>JAAUYH010011568.1_pt1 | contig 44177 bp, 39 predicted proteins | sample 7278061 | NCBI WGS metagenome assembly JAAUYH01 (sample SAMN14350203, study PRJNA611818) | marine sediment metagenome | isolation source: surface marine sediment (0.6m) | place: French Polynesia: Moorea | collected 2018-08
CAACACCTTCTGCTTCCAGATTGTAAGCAAGCACTTCGCGTTGTGCCGGTTCATCTTCAACCAATAGGACACTTGGTTGAGCGGAAACCATTTGATCAGCCTTCTTCCGTCATAAACGGGGTTTCATCCTGCTTGGCACGCCCCTCCCCCGGCAGTTCACCGGTCACGAGATAGACCACCTGCTCGGCGATATTGGTGACGTGATCGCCCATCCGTTCACAGTTCTTAGCCACGAAATGCAGATGCATGCAGGGCGTGATGTTGCGCGGGTCTTCCATCATATGCGTCAGAAGCTCCCGGAAGAGCGCGTTATAAAGCTGGTCCACGTCTTCATCACGCTCGATGACCTGAAGCGCCAGATCCGCGTCGCGCTGGATATAGGCGTCCAGCGCGTCTTTCAGCATCATCTGCACTTCGCGCGCGAGTTTCCGGATCGAGACGCTGGCGCTGCCCACCGGCGGCACCTCGGCAAGTACCGTCGTCCGCTTGGCCATGTTCTTGGCATAGTCGCCGCAACGTTCGAGGTTGGAGCTGATCTTGATGACGGTCATGACCGTACGGAGATCGCCTGCCGTAGGCGCGCGGAGCGCGATCAGGCGTGTCGCTTCCTCGTTCACCTGCTCTTCCAACTCGTCGATGGCCTTGTCGCCCTTGCGGACGCTTTCCGCCAAATCGAGGTCGCGCCGTTCGAGGCTTTCCGCCCCACTCAGGATAGCCGTTTCGACAAGCCCGCCCATCTTCATGAGCATCGCCTGAATGGCTTCCAGATCGCGGTCGAAGACAGAGGCGATATGGGGATGAGGATCGTTCATTTCATGCATGCTCCCTACCCGATCCGACCGGTAATATAGTCTTCGGTCCGCTTGTCTTCGGGATTTGTGAAAATCTTGCCAGTTTCGCCGTACTCGACGAGATTGCCCAGGTGGAAGAACGCGGTCTTCTGGCTGACGCGCGCGGCCTGCTGCATCGAGTGCGTGACGATTACGACCGAGTAGTTCTGGCGCAACTCATCGATCAGTTCCTCGATCTGTGCAGTGGCGATCGGGTCGAGCGCCGAGCACGGCTCGTCCATCAACAGCACCTCGGGCTCTGTCGCGATGGCGCGCGCGATACAAAGGCGCTGCTGCTGACCACCCGAAAGCCCCGTACCCGGCTGGTCAAGGCGATCCTTCACCTCATCCCAAATCGCGCCACGCCGAAGGGATTTCTCAACGATTTCATCCAGTTCTGCCTTGTTCCGTGCAAGCCCGTGAATGCGCGGACCATAGGCCACGTTGTCATAGATTGACTTCGGGAAGGGGTTGGGCTTCTGGAACACCATGCCAACTTTCGCGCGAAGCTGCACCGGGTCGACCTTTGGGTGATAGATGTCTTCGCTGTCCAGATGGATATCGCCCGTGACCCGGCAGATATCGATCGTGTCGTTCATCCGGTTGATGCAGCGCAGAAAAGTCGACTTGCCGCAGCCCGAAGGACCGATGAAAGCGGTGACGGTTTTGTCCTCGATCTCGACCGAGACATCCTTGATGGCATGGTTGTCGCCATAGAAGACGTTGACGTCCTTGGCGTGAATCTTGGTTTCGTGCATGCCCGTCGTCCGTTCAGTGATCCGCATATCGTTCATGGGTTCGCTCCCTCCCCTACCAGCGCCGCTCGAAGCGTCGGCGCAGGATGATGGCCAGGATGTTCATGCTGAGAAGGAAGATCAGCAAAACGATGATGCCTCCCCAGGCCTTCTCCGTAAAGACGACATCGGACCGCGAGGCCCAGTTGTAGATTTGCGCGGGCATCGCCGAGTTCGGGCCTTCGAATCCGCCCAGGAACGTGTCCGGATAGCGCGCCACGAAACCCACCATTCCGATCAGCAGCAAGGGCGCGGTTTCGCCCAAGGCTTGCGCCAGACCGATGATGGTGCCCGTCAGGATTCCCGGCATCGCCAGCGGCAGCACATGGTGGAAGACGGCCTGCATCTTGGACGCTCCGATACCAAGCGCGGCCTCACGTATAGACGGCGGAACAGCCTTCAGCGAGGCACGGGTAGAGATGATGATGGTCGGAAGCGTCATCAAGGTCAGCACCAGCCCACCCACCAGCGGTGCCGACTGCGGCAGACCCATGAACTGGATGAAGACGGCCAGGCCAAGGATTCCGAAGACGATCGACGGGACGGCGGCGAGGTTCGAGATATTCACCTCGATCAAGTCCGTGAACCGGTTCTTCGGCGCGAATTCCTCCAGATAGATCGAGGCGGCGACCCCGATGGGCAGCGACAGGACCAAGACTACGATCATCATCATGAACGAGCCCAGGACCGAAGCGCCGATCCCTGCCCCGCCGGCGTTGTCGACGCCCGTGTCGACGCCGGTGATGAAGTTCCAGTCGAAGCTTTGTGTCAGGACGCCTGCGACCTTCAGCGCATCGGCGAAGTCCAGATCGCCCGGCATAATGAAACGGTTGCCTTCGCCAATGCCCGAGCGGTCGAAGGTGCCTTTGAGATACCGATCGATCCGGGACGATGCGGGCAGGTCAAACCGCGTCGGCTGGCCAATATCCTGCGGGTTCGCACGATAGTGTTTCCGCAGCGTGCCGCCGACCTTGCCCAGAATGCGTTCGACGCGCTTGCCGTCGAACTCGGCGTCAATCCCGTTTTCGTTCAGGCGCGCGGTCAGGCTTTCGATGAAGAAGTCGGTGTAAACCCGTGTCTTGAGCGTCGCACTTTCGGCTTCGTCGAATTGTTCCTGCGTCAGCGTGAAGTCGATGCTCACGACAGACCGCTGGAAGGCTGGGAGGCCATTCGACAGGATCGCAACGACCAGCATCACAAGAAACAGGATGCCCGCCACGATGGCCGCGATGCCGTAATACTGGAAGCGCTTCTCGGCGCGGTTGCGCCTTTCCGTTCGCGCGTCGACCGCCACCAGGGATGCATGGCGCCGTGACGCGTCGGGCATGTCTTGGGTTGCGTCGGTCATTCGTACTGCTCCCGGTACTTCCGCACGATGTAAAGCGCCAGCACATTCAGCCCCAGCGTGATGACGAAGAGCGTCGTGCCAAGCGCGAAGGCCACCAGTGCCTCGGGTGAGGCGAAATCGCTGTCGCCGGTCAACTGGCTGACGATCTTGGCGGTTACAGTTGTCATCGCCTCGAACGGGTTCAGCGACAGCCGTGCCGCTGCCCCTGCCCCAAGGACCACGATCATCGTCTCGCCTATCGCGCGGCTAGCGGCCAGCAGGATGGCGCCCACGATCCCAGGCAGGGCAGCGGGCAGCACCACCTGGCGGATGGTTTCCGATTGGGTCGCGCCCAGGCCGTAGCTGCCGTCGCGCATCGCCTGCGGAACCGCATTGATGATGTCATCCGACAGCGAACTGACAAACGGGATCAACATGATCCCCATGACAAGGCCCGCCGTCATCACCGCCGTGCCGCCCGACATCCAGCCGACCGTATCCTTGCCGAAGACCGAAACAAGGATCGGTCCCACTGTGAGAAGCGCGAAAAGCCCGTAAACGATCGTTGGGATGCCCGCGAGGATTTCCAGCATCGGTTTGGTGAAGGCGCGCACCTTTGGGGACGCGTATTCAGACAGGTAAATGGCGGCGAAAAGCCCGATGGGCACCGCGACGATCAAGGCGACAAGCGAGATATAGAACGTGCCCCACAAAAGCGGCACGATCCCCAGTTCCGATGATCCCCCTCTGCCCGAGAAGCTGGGGTTCCAGGTCAGACCAAAGAAAAAATCGGCGAAGGGGTATATGCGAAAGAACTCGATCGTGTTGAATATCAAAGAGAAAAGAATGCCGATTGTGGTCATGATCGCGACCGTCGCAGCCCCGATCAGCAGGATTGTCACGCCCTGCTCGACGGTGTTGCGTGCCCGGAAATCTGCTTTGGTCTTCATCATCGAGACGGCGAAGCCGACCAACGCCACCAGCAGGATCATTCCCCACATCAGGACAGTGCCGGTGCGCGCCATGCCGCGATAGTCCTGCGCCGCTGCCAACACGAACGGCTGCACGTTCGATCCCAAGGCGACACCGACCTCGCCCAGACGCTCGCGCAAGTCCGTGAAGTCGGTGCGCATGTCTGCGACTTCTTCCTCGCTAACGCCACCTTCGCTGACAAGAATGCCCAGCCCCTCGGCAACCCGGCGCACATCGCTCATCACCAGACTTCGGTTTGAGCCGTCAGAGATGGAGCTGTCGGGAATTTGCGCCGACACCATCCTGTCGATCAAAAGTGGCTGGGCGATCAGCCAGACGATCAACAACCCGAACGCCGGCGTCAGAACCGTCAACGCGACATTGTAGCCGTAGTATGCTGGCAGCGAATGCAGCCCGCGCGGGTTTCCACCCGCCGACGCCAAAGCCCGCGACCGGCCCATCACATAGCCCACCGCAGCCATCGCCAAGACGATCAATATCAGCCAATAGAGCGGCATCGCGTTCCCACCCGGATTATCAGAAAAGGGTCAAACGAATGAATTGGTGAAGGGGGCGCATATCGCGCCCCTTTCGAAAAGGAAAGGCTCAGGAACCCGACCCCATGGTCTCTTCGATTTCGACCGCCATCTGGGTCTTGGTCAGCTCCGGGTCGGCGACCAAGCCGTACTGGGCAAGCGGGCCATCCGGGCCGGCGATCTCGTCTGCGACGAAGAACGAGGCATATTCCTTCAGCCCGGGGATCACGCCGATGTGGGCGCTCTTGATGTAGAAATAGAGCGGGCGCGAAACCGGATATTCGCCGCTTGCGATGGTTTCGGTGGACGGGGCAACGCCGCCCATGGTGGCGACCTTCAGCTTTTCCTGGTTGTTTTCGTAGAACGCCAGACCAAAGATGCCGACACCGTTCGGGTTGGCATCGATGCGGGCCAGCGTTTCAGTGTAGTCGCCGTCGATATCGACCGAACGACCGTCAGCACGAAGGTTGATGCAGGCGTCTTCCGCGTCGTCTTCCGACATACCACCGTCGATCATGGCCTGCATGGCGCCGCTTTCTTCGCAGCCGACCAGAACGACTTTCTCCTCGAACACTTCGCGCGTGCCATGCTTCGTGCCCGGAGGGAAGGCGATGATGTCGACAGCCGGCAGGTCCGGGTTGAAATCCGCCCACTGGGTGTGGGGGTTGTCAACGATCTGACCGTCAACAAGCACCTTGTCAGACAGCGCGTTGAAGACGTCGGACGGCTCCAGCGCGGTAAAGGCCGGACCATCGATCTGGCTGGCGAAAACGATGCCGTCATAGCCAAACTGGACTTCGATGATGTCTGTCACACCGGCGTCGGCGCAGGCGCTTACTTCTTTTTCACGGATCTTGCGCGACGAGTTTGCGATGTCGATGGTGTTTTCGCCGACCCCTTCGCAGAAGCGCTTGAGGCCAGCCGAAGATCCACCCGATTCCACAACGGGTGTCGGGAAATCAAAGTTCTCGCCGAAAGCCTCGGCGACAATGGAGGCGTAAGGCAGCACGGTGGACGAGCCTGCGATCTGTACCTGATCGCGGGCCGAAGCAGCCGTTGCGGAAACAGCAATGATCGCCACTGCAGAGGCGGTCAGTTTTGCGTTCAGCATTTGGGAGTATCTCCTGATGATTGGCGAGCCGCCCCACGCGGCCCTTGCCCCGCTGTATTAGGCGCCAGCGGCAATGGTTTTGTAAAACTTTGGTAACAGTTTTATGACGCTCACAGCCTGCCGGTCGGAATCCTTTACGCCATTGGAATTTATATATTTTAGTTGAAACATTGTGGTTGTCCGGGCATGTATGCGCATCATCACGGACGATATGTGCGGAAGTTTCCCTAGCGTCATGTCTGCGGGTATCGATCGAAAACGATTCTCATGAAGCTTGTAGTGGAAGTATGACGGAGAACCGGCTGCCCGTCCCTTTCTCACTTTCGATACGCAGCCGTCCGCGGTGGCGATTTACAATGTGTTTGACGATTGCCAGTCCCAAGCCCGTGCCACCCATTTCGCGAGAACGGTGATTATCGATCCGATAGAACCGTTCGGTCAGGCGCGGGATGTGAACCGGATCAATTCCCTCGCCCCTGTCCTGAACTATCAACACGATGGCATCACCGCGCAGGGCCGGGTGATTGGCCTGCGTGCCAAGTTCAACCGAAACCGGTCCCTTTCCGTCAGAGTATTTCACCGCGTTCTCGATCAGATTGGTGACAACCTGATTCAGTTGGTCCGCGTCGCCGGGAATCAGGAGTTCCTTGTCAGGAAGTTCCAACGCGAGCGCGATTTCGTTTGCTTCGGCAACCGGCGTCAGCGTGTGGGCCACTCCGCGCACGATGCCGTTAATGTCGACCATGGCAGTCGGACGGACACGCTCGTCGGCCTCTACCCTGCTGAGTGAAAGCAAGTCGGCGACAAGTCTGTTCATCCGGCCCGCTTCGCGCTCCATGATCCCCAGGAAACGTTCGCGCGCCTCTTCATCGTTGCGCGCGGCTCCTCTGAGCGTCTCGATGAACCCCAGCAAAGCCGTCAGCGGCGTTCTCAACTCGTGGCTGACGTTGGCCACGAAGTCGCGACGCATCTGAAACGCGTCCTCCATCGCCGTGCGGTCCTCCAGCGCAATAAGCACGCGCCGATCTGGAAGCGGGGTGCAGGTGGCTTGCCATGTAATGTCTCTGCGCGCTTCGGTCGAAAGATAGGGCGCAACGGATGTTTTCTGCGATGTCACAGCGCGTTCGACGGCATCCAACAGGTTGGGCTGTCGCAATGCCGTGATGTAATGACGTCCCTGTATAGCCGCACCAAAGAGTCCGCGCGCGCCATCGTTGGTCGCAAGAATTTGCCCCGCCTGGGCGACCAGCAACGCGGGAATCGGGATCGCTTCAATGATATCCTGGTCCATGGGAGCTCTGCCAAATCACGCCGCCTTTCGACGCTTAGCGCAGGCAACGGAGCCCTTAAAGCGGCAAATCCCCCGGCCTTTGACCATTGCCACGGTATCGAATTTTATTATAGGTTGAAGAAACGGCCAATACTCAACTGCTGCGTGTAGTAGGAAGTGAAATGTCAGCCAAAGCAACGTCTTTCTCAGAAGCTGCTAACGATTCGCCTGGCAAGGACCAAATAGAGATGGTCAGGGTAATTGCTGTCGGCGAGCCAGGGGAATGGACCCAGAAGGGCAATTTCCTGCCCAAAGAGAACGTGGCCTTCATGGCGTTCCACGACGTGACCGATACCACGTTGGAATATCTGTCACCAACGATCATTTATTCGCCGGTGCTGGCGCCAAGTTTCGATTGCATCGAGCTGGCCATTCTCCTTCATAATCTTGGGTTCAAGGGAGAATACCGGGCCTTTGCGCGCGACCTTCCGAAACCAGATCTGATTGTCCGCGAGGTTCGCCAGATCTGCCCGCGCCTGTCGTTCCAGATCGTCAGCGAGACCTGATTTAGGCTAATTCAGCGGCGCCAGATTCTTTCGGTATGCGCGCATGCGCGCCTGGTAATTCCGTGCGCTTTCAAGGTTTGCCGCACGCTGTTCGTCTGTTACGGAACGAACGACCTTCCCGGGCATTCCCATGACCAGACTGCCGTCCGGGATCTTTTTGCCTTCTGTCACAAGAGCCCCTGCCCCGATCAGGCAGCCTGATCCAATCTTGGCACCGTTCAGGATCGTCGCCCCCATCCCTACGAGCGTTCCGTTGCCCAGCGTACAGCCGTGCAGCATCGCCTTGTGGCCCACGGTGCAATTTTCGCCAATCGTACAAGGAAACCCCGGATCGGTGTGGATCACGACTTGTTCCTGCAAGTTGGTCCCGGCGCCGATATCAATCGGTTCGTTGTCGCCCCTCACGACCGCGCCGAACCAGATCGAGGCACCCGGTTTAACCGACACATTTCCGATCACATGCGCACCTGGAGCCACCCAGAAATCATCGTCATCCGGCAGTTTCGGGGTTAGCTCACCATAGGAATAAAGCGTCATGCACCCTCCTCGAACTCCGTTTGCAGGGCGCGGACGTGGTTTTGCAGGCCAGGCTGCTGCGTCCGGCGCAGGCGTTCGGCCAGAACGATCGTTTTCAATTTTTCCTCGGTCACATCCAGGTCGTCATTGACCAAAACATAATCATAGCTTCCCCAATGGCTGATCTCGTCCCAACTGCGGGTCATGCGTTTGGCAATGACCTCGGCACTGTCCTGTGCGCGCGATTCCAGCCGACGGCGCAATTCGCCTATGGATGGTGGCAGAAGGAAGATCGACAAGACATGCGGGCTGAGCGGCGAATTCGCGATTTGCTGCGCACCTTGCCAGTCGATATCAAAAAGCACATCGGCGCCCGCATTGATGGCGTCTTCTACCGGTGCACGTGGCGAGCCATAGAAGTTCCCGAACACATGGGCATGTTCAAGCATCTCGCCGTCCGTGACCATGCGCTTGAAATCGGCTTCGTCCAGGAAATGATAATCGGTCCCGTCAACCTCGCCCATGCGCGCCGGTCGTGTCGTCGCCGAGACGGAAAACCGAATGTCGCTGTCCCAGTCGCGCAACCGGCGCGCCAGCGTGGATTTGCCTGCGCCAGACGGAGAGGAAAGGATGATAAGAAGGCCGCGTCGGGTCATTCGATATTCTGCACTTGTTCGCGCATCTGATCGATGACGGTCTTCAGGTCAAGGCCGATCGCGGTCAGATCGCTCGATTGCGCCTTGGAGCACAGAGTGTTTGCCTCGCGGTTAAATTCCTGCATCAGAAAGTCGAGCTTGCGGCCAACGGGACCCTTGGTCTTCATCAGATCGCGGGCGGCGGCGACATGGGACACCAGCCGGTCCAGTTCTTCCGTCACATCCGTCTTCACGGCGATCAGAGCCAGTTCCTGAGTCAATCGTGTTTCGTCAGGCACTTCGGTTGTGCTCAAGAGCCGCTCCAGCGCGCGTTGCAGGCTGGTCTTCTGCGCGTCTTCGCGGGCTTCGGCCGCCGATTTCGCCGCCGCCGTCAGTGCCTCGATCCGGTTTATCTGGTCCTCCATAACGCTTGTCAGAGCCGCACCTTCGCGCGCGCGGTCCTTCAGGAACGCTTCAAGGCAGGCGTCCATACTTTTCAGAACGGCGTCCCGAAGCGGTCCGGCCCCGTCGCCAAGGCTGCTGTCGGGCGCATCCAATACGCCTTTCATCATCGCGATGTCGCTGGCCCGCATGGGCGTGATATCCATGCCCCGGCTCTTCGCCTCTGCCTCGATCTCGGCCAAATGCCCAAGCGCGGCGACAAGTGCCTCGGCGTTCAGAACCGACTTTGCAGCGGCGCTGTCACGCTGCAGCTTGATCTGAACCGTGACGTTGCCGCGCCCCAATTTCGCCTGCATTCGTTTGCGCAGCGTCGCTTCCAGCCCTTCCAGATCGGGGACACGCAACCGCAATTCCAGGGATCTTCCGTTCACGGCGCGTATATCGGCGGTCCACGCCCAGCCTTCGTAAGCCCCTTCAATTGCTGCGAAACCTGTCATCGACATCAGGCCTGTCGCAGGAGCGCGGTCGTTCATCCGTTAACCTTCTGTTGCAAATTTTAAAGCAATTGCGCCCGATTTGTGGCAGAAATTGGTTCGTGGGGAAAGAGAGGCGGTCCAAGTGACCGAAGAGGTGGAAGTTATGGGTACTGGAAGCGACAAGCCGCGAGACGGAAACGTGTTTTCTTTGGAACGGGCCCCGCGCCGCGTTCAGCAGATCGATCAGATCGAGCGCTACTGGAACAAGGTCCGGGCCAACCGGCTGGTACCGTCGCGTTGCGAAATCGATCCGCGTGGTTTGGAAGGCGTGTTGGGCCACGCCTTCATTCTGGAACGCATCGCCGGTGGTCTGGCGCGCTTCCGCATTGCGGGGTCGCATTTGACCGACTTGAGCGGGTTGGAACTGCGCCAGATGCCGCTATCGGCGATCTTCCTGCCCGGCTCGCGCGAGATACTGTCCGAAGCGCTGAAGTCGGTCTTCGATGAGCCGGCCGTTGTCCGTATGGCAATCACGTCACCATCTGGGTTTGGGCGTCCGAAGCTGGAAGGCGAGTTGATACTATTGCCGCTCAGAAGCGATCTTGGCGATGTGGACCGCGTCCTGGGCGGGCTGGTTTTTGAGGGCCAGATCGGGCGCACACCGCGGCGGATCGAGATTGTCGGCGAGACGCGGACATCTTTGACGGGCTACGCTGGCCCCCTGCACCGGAACGAGCCGGCGGCCGACCTTCCACCCGTCGCTCGCCCGGATCAGGCACGCAAACGCCCGGTCGTCAGGGTGAACACGGAGGCCTTGTCGAATGCCCCGGAGCGTGGGCACCTACGTCTGGTCGTTTCAAACGATTGAGCCGGTGGGCGGCGGACTATTCCGCCGCCAGATACGTTGTCCGGTTGTGAGAGAACTTGCGGTCCCGGAAGCCCGAGGCATCTGCCAATCGATCCGGGTCAGTGATCGTCAACTGCCGCCGGTTCAGCGTCACCAGACCTTCGCGCCGCAACTGCATCACCTGACGGTTGACGTGCACCACGCTCAACCCAAGCGCGTCGGCGACGATGGTCTGCGTGATCGGGAAATCCACCGGCCCCGGCGAATGGTCTTTCTGGCGGGTATAGATGTCCGACAGAAACCCGCAAACCCGCTCATAGGCGTTCATCCGTCCGAGCCGAACAAGGTGATCGTTGGATTGCGCAAGGTGCCGAACCAGAATGTCCTGCAAACCGCTTGCGACGCCGGGCGACTGAATGGCCAGACGTTCCACCGCCTTCATCTCGATCTCGCCCACTTCGCAAGGTGTCAGTGCTTCGATGTCCGCCAGCGAGGCGCCGTGGCCGTCCACGTGCAGACCCACGATATCGCCCGGCAGGATGAAGTCGAGGATCTGGCGCCTCTCATCATCAATCCGGCACGAGCGCACGGCCCAGCCCTTGCAGACAACGCGAAGGCGCGAAACGGGATCACCTTCCCGCAGAAGGGTTCGCCCGCGTCCCACGAACCGGTGCAAGACCGGCAGGTTGTTCAGCGCCAGCCAGTCGCCTTCCGTCAGGTCGCGCATGGCGGACCCAAAGTGGAAAATCGCAGGTTCCTGCGCCGTCTGCAGATGCGCTCTAAGGTGCTCTGTCATCGCATCGCCTCCACGTTGTTTTAAAGTTAACGCGGCGTACGGTGGTATTGTTCCATCAGTTATGTCTTTTCTTTGTCGAACAATCCGGTCAAGGCGCGACGGATGACGCCGGTGACGCTGGGGCGGTGCACCTTGCTGAAGGCGACAGGCCGACAAACCTCCATCGCAGCAATACCAACACGTGCGGTCAGCGCACCGTTGACCAGCCCTTCGCCGAAGCGACGCGAGATCTTGGACAAAAGCGTGCCACCGCCGATGGAGCCCAGCAGATCATCGCCCACGGCCACCGCACCGGTTGCCACCAGATGCGTGATGACTGCCCGCGTCAGGCGCCAGCTGCCCAGCGTTCCGGCCCGCCCACCGTAAACCTCGGCAATCCGGCGGATCATGCGCAAGTTCGCCGTCAGCGCAGCGATCACGTCAGCCAGAGCCAGGGGAACAAGCGCCGTTACGGTCGCGACCTGCCGTGCCGCCGCCTCGACCTCGCGCACCGCTGCTGCGTCGAGTGGTGCCAGCAACTGGTCCTCGACGGCGCTCAACACGGTTTCCGGATCGAAACAGTTCTCCATGGTTTCGGTCAGACGAGCCCGCCCCCAACTCAGGTCATCGCGGTCCCGATAAAACCAGTTCAACTCACTGGCAAATGCCTTGGCCTCGCTCAAATCCTGTCCGTCGCGAACGGCGCTCGCCCGGGTCTGGAAGCGGTCCATACGCCGCAAACGCACCAGCGCCGCCGCCTCACGCAGGATCAGCGCCAGACAGGTGACAGCGAAAAGCGCCAGCAAGGTGACGGCAATCCAGCCGAGGACGACGTTTCGCGCGACAAGCCCCGCGACGAAGTCCCAAAGCGCGACACCGGCAAAAAACAGCACCACTGCCAGCAGAAGCCGCCAGAACCATGCCAGAAGGGGCGAACGCGGGCGCGACGCCAATGTCGCGACGGTTTGCATCGCCTGACCGGTGGGGGCTTGTACAGGGTCTGCGACCGGTGCCGCCTCGGCCGGGCTCGGTCCGGGGACGTCATCGTCCAAGTCTATTATGATAGGGGCGTTGTTCTTGCTCATGGCTTACCTCAAACGATCCCCGATCAGGAACTCGGCCGCGCGGTCCAGCCGGATGTGGGGCGGCCCGTCGCCCGGTTTCAGTGTGACGGCTTGCGGCAGGAAGTCCATGACGCTGTAATCGGCATCCAGCCAGCTTTCCGCCCCGCTCCGCGCCGGTTGCAACAGCTTCGACGGGTCTTCCGGCAAGCGTCCGGGGAACATCGCGACAGACTTACCCGTCTCTTTCAGCCTTCCCCGCACCACGTCGAGCGTCCGCCCGCCCTCCTCTATCGTGTCTTCCGTTGTCGTCCGAAGCGACGCCAGGGAAAGCGCCGCCGTTTCGGCACCGGCGAAATCGGCGCGCGCCTTCGCGTCCTGTAGCAGCGCTTCGACGATCGCGGTCAGGCTGGCGTGCTGCGTGTGATGCAGATGATCGGCCTTCGTGGCGGCAAAGAGGATCTTTTCGACCCGCTTGCCCAGGAAAAGCTGGCTCAGAAACGCGTTCTGCCCTGGCCGGAACGCCGCAAGGATGCCCGCTAGCGCCTGGCGCATGTCATCAACCGCCTGGGGGCCTGCGTGTATCGCGCCAAGCACATCGACCAGCACGATCTGGCGGTCGATCCTGGCAAAGTGATCACGAAAGAAGGGTTTGACGACCTCGCGCTTGTAGCTTTCGAAGCGGCGCTCGAACTCACGCGCGAGCGACCCTCGGGGGGCCGATCCTGGTGCCAGAGGCGCAAATGTCAGCACCGGCGAGCCCTTCAGGTCGCCGGGCAGCAGAAAACGCCCCGGCGTACAATCCGAGAGCCCCGCTGCACGAAGCGCATGGAGCGCGATCGTATAGGTCTCGGCCAAGCGCTGCGCCTGACGTTCTTCGAGTTTGGCAGTTGTATCGGTATCGGCCAGCACTTTGGCGTAGTCCGCCATCTCGGCCCGGTCCAGGAAACGCACCAGGACACGGTCAGACCATTGGCGGAATGTCATGTCCAGCAGGCTCAGGTCCAAAAGCCACTCGCCGGGGTAATCAACGATATCCAGATGAAGGGTCTGCGGCCCCGACAGACCGGCGAGCAAACCGGCGGGCCGCACGCGAAATGAAAGCCGCAACTCGCTTATCCCGGTTGTGCTTTCGGGCCAAAACGGTTCAGCGCCTGTCAGCGCATCCATGTGGCTTTCGAAGGCAAAGCGCGGCACGGTGTCGTCGGGTTGCGGCTGCAGCCAGGCCGCATTGACCCGGCCCTCGGCAGCGGCGCGCAGACCGGGCATACGGCCCCGGTTCACAAGATTGGCAACCAGTGAGGTGATGAACACCGTCTTGCCCGCCCGGCTGAGCCCGGTCACGCCCAAGCGCAGGACCGGCTCGAAGAAGACACCGCTGACGGTGCGCACCGTCCCCTCGACCCCGCGCGTCAGGCCGTCTGCAAGCTCGCCAAATATCACCGCTGCCCCTTTCGTTTCGGAACTACATAGGAAATCGCGCGGGGCTTCACCAGCGGCGGCAAGACATGCGCATTTTTTGCAACGTTTCCCGCGTTGAAATCGGGGCCCCTTCCCGCCCCCCGCGCTCCTGCCTATAAGCACGCTGAAGGAGACGAATGCATGCGCAGCGCAAAGATCACGCGAAAGACGGCGGAAACGGACATCTCGGTCGAGATCGACCTGGATGGCACCGGCCAATACGACAACCAGACCGGGGTCGGCTTTTTCGACCATATGCTGGACCAGTTGTCGCGCCATGCGCTGATCGACATGACCGTGCGGGCCACAGGGGATTTGCACATCGATGACCACCACACGGTCGAAGACACCGGCATCGCGCTGGGTCAGGCACTGACCCAGGCCCTGGGCGACAAGCGCGGTATCCGCCGCTATGGCGCCTGCCTGCTGCCGATGGACGATGCGCTTGTGAGGACGGCGCTCGATTTGTCGGGCCGCCCCTATCTGGTGTGGGAAGTGGACATGCCGACCGCCAAGATCGGTGCCTTCGACACCGAACTGGTGCGCGAATTTTTTCAGGCGTTTTCCACTCACGGGCAGATCACGCTCCACGTTGATGCACTTCATGGCCTCAACAGCCACCATATCGCCGAGGCGGCTTTCAAATCGGTGGCCCGTGCGCTGCGCGAAGCGGTGGAGACCGATCCGCGCAAGTCGGATGCCATTCCATCGACCAAAGGGGCGCTGTAAGAACGGCCCTGAATTTGAGGGGCGAAGGCCCCTTTCTTACAGAAGAAGGCATCCATGCTGACCGTTCTGATCGATTATGGTGCAGGCAATCTGCACTCCGCCGAAAAGGCCTTTCAGCGCATGGCGCGCGAGGGGAATGCGGGCGACGTGATCGTCACGGACCGGGCCGAGGACGTCTTGCGCGCGGATCGGGTAGTTTTACCTGGCGATGGGGCCTTTCCGGCATGCATGGCGGCTCTAACGACGCACGAGGCGCTCTTCGAGGCGCTCATGGAGTCCGTGACTGTGCGCGCACGTCCGTTTCTGGGCATTTGTGTCGGCATGCAGCTGATGGCGCGCAGGGGCCATGAATACGAGGCGGTCGAGGGTCTAAACTGGATCCGGGGCGAGGTGCGCAGGATCGAAGCCCCAGGGCTGAAGGTGCCCCACATGGGGTGGAACGATCTGGTCATCGACCGCCCGCACCCCGTGCTGGACGGGCTGAAAACCGGCGACCACGCCTATTTTGTCCACTCCTATCAGATGGAGATGGATGGGCCCGAGGAATTGCTGGCCCATTGCGACTATGGCGGGCCGGTCACGGCGATTGTCGGGCGCGATACGATGGTGGGGACGCAATTTCACCCGGAAAAAAGTCAATCCTCCGGTCTTAAGCTGATTGCAAACTGGCTTGCATGGCGCCCTTGAGGACCGGTTGGCGAATCACGTGTCCTCAAGCACAGCGTCGCTACCAAGTCAGGTTTTCGAACAGTGCCCTGCTTCAACGCGCATGGTTGGCGGGTCGCTCATGCAATGCATGAACATCCTGACTTAAGCAGTCTGTGTCTCAGTGAATTTTCGGGTGAAAAAGTGCGGCACCATCCGGTCCGCAAACGATCGACCCTACACTTTGCAGGAAAGATGAAGAGTGAGCTAGAAATTATTGAATTAACGAGTTTTATTGACAGCCTTAAAGAAGGAAATTCCAACAGGCGTTCAGTCGATATTGGCAGGATCTATTCTGTCAGCGATCATGGCGCTCAAAAGGACAATCGTGCCGCTGGCCGAGTAGGCAAGAAACGTCAAAAGCATGGACTGCGTATCTGCATACACCACGACCGACGTGCTGATTGCAGCAGCAATGCTAATGATCAAGTAGCCCATGGCAGCGTCTCCCTTTCGGATGACGTTAAACTTGAAAAGTTAATAAGGCCGTAATACGGCAACGCAAACCAAAAATGTGGCAATTATCAGCCGCTTATTTCAACTTTTAGCGGTTGTCCGCCCACTGCCAGGGGCGTGTGAAGGCGCCCAGAGTGTCGGCGACAACGGTTTCGTCCGTTGTTCCCTGCCCGCTCAGATGCGCCACAAGCCCACGTTTCTTGTCCTCGATTACAGTGACGACACGGGCCTCCGAACCACTGGCCTCGAGAGCCGCATTGTAGACGCGCGTAATGGCGCTCCGACGAAGGTCCGGTTTGAACACCTTGCCGACAGCGGTTTTGGGAATTTCATCTATGATTTCAATGTACTTCGGCACGGCAGCGCGCTCGTGAATATGCTTGGCGGCATAGTCCAACAGCTCGTCTTCGGTGATCGAGGCGCCGGCGACCAATTCGACGTAGGCGCAAGGTAATTCGCCGGAGTGCGCGTCCGGTTGACCAATGGCGCCCGCCATGGCGACCGCCGGGTGTCCTGCCAGTGCCTCTTCGATTTCGGCCGGGTCGATGTTGTGCCCGCCTCGAATGATCAGGTCCTTGGCGCGCCCCGTGATCCAAAGGTAGCCGTCGGCGTCGATCCGCCCCAAATCGCCCGTTCTGAGGAAACGATTGTAGTGGAACAAATCGGCATTCTTATCATCCTGTGTGTAAGTCTGCCCGGCGAAGACGCCTGGGTTCGAGACACAGATCTCGCCGATCTCATCCGTCTCGCACTCGCGAACACCGTCCGCCGTGGCCGTCAGGATCTTGACGTCGGTATAGGGGAAAGGAATGCCGATCGAGCCCACCTTCTTGATGCCGCCGATGGGATTGATCGAGACCAGACAGGTCGCCTCGGTCAGGCCGTAGCCTTCGATCACCTCCACCCCGCAGGCTTCCTCGAACCGCTTGTAAAGCTCCAGCGGCAGCGGTGACGACCCGCAGAACGCCGTCTGCACAGTCGAAATATCCGCATCCACGGGGCGCTGCATTAGCGCAGAAAACGCCGTCGGAACGCCGATGATGAAGGTGACCTTCCAGCGCTCCAAAAGCTTCCAGAAATTATCGAAGACGCCGTCGCCGCGATAGCCCGCTGGCGTCGGGAAGACTACATGGGCGCCCGCCTGGATCTTGGCCATCAGGATCACCTGGACCGCAAAGACATGGAAAAGCGGCAGCGGACACATCGAAACGCTCTCGGGCTTGAAAAGCAATGAAGCCCCAAGCCAGCCGTTGTAAATCATGCCCGAAAACTTGTGCTGCGCGACCTTAGGCATGCCGGTTGTTCCACCAGTGTGGAAATAGGCCCCGACCCTGTCATCAGCCGCCTCTTCAAAGGTCAGCTCCGTCGGTTGCTTTGCTACTTCCGCGTTGAAGCTTCGAACCGTCGCATTGTGCGTCACCGGGTTCTTCGGGCGGATGAGCGGCACGATCCAGGATTTGGGCGGCGTCAGATAACGCAGCAGATCGACCTCCAGCACCGTTTCCACATTTGGGGCAAGGGCCACGGCCTCGGCGGCCTTCTGTGGCACATCGGTTTTGGGGAATGCCTTGAGCGTGACCAGCACCTTGGCGTTCGTCTCGCGCAGGATGGCGGCGATCTGGTCTGTATCGAGAAGCGGGTTGATCGGGTTGACGATACCGGCCGTCATACCACCCAGAAGCGCCAGAACCGTTTCATTGGCGTTTGGAAGCAGATAGGCGACGACGTCATTCTCGCCAACGCCAAGGCTCCGGAACAGATTGGCGGTCTGGGCGGTCTTGGCACGCAACTCTTCCCAGGTCAGTGTCTCCGCCGGGTCCTTGACACCCGATTGAAGCTGGAACGTCACAGCAGGTCGGTTTCCATGAGTGCCCGCTGTCTTCTGCATGGCCTGATAGACGGTCGTGGGCAACGCGCGTTCGTCCCAGGGCATTTCCTGTTCGATCGCATTCCGGTTTTCGACGGACGAAAAGTCCATGTCACTGCTCCTCCCTTGGTCCCTGGCGTCTTTTCTGCGCGATTGACGAAAAGCGGACAAGTCCCACCGACGCAGCGTTATTTTCTACAACCATAGCCTGATCGATCACCAGGTGTCGGAAAGTGGCACATTTTCCGTCCTGAATTCCGTGTCGGAATTCGGTTACTCCGCCGCCAGACCCTCGGTGAACTGGAGCTTGGCGAGGCGCGCGTAAAGCCCGCCATCGGCCACAAGGCTGTCGTGCGTGCCGGTCGAGACGATCCTGCCATCCTGAAAGACCAGGATACGATCCGCTTTCTTGACCGTTGCCAGACGGTGCGCCACGACAATCGTCGTGCGGTCTGCCGAAAGCGCTTCGACCGCCTGTTGCACGGCGCGTTCGCTTTCGGCGTCAAGCGCGCTTGTCGCCTCGTCCAAGAGCAGAATGGGCGCGTCGCGCAGGATGGCGCGCGCAATGGCGATCCGCTGCTTCTGACCGCCCGAGAGCATAACACCCCGCTCGCCCACCTGTGTGTCATACCCATCGGGAAGCGCGCTTAGGAATTCATGCGCTGCTGCGGCACGCGCCGCCTCTTCCACCTCACCATCCGAGGCGTCAGGGCGCCCAAAGCGGATGTTCTCGCGCGCCGAGGTGGCAAAGATAACCGGTTCTTGCGGCACTAGCGCAATGTGCTGCCGGAAGTCCGCACGGGCCAGTGTCCGCAAGTCCTGCCCGTCAAGACGGACGGCGCCTTCGGTCGGGTCATAGAACCGCTGCAGCAATTGGATGATCGTGGTCTTTCCCGCCCCTGATGGACCGACCAGGGCCACCGTCTCGCCAGGCTCCACGGTCAGCGACACGCCCTCCAGCGCAGCCTGTCCGGGGCGCGAGGGATAATGGAAGACGACGTTGTCGAACTCGACCTTGCCCAGGACCTTCTCGGGCAAGGACGCAGGGCTTGCGGGGTCCTGCACGGTGTCTTCCGCCTCCAGCAATTCCACCAGCCGCTCCGTGGCCCCGGCGGCGCGCTGAAGCTCGCCCCAGATCTCGGACAACGCGCCAACAGAGCCCGCGACCATCACGGCATAGATGACGAACTGCACCAACTCGCCCACCGTCATCTCGCCCGCACGCACATCGCGCGCGCCGATCCAGAGGACACCGACAATGCCCGCGAATACCAGCGAAATCACGACGACGGTCATCACGGCACGCAGCCAAATCCGCATCTTGGCCGACAGGAACGCGCGTTCCGTCACCTCGCCAAAGGTGGCGCGGCTGGCGGCTTCGTGGGTATAGGCCTGCACCGCCTGAACCGACAAAAGCGCCTCGGACGCATTACCGCTGGAATTCGCGATCCAATCCTGGTTCTCGCGGCTGAGGACGCGCAGGCGCCGCCCCATGATGATAATCGGCACCACGATCACGGGCACCAGCAAAAGCACCATTCCAGCCAACTTGGGCGAAGTGTAGAGAAGCAGGATCATGCCGCCGATCAAAATCAGCACGTTCCGCGCCGCGACCGATATGGACGACCCGATCACGCTCAGTATCACGGTGGTGTCCGTGGTGATCCGTGAAAGGACCTCGCCCGTCATCAGTTTTTCGTAGAATGCAGGGCTCATCCCGATCATGCGGTCGAAGACCGCCTTGCGGATGTCCGCCACGACACGTTCGCCCAACCGCGTCACCAGATAATACCGAAGCCCAGTGCCGACCGCCAAAAGCATGGCAATGAACAGCGCCGCTGTAAAATAGCTGTCGAGCAGTTCGACGGCAGAGGTCTCGAACCCATCGACGACGCGGCGGACCGCAATCGGCAGGATCAACGAGATCACGGCGGTTGAAATCAGCGCCGCAACTGCGGCGAGGACCATGGGCCGATATCTTGCGATAAAAGGCCAAAGGGCCCGCAACGCGCGGACATTCTTGGATTTCTCGCGGTGTTCGGTCGATCCCTCGGCCATCTCATTCCCCTAGCGTGGCCCCCACATAATCGAAGCCCGTCCGCCTGCACAAGACAGCGCGGCTCGCCTGCGACATGAAACCTTTGGAAGTCTTGGAGCGGGCGGCGGGAATCGAACCCGCGTCATCAGCTTGGAAGGCTGAGGTCTTACCACTACACAACGCCCGCGATAAGAATTTACCCGTATTTCATTGACCATTTTTCGTCAACCCGGCTCTAGTCTCGCGAGATTTCTTAGAAGCACATGGATAGCAGTTCCCGGCCCGTTCCGGAAATTGCCGTCAGCCCTAGGTGCTCTAGCGCACCGTCGAAGCTGACCTTCGCCGCTGACGCACGATCTCTCGTCGACCGAGCATCCGTTTTGTGGACGAAGTGGCTATCGCAGAGCTTGCAGCAATGGCGGAGTTGCACAATGACTGCAATCTGGCCAGTAAGAGATACAATATATTATCTGGCTTTTCAGAAGAATATCGATTTTATTCATGTGGTGAAGCGCACATGCGTTAGCCTTGAAGAAGCTAGGCCAGAACCGAGCCTGGCGTGCGCCAAAGGGCATGTCCCTGGCGCCGTATGGGAGGAAAACAATGAGAATCATTCAATCACTTTTGGCCCTTGGGACCTTCGCGATAACTCTTGGAACAGCTCATGCGCAGGAATTGCGGATTGGAACGGCAAGCCAGGGCGGCGCGTTTTATCCGGTGGGACAGGCGATCTCGACACTGGTCGGCGAACACGCCGATGGCCTGACGATGGTGCCCGTCGTGACCCAAGGGTCGGTACAGAATCCCCGCCTTGTGAATTCTGGCGAAGTCGATGTCGCCATCACCAACAACAACTTATCGGTTTTGGCAAACAAGGGCGTTGGTCCCTATAAATCCGGTGGGGCGATGGAGCTTCGCGCCTTGGGTTCGCTCCACTTCAGCGTGCTGCACATGATGACGCTGGACAGCAGCGACATCAACGGCATCGCTGACCTCAAGGGCAAGCGCGTTGCCGTTGGTCCAGCAGGTGGCGGAACCATTCCGTTCACAAACCAAGTGCTGGGGCTGTACGGCATGACCATGGATGATATCACGCCAAGCTTCCTGTCGTACTCTGACGGGTTCAGCCAGTTGGCCGACGGCAATGTCGATGCTGCCTTTGCTCTCAGCGGCTATCCGGCAGGTGCGGTGATGCAGGCTCAGGCCAACACCAAGCTGAAGTATATCCCGCTTGGCGACGACATTATGACCGAGGCCTTGGGAAAGTTCCCGAACTACAACAAGGTCACGATTCCGGCAGACGTCTACAATACCGCGTCCGATGGAGACCTTCTGGGCGTCAACAACATGCTGATTGTGGATGCGGGCATGGATGACGACACGGCCTACAAGATTACCAAGGCGATCTACGATAACATGGATGCGTTTCGGGCCGAAAATGCACACGCACGCCAAATCGAGCCCGAGCGGTCGCTCGAACTCAAGATCCCTCTGCATCCCGGCGCCGAGAGATACTTCACCGAGTAAGCTATCCCAAAAGGTGTCGGGCAGCAGATCGTTGCCCGACATATGCCCAGCGACATGAACCAGTTTCTGGACAAGTTGTTCTCCTATGCGGTGACGGTTATCGCTTTCACCGTCGGCTTTTTCCATTTGCTCAACGTCTCGGGCCTGTTCGTCCTGTCGACCCGGGAAATCCGGGTCTTTCACCTGCTGATGATGCTGGCGCTTTTGTTTCTGACGAAAGCGACGTTGAAGCGGCTCGAATCCTCGCTGGCGGACAAGTTTTTGCGCATTGCCCTGGTTGCCATCAGTGCTGCCTGTTGCATCTATATACTGACCCGCTGGAAAGAGATTGCCTTCTCGGGAGGCGCAACAGTCCCAATGGATGCCTGGGTTGGCGGCATCCTGATCTTCCTGGTGCTTGAGGCTGCCCGGCGCGGTGTCGGTTCGGTGCTGGCGATCATCTGCCTGATCTTCTTTGCCTACCCCTTCTACTCCGAAATGCTGCCTGGCGTTTTTTACAGCCGGGGCTACAGCTTCACACGAATGTCCGAGTTCCTGACGACAACCTCACAAGGCATTTTCGGCATCCCGCTTGGGGTATCGGCGACCTATATTGTCCTCTTTTCGATATACGGCGCCTTCCTCAGCGCCTTCGGGGCCGGCGATTTCTTCTTCAAACTGGCCAGCCGCTTGACCCGCGGCATGCGCGCAGCAGGCGCAAAAACCGCCGTCATCTTCTCGACGCTTCTGGGCATGATCTCGGGGTCAGCGGCAGGCAATGTGGCAGTGACCGGAACGCTCACCATCCCCATGATGAAGAAGGAAGGCTATGCCCCGCACCAGGCGGGCGCGATCGAGGCCGTGGTCTCGACCGGTGGTCAGATAATGCCGCCCGTCATGGGCGCCGCTGCCTTCATCATGGCCGAGATCGTCGGCACGCCCTATGCCAACGTCATGAAAGTCGCCCTGATCCCGGCGATCCTGTTTTTCACCTCATTGTTCTTCGTGGTTCACCTGCAAGCTGGGAAGTCCGGTATCTCCCCGCTTTCCCAGCCCGAGAAAGACGACGAGCCGACCTGGCTGATCGTCGCGAAGGGGGGGCAGTTCATTATTCCGTTCCTGACGCTGATCGCCTTGATGCTAAACGGCTATTCGCCGTTCAAGGCGTCTTTCATCTCGATCCTTGTGCTTCTGGCCGCGCATGTCATCTGGACCCGCCGTGTTTCGTTCGACATTGCCACCAAATCCGCCCGCGCCATCACCGAGGGGGCCAAGGCCGTTGTTCCAATTGCAATCGCCTGCGCGGCGGCGGGGATCATCGCGGGCACCTTGGGGATCACCGGGTTGGGGTCGAAAATCTCGGGAGTGATCATCGCGGCTTCTGGTGGCATCACTTTCATCGCGCTTTTGTTGACCATGTTGACGGCAATCATTCTTGGCATGGGCTTGCCTACCACGGCCGCCTATCTGATCTTGGCCACGGTCGTCGCCCCGGCGCTGGCCAAGATGGGCGTGCCCTTGCTGACCGCGCATCTCTTCGTGTTCTTCTACGGCTGCGTGTCCACGATCACGCCGCCCGTCGCCTTGGCGTCGTATGTGGCGGCGGGCATCGCCAAGGCGGATATCAACAAGGTGGGCTGGACCGCTTTTGCCTATGGCATCACCTGCTACATTCTGCCGTTCATGTTCTTTTACGGCCCGGCCTTGTTGATGGGGGCACCGGCACCTCAGGTGATCCTGGCCGTGGCCTCGGGAGCGGTTGGCGTGTTCTGCATCGCGGCCACCGTTGTTGGATACTTACGCGGGCTGATGGAGGGCTGGCAACGCGTGGTGACGGGACTTGCGGGTATCGCGCTATTGCATCAGGGGCTGGGCACCGACGTAGTCGGATTGAGTCTCTTTTTTCTGATTTGGATCGTGGGCACCCGCGAGCGCCTTCAATCCTACTGAAAAGGAATGAGATGATGGCAAGAGAGTTTCGCCGGGTTGTGACCGGCCACGATGAAACCGGCAAGGCGGTCGTGATCAGCGATGAGACGGCAACGCAATACCTGGAGCGCCCGAACCGCCCCGGCGTGCGGCTGACGAACTTCTGGATCGAACGCGGCACACCCGCCGAATTCGACGGCCCGACGGAAACTTGTACCGGCGACTTCGTCCTGCACCCGCCCCACATGGGCAGCACGTTTCGCTGCGTCGAGTTCCTGCCAGAAGACCCCGAAGTCATGAAGACGCTCGACGGAATATCGGCGTTCAGCGAAATGGGCGCCGCCGCAAACGTGGTCGAAAACGCGCGCCATCCTTTCATGCACCGGACGGATTCGCTTGACTACGCCATCGTTCTGACGGGCGAGATTTGGATGATGATGGACGAGGAAGAGGACGATCTTTTGCTAAAAGCCGGCGACGTCCTGATCCAGCGCGGCAACAACCACGCCTGGTCCAATCGCGGCACCGAACCCTGTGTCATCGCCTTTGTCCTGATCGACGGTGTTAGCCAACGGGACGCGCCGGAGGACCGGAGGAAAGGCATCCACCGATAAAATCGAGGATTGACTGGTCTGAGTTGTTGATCTTGGGCGCAGCAGTCTCGTGCCGACGTTTGCGAATGTCGGGTTTCCGGCTCGCGCGCCATTCCTTTCGCATCCACAGCGAACGACCGCTATCCGCCCTGAGCGCATAGTGTCCAGTAGTTGAAGCTCCAAGAGCAGAACTTCGCACATGTCTCACGGAAGAACGGCTTCGTCTACATAGCGGTTTTCGCTGGGCTCCAAGTTGACGCCTGGATCGCGGGGCTTTGTCGCCGTTCTGTGAACGGCTGCATGTAGTCACTGACGGTAAGTGGCGATCTTGAAAGCTGCGAAACTGAAGAACAGACCAAGTGATCCCTCAATCCATCGTCGAGCTCTTTGGTAGGCAACAACCACCGGTGCAGTCGAGAACGTAACCGCATATAGAACATGAACGGCCAACGACAGCGTTGTGGCAATCAAGACAAGCGCGAAGCCAACCCACAAAGGAGCTTCATTGCCAAGGCCAATCCCCACAATCGCGATCCACTGAAGCGCGGCTTTCGGGTTTGTAAGCTGGATTGCGATGCCTTGCAGATAGAGGTTTTTCCCACGAGCAGCCTTCGGTTTATGCAAATGAGAAGGGGTCGCCGCTGACCGAAATGCCCGGTAGGCCAGCCACATGAGGTATGCAGCACCAAAGAGCTTCAAAAGTGTCACGATGCCAGCATAGGCGGTAATGAGGGCGGTGAGGCCTGCCACCGTACACGTCGCCCAAACTGCCGAGCCGGAACCGACGCCGAGGGCCAATTTCACCCCTGCCTCGCGTCCACGCTCCATAGAAGTCCCGATTATGGCGAGTATGTTCGGGCCGATACTGACAAAGCCGACCGAAAAAATGCCCAAGGCCAAAAGCAAACTAGAAATCTCTGAGCTCATAGTGTGCGCCTTTCAGCTTCGCTAAACACGTTAGCGGATTGTCCCAATTAGAAAAGCTGCCATCTGCTGCATCCTGTCGAATGACCGCTCTGGGCTCGAAACGGATGTTCGACTGTTCGCCTTGCGACAGGGCCTGGTGACGGCTAATGCGCTTGCCTCAAACTAGCTGCGAAACTGTTGCAAAAGACCGATTGCGGATGCTAGGACGCGCGGGCCCGCGCCGGTGGGGCAATCCAGTCCGCCGCGACTTCTGCCACGACATTCGACAATTCGCGAAGCGTGGTGCTGGCCTGGCTGCGGGTCTGCCAGAAAAGCGGCATGACGATGCGCGTATTCGGTTTGATCTCGACCAACTCGCCACGATCGACCATCGGACCGACCGTAAGCGACGGCATGAGCGCCCAGCCGATCCCCTGCTGGCAGCACAGAAGGTGCCCCTCATAGGACGGAATGTCGTGGTGACCGAGATTGGCGGTCTCTCCGATGGCGAGCTCCATCCATTGCTGCGGCAGGCTGTCTTTGCGGTCGAACTGGATCGACGGCGCCGCCATTAGGGACTTGAGCGACACACCCCCTTTGAAATATGCCTCGGCAAGGCTGGGTGCGGCCACGGCCATGTATTCCATTTGACCGACCGGTATCGCCGTGCAGCCCGCGGGCGCCGCATCCGAAGTCGTCACGACCGCGAGCGCGTCTCCCGAGCGGAGACGCTCTTCCGTGAATTCCTGATCATCCGGCACCACCTCCAACCAAAGGCCGAGGTCGTCAGCTGCCCGCTTGACGACGCTTGGAAACCAGGTCGCAAGACTGTCGCTGTTCACGGCAATCCGAACCTTTATGCCTGCCGTTCGCCGTCCACTGCCCGAGAGCGACAATTGCTCACCCAATTCGTGGCGCAGGAGTTCTATCTGTTCGTGGTGCTGACACAAAAGCATGCCGTCTTCGGTCGCCACACAGGGGCGCCCGCGCTGGATCAGCACCGATCCCACCCGTTCTTCAAGCTGCTTGATTCGCTGACTGACCGCGGATTGGGTTACATTCAGCGATTTTGCGGCGGCCTCGAACGAGCCGGTCCGCACAACGGCCGCAAGAACGACCAAGGAGTCGTAGTCAAAATCCACAGCCGCACGCCTTTCGTTCCATTAGGTCAGCTTATTCAACATCAGGACAACGAGCCAACAATTAACAACTTTTGTACATTCTCAACATGTCCACCTTCAAGTCACATTAGCACAATTGATACGCACCTGCATTCCGTAGGGGAAGATGTTGAAAAAATGGCAGAAATGTGGCCTTTTGATGGAAGGACACCTGGGGGTGAGAAATGTCTGCCAAAGCTCTACGCGCGAGATATACGCGCGACTTCGTTGGTATGGACAAGTATAAGCGCGGTATCGCTTGGTGTATTCTTTCGAGTTATCTTGTGCAAATCGTCGCGTCCATCGTGCTGGGCGCGTATCTTTTGAGCCTGCCTTTGACGCTTATGACGAGCGTTGGCATGGCCGTGACGGCTGTCGTCATCGGCACCCGGATGCGGGGGCTGAACAACATCATTCACGAATGTTCACACGCGACATTCAGCACCGTGCGCAGTGACAACGCCCTGATCGGCAAAATCTGTGCAGCGCTGCTCTTCAATTCGTTTTCAGACTATCGGGACGAGCACCTGTCACACCACGCGCATCTCGGCGACTACGAGCACGACATGGATCTGCAAGGCATTCGCGATCTGAAATTGCATGAGCCGCTCTCGCCACGTGTGGTTCTGCGCCATATTATGACGCCCCTGATCGGGCGGCATTTGCCCTATTATCTTGGGCTGAACATGAAGGACCGCGATGGTCGCGTCTTTCAATGGATGAAGTACAGCGTGCTGGCTGCAGCACTTGTCTTTACAGTCGTCTTCCCGTTGACCGGACTATTGTTCGTCATCGCGCCCTTTGTGCTCGTCTATTCGGCGCTCAACTACTGGGCCGATTGCCTGGATCATGCCGGCATTGTCGCCTCAGCCGACGACCTCGAAGCCTCGCGCAACATTCTTGCGCCAGGACCGATCCGGTGGCTCTTCTTTCCGCGGAACGATTGTTACCATCTGGTCCACCATCTCTTCCCGCATATCCCGGCTCGGTACCTTGGTACGTCGCACGAGCAATTGATGCAGGACGACCTTTACGCCGCCCGTAAGAACGCGGCACCGAGGCAGCGAAACACCTCGATCGTGGTGCCTGCGGAATAGACCGATTCCAACATCCTGACGCGTTTGAGCCGTCAACAATACGTTTCTAATCCCTGGAAAGCGATGCTTTTCAGGGATTTTTATTGATATTTTTCAGATTTTTACGGTGCTTACTGAATGTGTGATATTGTGACCGGCGGCAGTCCCGACAGTCGAGTTTACGATTGCTAATGCGGAATAAGCTATGTTAATGTAAACGGAGTTTCGGCATGCCCCACCCCGGCATCCATATGGAGGGGGTGCTGTTGTAGCGGCGCCAATGGCGTCAGTAACGAGTGAGCTTCGGAAAACCGGGTTGGGTTTAGGGAGTGAGCGGTTAAATGAATGTGGCGCCGCTTGGGTTTAGCGGCGCCACATCCAGCGAGTGAGGTGAGTTCAGGCGTCCGCATTGGTTGACATGGCTGCGGGACACCTTTGACATACAACCACAATATGACGCGGTGTTGGCGCTTTGGCGCCTCATTTGCCGCGTCTTGCACAACAATCCTCATGCAAATCATCAAGTGGCTCGCGGGTCGCAACAAATGCGCCATCAAAAGGCACGCCGCGCGCCTGAAAGAATCGGCTCGCATTTTCGGTACCGCTCCGGCATAGGAACGGCGCGCAATCCCGCGCAGGTCCGGAAAGGAGAGGACAGATGCACGACATTCGCGCCATTCGCGAAAATCCCGCCGCTTTCGATGCCGCCATGGCACGCCGGGGGCTGTCGTCGCTGTCGTCGGAGATCTTGGCCATCGACGAGGCGCGCCGCGCACGCATCACCGCCGCCGAGGCCGCGCAGGCCGAACGCAATACAGCCTCGAAACAGGTGGGCGCCGCGAAAGCTGCCGGGAACGACGCCGAGTTCGAACGTCTGCGCGCTCTTGTGGCCGACAAGAAGGACGAAATCGCGCGTTTGGAAGAGGAGGCCAAAGCGGAGGATGCTCGGTTGCGGGATCTGCTGATGGGTCTTCCCAACGCGCCTTACGATGATGTCCCGGATGGCGAGGATGAGGACGATAATGTCGAAATCCATCGCTGGGGCGAGCCAAAGACGTTTTCGTTCGAACCCAAGGAGCATTTCGAAATCGCTGGCGTAAAGCCCGGGATGGACTTCGAAACCGCGGCGAAGTTGTCGGGCTCGCGGTTCGTGCTTTTGCGAGGGGCCATCGCCCGGCTGCACCGGGCACTCGCTCAAATGATGCTGGATGTGCACACGACCGAAAACGGTCTGACCGAGACCATGACGCCCGTTCTTGTCCGGGACGAGGCGATGTACGGCACCAATCAACTGCCGAAGTTTGCCGAAGACAGCTATCAGACCCGCGAAGGCATGTGGTTGATCCCGACGTCAGAGGTGACGCTGACCAATACCGTCCGCGAGACCATTCTGGACGCCGAAGCTTTGCCTTTTCGCCTGACGTCTCACACGCAGTGCTTCCGTTCGGAGGCGGGCAGCGCAGGCAAGGATACGTCCGGCATGCTTCGACAGCACCAGTTCGAGAAGGTCGAAATGGTGTCGATCACGCATCCCGACGCGTCGGAGGACGAACAGAAGCGCATGCTGAAATGCGCGGAAGGCATCCTGGAACGCCTCGGCCTGCCCTACCGCACGGTTTCGCTTTGCACGGGCGATCTGGGTTTCGGCGCGCGCCGGACCTTCGACATCGAGGTCTGGTTGCCGGGACAGAACACATACCGCGAGATCTCATCCGTTTCGACCTGCGGCGATTTCCAGGCGCGGCGCATGAACGCGCGGTTCCGCGATGCCGACGGCAAGCCGCAATTCGTCCATACGCTGAACGGCTCGGGCCTGGCGGTCGGCCGCTGCCTGATCGCAGTTCTGGAAAACGGCCAGACCGAAGAAGGTGGTGTGGTCCTTCCACAGGGCCTTGGCCCCTGGCTAGGTGGTTTGTCGCAGATCACGCCGGAGGGGCAGCTGGTCTGAGGCTTTGCGCTGGGCTTTGCCCGTCGCGGCGCTGGAGGGGTTTTACCCCTCCAGACCTCGCCCGGGATTTTTTCGGGTCGATGAAAAAAGGGGGGGCTTGATTTCCATCGACCCGGGGCATCGCCACCTACGGCAAAGGCCAGCGCGAGGCGGCGATACCGGGGACCTAAAGCTGGTCGCGCTGGAGCCGTATCACGCACTCATGCGGGGCCCCCGGGAAGCGACCGCGTGGGCAGATGCTTCCAGAGGCGAGCGTGAAGCGGGTCCGGTGCGACATCCCTTAGCCTGCGACCAGTACGCCCGCGTCCACGGCGGCGGCCAATTCGTCGGGATCGACGGCGCCGTCGCCATTGACATCGACCGCGCCGAACAGCTCGTCCGTCAGTTCAGGAAAGGCGACCGTCAGTTCTTCCATCGAGTAGACCCCATCACCATTGGCGTCCTGCACATCGGCAGCCATTGCGGTGGTTGCGCCAAGTCCCAACAGGGCGGCGAGGATCAGTGTCCAGTATGTCTTCATCTTGCTCTCCATCGTTGTTCATGGAGGTTCGGGCCCGAAGCCTCTGTTTGGTGAAGCTTCGGGCAAAGACATGGCCCCGCTCGCGCCGCCGCTCAAGAGACGCGATGGCGCTATCCCCGAACCGGCCATGCCATGCCGATGCGCCCGGTTGTTGGACGGCAATCCCCTGCCGTCAGCCGGTTCCGGCCTATTGGCGCGCAGTACGCCGCCGGGATCGCACACATGACCGGCCACGTCTTGCCGATCCACACCGCGCGGGCCCGGGCTCTGTCATGAAGACCGGCGCGCATTGCACCTTGCGCCCGCTGACGCTAGAGGAAGACTTCTTTGCACCCGGAGCGCACACCGCATGAGCTTTACGCTTGCCATTGTCGGCCGACCGAACGTCGGCAAGTCGACCCTGTTCAACAGGCTCGTGGGCAAGCGGCTTGCGCTTGTCGACGATCAACCGGGGGTGACGCGCGATCTCCGCGAAGGCGAGGCGCGTTTGGGCGATCTGAGGTTCACCGTGATCGACACCGCAGGTCTGGAAGAGGCGACCGACGAAAGCCTTGAGGGGCGCATGCGGCGCTTGACGGAACGTGCCGTGGAAATGGCCGACGCCTGCCTTTTCCTGATTGATGCGCGGGCGGGCGTCCTGCCCGCAGATGAAGTCTTCGCAGACATCCTGCGGCGCAAATCCGCGCGCGTCATCCTAGCGGCCAACAAGGCCGAGGGACGCGCGGGCGAAGCGGGCCTGATCGAGGCGTTCTCGCTGGGCCTTGGCGAGCCAATCCGGCTTTCCGCCGAACATGGCGAAGGGATGGGCGAACTGGCGGCCGCGCTGCTCCCCGTGGCCGAAGCGACGGCGGACCGCTCACAAGCGGTCGCCGACGCCGTCCCCGAGACGGATGTCGATGTCGGCGACGAGCAAGCATCCATGCGCCAACCTACACACGAACGGCCATTGCAGATTGCCGTCGTCGGACGGCCCAATGCGGGAAAGTCGACGCTTATTAACCGGCTTCTGGGCGAGGACCGCTTGCTCACGGGGCCGGAAACCGGGATCACGCGGGACGCCATCTCGCTCCCCTTCGACTGGAACGGCGTACCTGTACGCATTTTCGACACGGCCGGCATGCGCAAGAAAGCCCGCGTGCAGGAAAAGCTCGAAAAGCTCTCGGTCGCCGATGGCCTGCGGGCCGTCAAATTCGCCGAGGTCGTCATCGTCCTTCTGGACGCCGAGATCCCATTCGAGCAGCAGGACCTTCGCATTGCCGATCTGGCCGAACGGGAGGGGCGCGCGGTGGTGGTCGCAGTGAACAAATGGGATCTCGAACGCGAGAAAAACGAGAAGCTGAAAGAACTCCGCGAGGAATTCGCCCGACTTCTGCCCCAGCTTCGGGGCGCACCACTGGTCACGATCTCGGCCAAGACGGGGCGCGGGCTGGATCGATTGCAAGATGCTGTCATGTCGGCTTATGAGGTCTGGAACCGCCGCGTACCGACAGCTGCGCTCAACCGTTGGCTGGACCAGATGATCACCGCGCACCCGCCCCCCGCCCCTGGTGGGCGACGGATCAAGCTTCGCTATGCGACGCAGGCCAAGACACGTCCGCCGGGCTTTGTGGTGATGTGCTCCCATCCTGACAAGCTGAACGACGCCTACAAGCGCTATCTTGTGAACGGGCTCCGCCAAGACTTCGACATGCCGGGCACACCGGTGCGCCTGACGTTTCGCGGCCAGGGAGACAAGAACCCATACAAGGACAAGAAGAAATCAACGCCATCGAGGCTGAGAAAACACCTGGGCAAACCGTCTCCGAAGCGCTGACCACGCGTGGATACTAGTTCAGAGCCCCTGTTTCGGGCTTCCAGTGGCAAACGACATATCCCGCCCGCGTCACATGACGGGTGAGACGATATAAAGTCCCGTCCTTGGCCAGAAAGACCCTCTGCCCGGTCATCGGTGTGGCTGTGACAGCATCCTTTAAGGAATGGCCGGACAGTTCTGCATCCCCGATGTGCTGGGCCAGCGCGCGATTGGCAAAGACAAGGCGTCCGCTTCTGTCATGGATCGAAGTCGGGTCGGCCCGGACCATTGAAAAGGCCGATATTATCTGGTCGTACTCCGACAGCGTCTTGCTCGCATCCGCGCTTTCCAACCGGTACATTTCCTTCAGGATGATGTGTTCGACACCCCGCGATACGGCGCGCAAGTAGACTTCTTCGACTGCCAACCATTTGCGTGGTTCCGCGCAGACGGCGCAGAGGGACCCAAACGCACCGTATTCTTCGTTTCGTATGGGAACGCCGAGGAAACCGCGCGCTTGGCCTTCGGCGACGACTTTCAGCGACTTGAACGTCTCATGTTGCCGCGCATCTGTAAGCCGGATGGAGCCATTGCTGGCGACAGTCTCAAGGCTTGCAAGGGCGGCCAGTGGTATGCGTCCGTCTGCACCTCGCCAGATCGGCGACGACAGGCCAAGCGCTGCAAGCCCGGGTTTGTAAGGAAAGAACAAGACGACGACGTCGGCATCGAGGTCATGCAGTACGGCACCAGACAATTGGTCCAAATCCGCCTGCAATGGTGTGTGCACAGTACCAAGAGCGCGCTCTTGCATCGATTGTCCCCCAAGACGGCGCACATTCGGCAACTGGCAAGCATTGCTCGTTCTGCGCAATTTCTGCACATATCGAAACGGTGAAGAACGACCGCCGCAAGCCCTTTTTGGATGACTCGGCCTGACTGGCGGGTATCGCGTTGATATCGCTCAACTTAAAATTGTGCCAAATCAAGGCCCCGTCGCGCCGGATCGCTTATCGAAAGGCGTGCAGCTGACCGTTCTCGGTCACAACAAACAGGATTCCTCCGGCAACGACCGGGTTGCGCGCCGCTCCGTCCGGCAATGTCGTGCTGCCGATCAAGGCGCCCGAGCGTGGATCGAACTGGCGCAGGACGCCGTCGTCCGAGGCGACAATCAGACGACCACTCGCCAATACCGGCCCGTGATGCAGGTATATTGACTTGCGGCGCCGGATACGTTCGCGCGTGAAGAAAGGCAGATCAGTTGCCCAGACCGTCTCCCCCGTTGCTGCATCGAGGCGCAGAAGCTGGTTCTTGTCGGAGACAAAGAACAGCGAGCCGCCCGACAACCAAAGGGGGCCAAGCGCGCCTTCATCCGCCCGCCAGATCGATTGGCCAGTTGTGGCATCAAACGCTGCGGACCGACCCGCCTGGCTCGCGGCATAGACACGGTTGTCGGCAAAAAGCGGCGGCCCCGTCAGATCGGTAACGACGCCGAAAGCCCGCCCCAGCCGCTGCCCTGCCACGCTGGCGGCCCACGCCTGTGCGCCGGTGCCGGCCACGGCCGAGACCATCTGTCCGGAAGAAAACGGAAAGACAACAAGCGGCCCGGCAACCGCTGGAGACGGCCCCCCGGTGCTGCTCCGCGAAGAGGTTGCGCCCAGCACCTGCCATAGGATGCGACCCTTTTCTGCCGATATGGCCCAGCCGATGGCGTTCGTGGTCATCACATAGACCACCCCGTCAGACACCATGGGGGCGCCCGTCGCGGCGGCATCGAGGTCTTGTTTCCAGAGGATAGAGCCGGTCGCCCCATCGAGAACATTCAACTCTCCGAAACCAGAGGTCGCGTATACCCGACCGCCAGATACGGCAATCCCGCCGCCCGAGCCTTCGTCGGCGTTCTCGTCGGCAGGCGTCAGGTCGGTGCTCCAAACAGCACTGCCACCAGTCGTAAAGGCGCTTAGCCGGGCTCGGCTATCCATGACATAGACGCGCCCGTCCGCGATGACCGGATCTGCCGTGATGCGGTGTTTTCGGTCGTTTCCTTCGCCGATCGGCACGCTCCACGCCAAATTCAGCGTCGTGTCGAGCGCCACATGGGCAAGGTGATGGCTCGCGTTGCCGCCAGGATGGGTCCAACTGCCGTTTCGTACAGAAGGCGGCAAAGTGATCGGGAGCGTCCGGCTGACCGTCTCTTCCGGGATCGGGTTGCCGCGCACATCCAAACGTTCACCGTCCAGAATGAATTCCGGCTCCGAACATGCCGCCAGCGTCAGCAGCGCTATGAGTACCCCGCGCCGTATCACGCCACACTCGCCCCTCGTCTGTCCCAATCAGGCCGGATCGACCGATCCGCCGAGCGCCACAATCAACTGCTGTGCACGGCGGCGCAAGTCTTCCGTCACTTCCGCATCGGCAAGAATGCCCCTAAGTGACGTCAAAGCCGCGTCGGTATCGCCCAGCTCAACTTCGGCAAAGGCCCGTTGCTCAACGGCCAGAAGGCGAAACGGATTGCCAGGCGTCAGAAGGGGTTGCAGGCGGTCAATGCGGTCTTGGGCAGAGAGCGTCGCTCCGCCTGTAAGAACGCGCTTCAAAATTGCCACATTGCGATACATCTGCGGGGCTGCGGTGTTTTCGATCACGGCGTCCAACGCCGCCCCCGCGCCTTCCGGGTCGTCCGCTTCCAGCGCTGCGGCGCTTTTCAAGAGATCGACGACCGCCCGCGTTTCGGGGTCCTGGGCAGGCTCTAGCGCATTCAATGCGGACGCGCGCGCTTCTGGCGTATCGCTCTGCAAGGCCGCGATCAACGCGTCGCCCTTCGCTTCGGCAACCGCCTGTGCCTGCGCCTTTCGCCATTCGTTCCATGTGGCCCCGCCAACGATCACGATCACCGCCAATATGGCGATCCAGCCATAACGGCGCATCAGCGCGAACAGCTTGTCGCGCCGGACCTCTTCCGTCACTTCATTGATGAAAGAGTCTTCGTTCGCCACCGCGCCTGCTCCCTGTATTTCACGCCTTTCGCGACCTATTAACCGGTGCATATCAGGAATGCAAAGATCAGTAATTGAGGTGGATCTTGAAAACTTGCAGAAAAACTTCGATTTCTGTAATCTAAACTGAACAGTTTAGCGTACTTTTAGAATACACGCTGACTGAGCCCCCTGCCACGGGGCAACATAAGGACAACAAATATGCGTCTGCTTTCGATTCTCACGGCCGCCCTCGTGGTTGCAGCGCTATACCTGCTGGTGTTCGAACGGGAACAGCTGATGAATTTCGCAGGCATCCCGTCAACTGAAGCCGATGAGCCGGCGTCCGAAGCCCCCATTCTCGCAGAAAAAACCGATGAGACGCAGGAAACCAAGGTATCCGTCGTCGCCTTGCGAAGCGAAAGCCGACAGATTGACGGCGCGGTTCTGGTCCGGGGTCGGACCGAAGCTGTCCGCCAAGTGGAACTGCGGGCCGAGACCAGCGGGCGTGTCATCAGCGATCCGTTGCGCAAGGGGGCCATGATCGAGGAGGGCGAGTTGATGTGCTCGCTCGATCCGGGCACGCGTCAGATCGCGCTTGTTGACGCAAAGGCACGGCTGTCCGAGGCAAAAGCCCGCCTGCCCGAGGCTGCGGCCCGGGTGGCCGAAGCGGAAGCGCGTTTGGTCGAAGCCAAGGCCCGGCTGGTTGAAGCCGAGATCAACGGAAACGCCGCCGCTCGCCTGTCGGAAGACGGCTTCGCCTCGGAAACGCGCGTGGCGTCCGCCACGGCACAGGTCGAGGCCGCGCGCGCGGGCGTCTCCAGCGCAGAGGCGGGTGTCGAAGGCGCGCGCTCGGGTCTGACCAGCGCGCAGGCGGGCGTCCAGTCGGCGGAAGCTGCGGTCGCCTCGGCAGAGGATGAGTTGGAAAAACTGCAGATACGCGCGCCCTTCGGCGGCATTCTGGAATCGGACACGGCCGAGCTTGGTTCGCTTCTGCAACCAGGCTCGCTTTGCGGCACAATCATTCAACTCAACACGATCAAGCTGGTGGGCTTCGTCCCCGAAACGCTGGTCGACCGGGTCAATGTCGGCGCGCCCGCTGGCGCACGGCTTTCGTCGGGCACCGAAGTCGCAGGAACGGTCACTTTTATCAGCCGCTCGGCGGACCCCCTCACCCGCACCTTCCGCGTCGACGTCGAGGTGCCGAACACCGACCTTTCGATCCGCGACGGTCAAACTGCCGAGATCGCCATTCAGGCCGACGGGCAAACCGCGCATCTTCTGCCGCAATCCGCCCTGACGCTTGATGACGACGGCCAGTTGGGTGTCCGGACGGTCGAAGACGGGCGCGCCGGATTTGCCCCCATAAGCGTCGTGCGTGACACGACCGAAGGCATCTGGATCACTGGCCTGCAACCGACAAGCGACATCATTGTCGTCGGCCAGGAATTCGTGACCGACGGCGTGGCTTTGGCGGTGACCTATCGGGAGACTAACCAATGACCGGCATAGTCGATTGGGCCGCGTCCCGCGCGCGGATGGTCATCGCGTTCATCGTGCTCTCGATCATCGCGGGCGTCTTTTCCTACACTCAACTGCCTAAAGAGGGCGAACCGGACATCGAAATCCCGGCAGTCTTCGTAAGCGTCCCCTTCCCCGGCATCTCGGCGGAAGACGCCGAAAAACTGCTAGTCCAGCCGATGGAAACGGAATTGGCCGACCTCGACGGGCTCGACACGATGCAGGGCACGGCGTCCGAAGGCTATGCCATCGTCGTGATGGAGTTCGAGTTCGGTTGGGACAAGTCCCAGACGCTGGCCGACGTGCGCGCCGCCATGAACAAGGCCGAGGCCAACTTCCCCGCAGGCGCCGAGCAATACACCATCGATGAATTCAATTTCAGCGAATTTCCCATCGTCATCGTCAACTTGACGGGCGCCCTCCCCGAGCGCACTTTATTGCGCGTTGCCAAGGACTTGCAGGACCGCCTGGAAGGGCTCGACGCTGTGTTGGAGGCCGCTTTGGCGGGCCACCGCGACGAGATGGTGGAAGTCGTCATCGATCCCCTTCGGCTCGAAAGCTACAACGTCACCGCGGGCGAGTTGATCAATGTCGTCGTCAACAACAACCAGTTGATCGCCGCTGGCGAGGTCGAGACCGAAACCGGCGCCTTCGCCATCAAGATCCCGTCCTCTTTCGACGAACAGCAGGACATTTACAGCCTGCCCGTCAAAACCGATGGCGACCGCGTCATCACGCTGGGCGATATCGCCGACATCCGCCTGACCTTCGAAGACCGCGCAGGCACCGCGCGCTTCAACGGCGAAAACACAGTCGCGCTGCAGGTCGTGAAGCGGAAAGGCTTCAACATCATCGATACGGTCGCGCTGATCGAGGCCGAGGTTGAGGCTGAAAAGGCGACCTGGCCCAAGGAACTGCAGGAGGCGATCAAGGTCGGCACGTCAAACGATCAGTCGCGTCAGGTGAATTCGATGGTCAGCCAACTGGAAAGCTCGGTCCTGACCGCCGTCGCCCTTGTGATGATCGTGGTCCTGGCCGCGCTCGGCTCCCGGTCGGCGCTTTTAGTGGGCTTCGCGATCCCGACGTCATTCCTGCTTTGTTTCGCCTTCCTTGCCATCATGGGCGTGGCGATTTCGAACATCGTGATGTTCGGCCTGATCCTGGCGGTTGGTATGCTGGTCGATGGTGCCATCGTCGTCGTCGAATATGCCGACAAGCGGATTCGCGAAGGCTCCGGCCCCATGCACGCTTATGTGGAGGCGGCGAAACGCATGTTCTGGCCGGTCGTCTCTTCGACTGCAACGACGCTTTGCGCCTTCCTGCCGATGCTCTTCTGGCCGGGCGTGCCAGGCGAGTTCATGGGCATGCTGCCGGTCACCCTGATCTTCGTCCTGTCGGCCTCGCTGATCGTGGCACTGATTTATCTGCCCGTTGTCGGCGGTGTCGCTGGCCGGATCAGCCGCAAGTTCGAACGGGCCTCTGACGCACTCGTTCGCTCGTTCCCTTGGTACATCCGGATCGCGTTGGTGCCGCTTGCACTCTATCTGATGTTCAGCTTCGCGCTTCAAACGCTGAACCCCGCCTATCTTCTGGGACCCGAGACGGCTGCCTCCATGGGCTTCCTTGCAACCATGATCGGTGCCGTGGGCTTCGTGCTCTCTGCCATGCTTTCCTCCGTGGTGCTGGGGGCTGCCAAGTTCACGCGTCCCTCCTCGCGGGTCGAAGTCGAAGGCCGCCGCACGCTCTTCGGTCATTTCATCGCGCTGATCGCAGGTAACCCCGTGATGCCTGTCGTCACCATCGCCGCCGTAATCTTCTTCGTGATGAACGTGTTCCAGTACTTCGGCGAGAACAACAACGGCGTCGAGTTCTTCGTCGAAAGCGAACCCGAACAGGCGATCGTCTATGTTCGCGCACGGGGCAACATGTCGCTTTTCGAAAAAGACGCGCTGGTCGCTCAGGTCGAACAGGTGGCACTTCAGACGGCTGGCATCGACAGCGCCTTCGCCTTCGCAGGTGCCGGGGGGCTTAATGCGAACACAGGTGGCGCCGCTGGCCCGTCGGACGCCATCGGTCAGGTTCAGATCGAACTGATCCCCTGGGAAGACCGCGTGGCTTATGCCGACGCTAATGACCTCCCCATAGCGCAATTGGATGGGGACTATGTGCTTGCAGACCTGCAAGCGCAGTTGAACCAGATCCCCGGCATCAAGTCCGAGATCCTAAACCTGGCGCAGGGTCCCGCCAGCGCTAAACCGGTGCATCTTCGCATCAAGACGGACGATTGGGACACCCTGATCGAGGCCACTTCGATCGCGCGGGCGCAGTTTGACGTCACCCCAGGCCTGATCGACATCGAAGACAACCTGCCTCTGCCAGGTATCGACTGGCAAATCGACGTCGATGTCGAAAAAGCGGGCCGCTATGGGGCCGATGTGGCGACCGTCGGCGGCATGGTCCAACTTGTGACGCGCGGCATCCTTCTGGACACCATGCGGGTCGACAGTTCAGACGAGGAAATCGATATCCGCGTGCGTCTGCCGGAAGAAGACCGCGTGCTTACGACCCTGGATACGCTCAAGGTCCGCACGCGCGACGGCCTTGTCCCCTTGTCGAACTTCATCACTCGCAAACCGGTGGCGCAGTTGGCGCAAATCAACCGGATCGACCAGACGCGTTTCTTCGACGTGAAGGCCGGTGTCGAAGACGGCTTGGCCAAGCTCGTGGATTCCCAAGGCGAGATCGTGGAACTGGTCCAGGCCGCAGAGACCGAAAGCGGACCCTTGGCCGACCGTATCGCCGACGAGGAATTGTCTGTCGTACCTGTCAATCCGAACGAGCGGATTGAGGTCATCACCCAATGGATCGAGGAAACCCAGCCCTTCCCGGCAGGTGTCGATTGGGAATGGACCGGCGATACCGAGGATCAGGCTGAAAGCCAGGCCTTCCTGCAAACCGGCTTCACCGCCGCGCTTGGCCTGATGTTCATCATCCTATTGGCGCAGTTCAACAGCTTCTATAACGCCACGCTGGTACTGCTGGCCGTGGTTCTGTCGACCACGGGCGTGCTGATCGGCATGCTGGTCATGAACCAGCCGTTTTCGATCATCATGACCGGTACGGGAATAGTCGCGCTTGCGGGGATCGTGGTGAACAACAACATTGTTCTGATCGACACGTACCAGGAGTATTCCAAATACATGCCGCGGATCGAAGCGATCATCCGCACGGCGGAAGCGCGTATTCGCCCCGTTTTGCTGACCACGATCACCACGATGGCGGGCCTTGCGCCGATGATGTTCGGTCTTAGCCTGGATTTCTTTGCTGGTGGTTACTCCATCGACAGCCCAACGGCGCTTTGGTGGAAGCAATTGGCGACGGCGGTGGTGTTCGGTCTGGGGATTGCAACGGTGCTGACGCTGGTCTTCACACCCTCGATGCTCGCGCTTCGCGTTTGGTCCTGGGTCATCCTGGCGAATGCGCTGAATGTGCTGTCTGCGCTCACCCGCGGGTCGCGAAGCCGCGATGCGCGCGACTGGGCGCTGCGCCGTGCGACACGGAAGGTCAAGGCACAGGATTTCGTCTGGGATGTCGAAGAGGATGTCACGGCGCCTCAGAAGCTGACGCCAGAGCTGCGCGCGGCCGAATAGCGACGGCGCTGGGCCGTCGACAGCCGTCCGGCCAGCGCCCCCGTCTCAGATCGCACCTGCAACGTAGAACAACCGCTCTTGTACCGGGTCCAGGACCATTAGCCCCTCACTCTCGCGGTCAAATGCCAAAAGCGCACCACGGCGCATCAGGGCGACATGCATGTAGCTGTCGTTCAAACTGCCTTCGAGACAGGGATAAGACCGCGCAGCGGCCCTCAGCGCTTCCTTTCCGAATGCGCCATCGCCCTGCAAAAGCATCGCATCCGCCACGTCATGCGGACTGAACCGCGGCATGCGAATGGCGGCGACAGGTCCCTTGCGAAACGCCGCCACGGCTGCGTCCATGTTCCGTTGCACAACAAAGACAGGGAACGGCTCGATGTTGGTCAAACGGAAGCTGGCCGCCGTACACTGCCGTGTCGACTTGAAATAAAGCGTCTCGCCAAGCCGGAACCACCCGTCCAAACGGGCGCGCAGATCCGCTTCGCTGTCGCGCGCGCAGCCCGACAGGACAAAACCGAGAAAAACAGCCAAAGAAATCCGCAGCATCACCCGACCTTCCAAAACGCCCGCCCGGCACTCACGGTAATTTAAAAGCAATAACAGGCCCTTAATCGCGCCTTGGAATGCGTCAGACGAAATTCGCCTTCAAGACAAAGAGCCGCATCTGCCGCGGGTCGAGGATCATGACCAGACTGTCTTCCCCCCGAAACACAAGCGTTGCTCCGGGTTGAGCGAAAGCGCGTTCAAACCGGGGGCCGATCTTCCTGCCGCATGGCCCAATCCTGCCAAAGGCTGAATTCAACTGGCGGAAGAGCGTCGTTTCCCCACCCAGGCTGATCACCTCCGGCAACTCCCCTGGGCTGTAGCCAGCGATCGTGACCGCGGTCAGACCACGCGCATCAAACGAGCGATTGGCCCATGTGAACGCGCCGTAAACCGTCAGCGCATCGCGTGACTCACGCTGCTGCACCGGAAAAACGCCAGCGCTGCAGCGGATCCCAAGCGAAAAGTATTCGGCCTCGCCATCGACATGGAACCAGGCCGATGCGTCTGCATGCATCATCCGCTTTGCAAACACCCAGAAACTGCTTGTTCCGACCAAAACGGCAATCAGGGCAGAAAAAACAAACGCAGCGGCCTTCATGGCGCGCGAGCATCACCCAGTTCCCCTAAAAAGGCGTAAAGAGCAAACCAATCAGGCTGCGTCTTCCTCGGCGGCCTGCATGTTCCACAATGCCGCATAGCGCCCGTCGCGGTCGAGCAGCTCGCCGTGCCGTCCCTCCTCGACGATCAGGCCATTTTCCAGCACCACAATCCGGTCGGCATGGGCCACCGTTGACAGCCGATGCGCGATGGTGATGACGGTGCGCCCCTCGCCCATGGCGCGCAGTTCGTTCTGGATCTCGGCCTCAGTCTCGGTATCAAGCGCACTCGTCGCCTCGTCCAGAAGCAGAATGGGCGGGTTCTTCAGAAGCGTCCGCGCGATGCCCACACGTTGCTTCTCGCCGCCCGAAAGCTTCAGCCCGCGCTCGCCCACCTGCGTCTCGTATCCCTCGGGCAAGCTCTCGATGAAATCGTGTATCTTCGCGGCCTTCGCCGCTTCGACGATCTCGGCCCGCGTGGCGTCCGGGCGACCATAGGCGATGTTGTAGTAAACCGTGTCGTTGAACAGCACCGTATCCTGCGGCACCACCCCGATCGAAGCATGCAGGCTCTTCTGCGTCACGTCCCGCACGTCCTGCCCATCGATCATCAGCGCCCCCTCACCCACGTCATAGAACCGGAACAAGAGCCGCCCGATGGTGGATTTGCCCGACCCCGAGGGCCCGACGATGGCCACCGTCTGGCCGCCCGGCACCTCCAGCGAGACACCTTTCAAAATGGGCCGCGCCGCATCGTAGCCGAAAACAACATGGTCAAAAACCACGCTGCCTTGCCCGATCTCCACGTCCCGGGCGTCCGGCTTGTCCTTCACTTCTGCGGGTTGCTCCAACAGATCGAACATCTCGCCCATGTCCACAAGCGACTGACGGATCTCGCGGTAGACCGTGCCCAGGAAATTGAGCGGCATGGTGATCTGGATCATGTAAGCGTTGACCAGCACGAAATCCCCGACAGTCAAAGAACCGTTCGAGACGCCGATCGCCGCCATCACCATGACGGCCACCAGCCCGCCCGTGATCAAAAGAGCCTGGCCGAAGTTCAGAAACGCCAACGAATAAGAGGTTTTGAGCGCCGCGGCCACGTACCGCTCCATTGCGCCATCGTAGCGGGATGCTTCGCGGTCTTCCGCGCCGAAATACTTCACGGTTTCGAAGTTCAAGAGGCTGTCGATGGCTTTCTGGTTCGCATCGGTGTCCTGCTCGTTCATGACCTTGCGAATTTTCACGCGCCATTCGGTGACCGTGAAGGTGAACCATACGTAAAGCACGATGGTGATGGCTACGACGACGAGGTACCAGATATCGAAGACGACCGCCAAGACCACGGCGATCATCAGAAGCTCCAAAACCAGCGGACCGATTGAGAATAGGAGGAAACGCAGCAGAAACTCGACACCCTTGACGCCACGCTCGATGATCCGGCTAAGCCCCCCGGTCTTCCGCGTGATGTGATAGCGCATCGACAACGCGTGGATGTGTTGGAACGTCTCAAGCGCCAGCATGCGCAGCGCCCGTTGCCCAACGGCGGCAAAGAACACGTCCCGCAACTGCTGCATGCCCACCGACATCAGCCGCGCCAGGCCATAGGCCACCGTGATGCCCACCGCGCCCAGTCCGAGGGCCCAGGCGGGATCAACCGTTTCGCCGGCCAGCATGTCGACTGCGGCCTTGTAGAAAAAGGGCGTGCCGACCGCGACGACCTTGGACAGCAGCAGCGCCGCCATGGCGAACACGACGCGCCACCGCACCCAGGCCGGATCCTTCGGCCAGAGATAGGGTGCGACCTTACGGATGGTGCGCCAGCCGCTGCGGCGTTCATTTTCAGGGGAATAGGTATCAGACATCCCGCCTTAGTTAGGGCGTGATCGGGGGAATGACCATAGGCCCCGTTTCAGCGCATCTCACCAAGGGGACCGCATGCGATTTCCGCCAGATCTAACCACATCGATCTGTCCGACAGGTGCGCGCCCTTCAGACATAACCGACACTCCACAGTCAGTCCGAGGCAGGAGCGTATGCCGCGTAAACCTCTGCTGCAGTCATGGTCTCTGTCTTGTCGGCCAGCGTGTAAAACGGCGGTTTCTCATCGATGAAGACCTGCAAAGCGAGTCTGAGGTCGGACTGATCGTCAAGAAAGCCTGCCGACATCTGGAATTCATTACTATCGATGATGTGATAGAACAGATTGCTCCCGCATCTTTTGCAGAAGGCGCGTTCGGCCCAGTCAGAGGACCGAAACCTGGTGATATTCTCCTCGCCTTCAAACGTGGCACTTTCGCACGATACCTCGAAATACGGCCCAGATGACCAGCGACGGCACATGTCGCAATGGCATGCGGCGACCTTTGGTTCACTTGCGGTGCCGGTGAATTGAACCGCACCGCAGAGACACCTTCCAGTCAGAGTAACGTCTTGTGTCAAGGAACTGCCCCCTCTCGTTGATCCAGGGTTTGCCGCCACGCAGGCTAGCAAATGTGATCCGCCATCGGATTGATTCTGATCATCCAGATACCAGTGGCACTGCGAGTGGGTCACAAAAGGCCTGGAACCCAACGGGAAATCGGAGCGCCGAAAAAGAGGGTGGGCGGCTCGGGGACCGCCCGGATTCGCTTGTCAGGCTCACTTCTTCCACCAGCTCCACTTTTTGGTGATTGGCATTAACGTTAATTAACGTTAACGTTGAAACGGGGTCGCCACGCGTTGGAGCGACACGATGCCCTTGCTGCCTTGGGATATCATTTTTGTCGGATGGGATTCCGACAATGACGATATTGCCTTCGTCCCCACGGTCGATCTGGTTGCTGGCGACATCATCTATTTCACCGACGACGAATGGAACGGCAGCAGCTTTTTTGGCTCGGAACAGCTTTTCGAATGGACCGTTCCGGCCGGCGGAGTCGAGGCGGGCACTGTTGTCACGATCGATATGGATAACGGCCCGGCAAGCGCCTCATTCGACGTGGGCGGTTCGGTCGACTACATTCGGGGCGGCGGACTGCTGGCTCGGGGCAACGAGATGTTCTGGGCGTTTCAGGGCACCCGGGTCGGCGACACCGTCACGCCGACCGACTTCATCGCCGTCATCGCCAACGAAGCCGACGGAAACGACAGCCAAACCCCCAACCTCTCGGGCACGGGCCTGACCACGTCCAATGGCGCGATCATCATCGACGGCGATGAAGACTATATGGAATTCACAGCGGACGGCAGCTTGTCCAACCCGGTGGAGCGGGACGATTTGATTGCAGCCATCTCGGACTTGTCCAACTGGACGACGGCGGACGGGGGCGGCAACAACAATCCGAACGGGACCGGGTTCGACGTGGTCATCCCCGAGGTCGTCTGTTTCGTCTCCGGCACCCTGATCGAAACGGCGTTTGGTTCCCGCCCAATCGAAACACTGAAGATCGGGGACAGGGTACGCACCACCGACAACGGGTTGCAGAGGATCAGATGGATCGGCCACAGGACGATCTCGGAAGAAGAATTTTTGATGCGTCCGGGCATAGCGCCGATACGGATCCGGAAAGACGCGTTCGGTCCCGGTGTGCCTTCGGCGGACCTTCTGGTGTCGCCGCAGCACCGAATCCACATACAATCGCCGGAAACGCAGCTTTTGTTCGGTCACGCCGAGCTTCTGGCTCCGGCTGTTGGCTTGGTGAACGGGTGCACGATTCGGCGCACCACCCCCACGTCCGCCGTGACGTATTATCATCTGATGTTCGACCGGCATGAAGTGATCTGGTCGAACGGCATGCAGTCCGAGAGCTTCTTTGCGGGCGATCAAGCGATGTCCTCCCTTGGCCACCGGACGCGCGAAGAAGTTTTCGGGCTGTTCCCCGAGTTGCGCTCCGGCACCAATGGCTTCGATCTGACCGCCCGCCCGACGCTGACCCGGCGAGAAGCGCGGGTCCTCTAGAAAGTTCTTTTGCCAGGTGTGACCGGGCGCGCAGGCTTGCGGGCATCTTGGAAAAGAAAATGGGCGGTCCGAAGACCGCCCAGTTTCGCTTGTCAGGCTCACTCTTTGTGTACCGCCCGGTTTCTGCCTGCGGCCTGACCCGCGTTCA
>JAAUYH010118340.1_pt1 | contig 44104 bp, 39 predicted proteins | sample 7278061 | NCBI WGS metagenome assembly JAAUYH01 (sample SAMN14350203, study PRJNA611818) | marine sediment metagenome | isolation source: surface marine sediment (0.6m) | place: French Polynesia: Moorea | collected 2018-08
ATTGTTCCCGGCTGTCCGGCGCGAATTTCTCGAGGCTGGCGACGGTGTAAGACCAAACCAGTTCATCCACCAGTTCAAGCTGCTCGGTCAGCTGCAGCGCATCCACAGCCAGGGCAATAGCTTCTCTCTCGTTAGGATTAACCGTGACGTAGCCAGAGAGTATCTTTGGCGTACATTCGATCCGTGGGACTTCCGCCGGTAGTCCGATCTGGGCGGTCGCTGGGCCCGCAAGCAGCAGTGAAACCAGTCCCAAGAGGCAGTGCAATCCGTTGCGTAGAATCATGCAGGCGGTCCTTGATGGCTTTGGAGGCTTTTCCGACTGTAATCGATTCCCGGACTCGACGCAGCACCTAGGGTTCCCGGATTATTCGTCGATTTCCGGGGTCAATCCAGTGCATCCACGCAACCGTGTCCGTCATTACCTGACCAACACTAAATTTTCACGGCTGTTTCACCGGCCTAACCCTACTGTCGATGACCTCTGAATCTAAGCAAGGAATGCCGTCCATGAGCAGCGTCCCCTCCACCTTGAAATCCATGCCGGACATCGCCGGTCGACCCTATGCCAAGCCCCAGGGAACGCTGGACTGGGTTGGAATGAGTCATATCCACCAGCCCGTACTGGTGCGAGACCAGGGTGAAACCCACCGGGTCCAGGCCAACGTGGAAGTGTTCGTGGATCTGGACGATCCCCACGCCAAGGGTATCCACATGTCGCGGTTGTACCTGCTGCTGGACGAACACGCCACCACCCGGCCGCTGAGTGTGCCCGGACTGAAGATGCTGCTGGGCGCGATGCACAGCTCCCACCTGGACCTGAGTACCCGGGCTTACGTCAAATTCGAGTTCATGTACGACCTGCGCCAGCCGGCCCTGCTGTCCGACAACCAGGGCTGGAGCGCTTACCCGGTGTCTGTCACCGGAACTCTGATTGACGGCGAAATGCACCTGGAGCTGGCGGTGGAAGTGACCTACTCAAGCACCTGCCCCTGTTCCGCTGCACTGGCTCGCCAGCTGATTCAAAACGCCTTCGACGAGAAGTTCGGTGAAGACAACGAGCTGACCATCGACCAGGTCAAGGGCTGGCTCGGTACCGAGGAAGGGATTGTGGCCACTCCCCACAGCCAGCGTAGTTTTGCCAAGGTCAAGACCCGGCTGGCGCCAGACGCCACCGAACTGCCCATCGCTTCGCTGATCAAGCGCCTGGAGGATGCTCTAGGCACACCCGTGCAGACCGCTGTCAAGCGCGAAGACGAGCAGGAGTTTGCCCTGCGCAACGGCCAGAACCTGATGTTCTGTGAAGACGCCGGTCGGAAGCTGCAGTCAACTCTCAACGCTGACTCCCGGTTTGACGATTTCTGGGTGCGAATCGAACACCACGAGAGCCTGCACGCTCACAATGCGGTGAGCATCGTGACCAAGGGCGTTGACGGCGGGTTCCTGCCGATTCCCTGATTCGGCCACCGACCAGTTCAGTTCAGGCGCCGGATTCGGCGCCGCGCTGCTGCAGGTACCGTTCAAGGTCGAACGCCGCCTGCTTGAGTACCTGAAAAGCCTGGTGGATTTCTGAGGGCTGCTCGCGGGTAATCGCCAGCTCCAACTGGGAGGCGGCCTCCTGCAGCACCTTGGCCCCGGTGTAACCGGCTGAACCCCGGGTCTTGTGGGCCATGTCCCTGGCCTCGGCCCAGCGCTCGCCCGCAATGGCCTGTTCGATACGCGGGAGAAATGCGGAAAGCTCGACCCGCAGCATCTGCAGCAGCCGGTCTACCAGGTCTTCGCTGCCTCCGGCCGCGGCCAGCGCCGCCTGGCGGTCCACCGGACTGGCGGCTGCCGGTTTCGAATCCTCCGGATCCGCGGCGGCATCGGGATCGAGCTGCTGCTGCAGCATTGCCAGCAGCCGGTCCCGGGATACCGGCTTCAACAGGCAGGCGGAAAAGCCCAGCTGCTCCAGGTCCCTGGACTTTTCCAGCTGCAGATCCGCGGTCAGAGCGATGATGGGACAGTCCCGGTAGCCGGCAAGCTCGCGAATCTGTCGCGTAGCTTCGATGCCATCCAGCTGCGGCATCCGGATATCCATCAGAATGGCGTCAAATCGGGATTCGCGACAGATGGCAACGGCCTCCTCGCCGTCGGCGGCCTCGGCCAATCTGAAATCATTGCCCTCGAGTACACCTTTGACGAACTCGCGATTGATCTGGTTGTCATCTGCGATAAGAACACGCATCTTTGTGCCCTATGAACCCGAGCCGCCCCAACGGGAAATGTTCTGCCGAGGAACGGCGTCGGCCGGAGTCCCCTGAATGCTGTCCGGCCTGACTTTAGCATTACTCCTGCTGGGCGCGGTAGCTGACGCCGAGACGGTTGTGAGCGGCACCGTTGCCGGGATCGAGGGGGATGGCTGGACCGCGTCAGACATCCGCTGGCAGATCCTGGGAACGGAAAACCAGCCCGGGCTGCGACTGCAGGTGTCGGGGCTGACGCTATCCGCCCGGGATCTTGCGCTGACCGACATTGAACTGAATTGCGATGCGATCTTTCTCGGTATCGAACGCCAGTCCTGCGCCGGCGCCACTATCAGGGCGTCCATCAACGGCGAGAGGTTCACGGGTAGCGGCGAATTCGAGCGCGGTCCGGGTGGTGTCATCGTTGCGGCCGACCTGGCGCTGGCCGACATCGCCGCCAGCGTCCGCATTGAATTTGGCGATGACGGCTGGAAACTGGAGCTGCCGGCCCTGCAGGCCGGGCTGGTGGCGGCCAACCGGTTGGTCCCGGTGTTTCCCGAATCGATGTCACTGACCTCGGGGGCGATCTCAGCCTCCGGAAAGTGGCAGTGGGAAGACGGGGCATGGCAGGCGTCCATGGATTACACCGTTTCCGACCTGGGTTTCGACAATGCCGACGGGACTCTGGCCGGGGCCGCCCTGGCGGGGCAGGGGACGCTCTCGGGTCGCTCCGACGGAGACGCCGCGCGCTGGGATCCAGCGCTGCAGCTGCAGTCCGGCGAGTTCCTTCTGGACCCGCTGTACATTTCTTTCCTTGACCTGCCGGCCCTGCGCCTGACGGCGGGCATTGACCTGAATGGTGACCAGGCCCAGGTGGATTTCCAGGTTTCGGACCCGGATGCCCTGGAGCTGTCAGGCACCGCGGCGGTGTCAATGCAGGCGGCATCCGTCTCGATCGAGAGCATGCGGCTGCAGGTGCAGCAGCTGCTGCTGGACCGGTCCTGGCCACGTTACTTCAATGCGGCTGCCGAGGCGCTGGGCTGGAGCGGGCTGCTGCCCGGCGGCAGCATCCGCGCTGCGCTCCAGGTGCAGCAGAACTCGCTGGAGCAGATCACCGTAAACCTGGACGGCGTGCAGTTGGACGACATGGCTGGCCGGTTTGAAATCCAGCAGCTCAACGGCGTGGTGGATTACGATTTTGACGGCGACTCCGTGGATTCCTCCCTGGACTGGCAGACCCTGCGCTACTACGACCTGGCCATCGGCCCGGCCGAGACCCGTTTCTTTACCGGTGGCCGCCAGTTCCAGCTGCTGGATCCCCTGTTCGCGCCCGTGCTGGACGGCGGTATTGACGTGCGGGAACTGGTCCTGACCGATCTGGGCCTGGAGACCCTGAGCCTGGATTTTGCCGCCTCGATCCGGCCCATTTCCCTGGAGCTGATTTCCCGGGCGCTGAACTGGCCGGTGCTGCTGGGCACGCTTTCGGGCGACATCCCGCGGGTGCAGCTGCGCGACGGTGTGGCGGAGGTTGGCGGTGCCATCCGCCTGCGGCTGTTTGACGGCGACGTGGAGATTGACCAGCTCAGGCTGGAACGGGTGCTGGGGGTCCTGCCGACACTGGCGGCGGATATCGAGATTGCCAACCTGGACCTCGAGCAGATGACCGGCGCTTTCTCATTCGGGTTGATCCAGGGCCGCCTGGACGGATCGATCCAGGGGCTGCGGCTGCTGGACTGGGAGCCGGTGGCCTTCGACGCGTGGCTGGCCACGCCGGAAAGCGGGCGCCGGAAAATCAGCCAGAAAGCCCTGGATAACCTGTCCAGTATCGGCGGCGGCGCAGCAGCCCTGGGCCAGACTTTCCTGGGCGTATTTGACCAGTTTTCCTACCGCCGGCTGGGGATCCGCTGCCGCCTGCTGGACAATATCTGCAGCATGGCGGGCGTTGCCCCTGCAGCGCGCGGCTATTACCTGGTCCAGGGCAGCGGCATTCCCCGGATCGACGTCATCGGCTACTCCGACCGGGTGGACTGGCCGCAGCTGGTGCGCCGGCTCAAGGCCGCCACGCGCAGTGAAGGGCCTGAGTTTGATTGACGACGCGTTCAGCCGTCAGTCATCTTGAAATGCTAAAATTCCGGTCAGATTCGAGGAGAGCAACCGTGACAGCATTGCGTTTCAGTTTCGTGGTGGCCTGCCTGTGGGCGGTGGCCGCCTGCGTCACCATCAACGTCTACTTTCCCGAGGCCGCGGCCGAGGAGGCAGCGGACCGTTTCATTGACGAAGTTATCGGCGAGGACGAAGAAGGTTCGACGGAGTCGGGCAGCAATCCCCAGGCCCTGCATATGCTGCTGCTGGACCTGTTGATACCCGCGGCCCATGCCCAGGCCGACATCAACGTCAATACGCCTTCTATCCAGGCGATCCAGCGGCGCATGGCTCAACGCTATGATTCGGAGCTGGAGGCCTATTTTGAAAGCGGCGCCATTGGCCTGACCAATGATGCTCTGGTGGCGGTGAGGAACCTGTCCGCTGTCGGGCTGCGGGACCGCAGCAAGGTCAACGCCGCGGTGGCGGCAGAGAACCGCGATCGGACGGCCGTTTACCGGGAGATCGCCGTGGCCAACGGACACCCGGAATGGGAAGACGAAATCCGTGAGACCTTTGCCGAAAGGTGGATTCAAAGGGCTCGTCCCGGCTGGTACTATCAGGACGCTCGCGGAAACTGGGTGCAGAAGTAAGCCCCTATTCCTGATTTTTCAGCACGGCCGCCGCTGGGCGGCCGTGTTTTTTGTTTTGATGAACCCGCGCTAGACACCTTGGCCAGAAAAAGAAAACCATTGCCGGCCGACCCCGCGCAGATCGATATCACCGACCTGAGTCATGATGGGCGGGGTGTCGGGCACCTGGAGGGAAAAGCGGTATTCGTGCATGGCGCCCTGCCGGGTGAAACCGTCAGGTTTCGCTACCTGCGTCGCACCCGGAAACTGGACGAAGGGGTCTGCGTGGAAGTGCTCGAGGCGTCGCCTGACCGGGTTTCGCCGCGCTGTCCCCATTTTCACGACTGCGGTGGTTGCTCACTGCAGCACATGGAGCCCCTGGCGCAGATCCTGGCCAAGCAGAACGTCCTGGTGGAAAACTTGCGGCGTATCGGCGGCGTGGAACCCGAACAGCTGCTGCCGCCGGTAATGGCGGCTGACGAGGCCGGCCACTGGGGCTACCGCCGCAAGGCCCGCCTCAGCGTGCGCTATGTGGCCAAGAAGGGCCGGGTGCTGGTGGGTTTTCGTGAAAAGCAGGGTCGTTTCGTATGCGACATGTCTGAGTGTCACACCCTGATACCGGAAGTGGGCATGCGATTGGCCGAGCTGTCCGATCTGATCTACGGGCTGGAGGCCCGGGAGCAGATCCCCCAGGTTGAGCTGGCCGTGGGCGATCACGCAACGGTGCTGGTGTTCCGCAATCTGCAGCCCCTGTCCATGGCCGATCGCGAGGCGCTGCTCGAGTTTCAGCGGTCCTCGGGCTTTCACGTCTATCTGCAGCCCAAGGGGCCGGCCACCATTCATCCCCTGGGTGAGCCGGTTGAGCTTACCTACCGGCTGGACCAGTACGATCTGGATTACCACTTCACGCCGACCAACTTTGTCCAGGTCAACGCCGCCATCAACCAGACCATGATTGCCCAGGCCCTGGCCAAGCTGGAGCTGGGGCCGGATGACCGGGTGCTGGACCTGTTCTGTGGCCTCGGAAATTTCACCCTGCCGGCCGCTCGCCAGTGCGGTCACATCGTTGGTGTGGAGGGCGATCAGGAGCTGGTCCAGCTGGCCCAGGCCAATGCGCGTTCCAACGGTATTGAAAATGCCCGCTTCGAGGTGGCTGACCTGCGCGAGGACTCGGACGGCAAGGCCTGGGCGGCCCAGCCGTTCGACAAGGTTCTGCTGGACCCACCCCGCAGCGGCGCAGCAGAGGTGCTGGAGCGGGTTGCCGGATTCCAGGCCCGCCGGCTGGTCTACGTGTCCTGTCATCCCGGCAGCCTGGCCCGGGATGCCGGCGTGCTGGTCAAAGAGCATGGTTACCGCCTGGCTGAAGCCGGGGTCATGGACATGTTTCCCCAGACCGCCCATGTGGAGTCCATCGCGCTGTTTCTGAAGGGCGATGAGCAGGGCAGTGGCCATGGCGGTTGAGATCGAACGGAAGTTCCTGGTGCTGGAGGGCTGGCGGGACCAGATCGAGTCATCCCACTTCATGGCCCAGGGTTATCTGGGGGGCGACCGCTGCTCAGTGCGGGTGCGTATCAACGGTGACCAGGCCACGCTGAATATCAAGAGCCGGGAACTGGGGGCGAGCCGACTGGAGTACGAGTACGAGATCCCGCTGGCCGAGGGGCACGAGATCCTGGAACGTGTCTCAAATGGGCCGGTGGTGGAGAAGACCCGCCATCTGATCCGCTTTCAGGGGCACCTCTGGGAGGTGGACGAGTTTCACGCTGACAACCAGGGCCTGGTGGTGGCGGAAATCGAGCTGGACCACGAGGACGAGGCTTTCGGGCGGCCGGACTGGCTGGGCCCGGAAGTCACCGATGACCCGCGTTACTACAACCTCAACCTGGCGGTACATCCGTTCCGGAGCTGGAAAGAGTCGTGAGCTACCTGCTGATTGGCCTGAGCGGCCCGGAGCTGGAGCCCCGGGAAATCGAGTGGCTGGAACAGCCCCAGGTGGCCGGTGTCGTCCTGTTCACCCGGAACTTCCAAAGCCCCGATCAGCTGCTGGCTCTGAACGCCGATATCCGGCGGTACTGCGGCAGCAACACCCTGATCTGTGTCGACCAGGAGGGTGGAAGGGTGCAGCGCTTCGGTTTGCCCTGTACCCGCCTGCCGGCGCTGGGAACACTGGGGGACCTGTATGACCGGGACCGCGACCTGGCCCTCGAGCTGGCCCTGATCCACGCAAGGCTGATGGCCAGCGAGATGCGGGCACTGGACGTGGACCTGAGTTTTGCGCCGGTGCTGGACATCAACGGCTGCTCAGAAGTAATTGGCGACCGCGCCCTGCATGCCGACCCCCAGGCAGTGGCTCAGCTGGGTCGCGCCTACATCAAGGGGCTGCATGAAGCCGGCATGGCGGCCTGCGGCAAACACTTCCCAGGCCATGGATCGGTGGCCGAAGACACCCATCATGCTGTTGCCAGTGACCGGCGGAACTGGGACGCCATCGCCGCCAGCGACCTCCGCCCTTTCACACTGTTGATGCGGGAGTCTCTGGATGCCGTGATGATGGCCCATGTCAGCTACCCGGCGGTGTGCCGGGACCCGGCGGGTTTTTCGCCAACCTGGATCGGCCAGGTGCTGCGCCAGCGGCTGGGCTACCAGGGCATCGTGATCTCGGATGACCTGGGGATGCGGGCAGCCGAACAGGCCGGCTCTTTCAGCCAGCGCATCATCGCCAGCCTGGAAGCGGGCTGTGACCTGGTCCTGGTCTGCCGCCCCTCGGACGTGGAGCAGACCATGGCCTGTGAACTTCCCCGGTGGCAGTCCAGGGCCCACGGTCTGGGCGGCCGAAACCGGTTGGTTTGGGAGGAATTCAGCAACTCGACCGAGCGCGCTGCAATGGTGGCGGCTCTGGCTCCAATCCAGACGACCCTATGAAGACAGTAGATCTCGTAATCATCGGCGGCACCGGGTTCTATCAGCTCGACGGGCTCGATCTCGAGCGTCAGGAACCGGTGGAAACTCCATTTGGCATGACCCAGGCACCGTTGGCCGCAGGCACCCTGCGGGGCCGCGGAGTGGCGTTCCTGCCCCGGCATGGACCTGGCCATGAGATCGCGCCGCACCAGGTGAACTACCGGGCCAACGTGTGGGCCTGCTCCAGCCTGTCGCCCCGCCACTTTGTATCAATCAACGCGGTTGGTTCCCTGAACTGGGATATGCCGCCTCGTAGCGTGGTGCTGCCGGACCAGTTGATCGACTACACCTGGGGGAGGGAACACAGCTTCGTCGGGGCGCTGCCACTGTCGGAGATGTACGTGGATATGACCGAACCCTACTGTTCGGAGCTGCGACGCAAGATCCTTCAGGCCGGCCAGGGCATTCTGTCGGCGAAGTCTGGCGTATTGGGGGTGGCCCAGGGACCGAGACTGGAAACTGCGGCCGAAATCAACCGGCTGGCCCACGACGGCTGTGACCTGGTGGGTATGACCGGAATGCCCGAGGCGGGCCTTGCCCGGGAGCTGGAGTTGTCCTACGCCAGCATTTGTATCGTGGCCAACCGGGCGGCGGGGCTGGACGGTCAGCAGGCCATCTCCATGGACCAGATCTTCAGCAACATCAGCCAGGGCGCAGCACGGGTATTGAGCATTATCGAGCGGCTGCTCGACCACATGGACTGAATCATGGATCAACCGAACGCGACCCCCTATCCCCATCTGCTGGAGCCCCTGGACCTGGGATTTACCCAGCTGGCCAACCGCGTATTGATGGGCTCCATGCACACCGGCCTGGAAGACCGGCGCTGGCACTACGACAAGCTGGCGGCCTACTTTGCCGAACGGGCCAGGGGCGGGACGGGCCTGATGGTGACCGGGGGGATTGCACCCAGCATCCGAGGCTGGCTGGCACCGTTTGCGTCCTGCATGGTGGGGCGTTTCCAGGTGGCGCCCCATCGTAAGGTGACTCGCGCGGTACACGCCGAGGGCGGCAAAATCTGTATGCAGATTCTGCACGCCGGTCGCTACGGCTACCATCCGCTGGTGGTGGCGCCCAGCGCCCTGAAGAGCCCGATTTCGCCGTTCAAACCCCGGGCCCTGAGCACGGCCGGGGTGGAAAAGGAGATCCAAAAGTTTGTGCGCTGCGCGGTGCTGTCCCGGGAAGCCGGCTACGACGGCATCGAAATCATGGGTTCCGAGGGTTATTTCATCAATGAATTCATGTCCCCCCGGACCAACCGGAGAACCGACCAGTATGGCGGCAGCGCGGAAAACCGCCGGCGCCTGGCGGAAGAAATCATCACCCGCACCCGGGAGGCTGTCGGCCTCGATTACATCCTGATCTTCCGGCTGTCGCTGATGGACCTGGTCGACGGCGGCTGCAACTGGGACGAAATCGCCCGGTCGGCCCGGGCAGTTGAAGCCGCAGGTGCCACCATCATCAACAGCGGGATCGGCTGGCACGAAGCGCGTATCCCCACTATCGCGACCATGGTGCCCCGGGGTGGTTTCGCCGGGGTGACGGCCAAGCTGCGCCAGGAGGTGGACCTGCCGGTGGTGGCCACAAACCGAATCAACACGCCGGAAGTGGCCGAACAGATTCTGGCCCGGGGCCAGGCGGACATGGTCTCCATGGCGCGCCCGTTGCTGGCAGATTCGGATTTTGTGGCCAAGGCATCAGCCGGCAGGCCCGAGACCATCAATACCTGCATTGCCTGTAACCAGGCATGCCTGGATCACACCTTCAAGGCCAAACGCGCCACCTGCCTGGTCAATCCACGGGCCTGTCATGAAACCGAACTGTCCTGGGGGCCGGCCAGTACGGCCAAACGCGTGGCGGTAGTGGGGGCGGGTCCCGCGGGGATGGCCTGCGCCAGCGTGGCCGCGGAGCGGGGCCACCAGGTGACGCTGTTCGACGCAGATGCCGCAATTGGCGGCCAGTTCAACATGGCGCGACTGATCCCGGGCAAGGAAGAGTTCAATGAGACGCTGCGGTACTTCACCCATCGGCTGGAGTCCGCGGGGGTGGAGCTGCGGTTGGGAACCCGGGCCGGCGCAGGCGATCTGAAAGATTATGAGGAAGTCATTCTTGCCACGGGTGTCTATCCAAGAACCCCCGCCATTCCCGGCCTGGATCATGCCAAGGTGCTGTCCTACGTGGACGTCCTGAGAGGCGGCGCCGAGGTCGGGCAGCGGGTGGCCATCATCGGTGCCGGCGGCATCGGCTTCGACGTGGCCGAGTTTCTCGGCCATGGCGGCAGCGAGGAGGAGGAACCCACGGCCTTTTTCCGGCACTGGGGCATTGATCCAGGCTTTGAGGTGAGGGGGTCGGTGGAAGGGTTCAGCCGTGCCGCAGACGGGAGCGGCCGCCAGCTGTTCCTGCTGCAGCGCAGCACCGGCAAACACGGCGCTGGACTGGGCAAGACCACCGGGTGGATCCATCGGCTGGAGCTGCGCCACCGCGGCGTCGAAATGATCGGCGGTTGCAGCTACCTGGGCATTGACGACCGGGGCCTGGAAATCCAGGTGAGTGAAGAAACACGGATCCTGGACGTGGACAACGTGGTCGTCTGTGCCGGACAGGAGGTGAATGACCATCTGGCCGGACCGCTGCGGGACCTGGGCATGGATCCCCACGTGATCGGCGGCGCCCGGCTGGCCGCCGAGCTTGACGCCAAGAGAGCCATTCGCGATGGCATTGAGCTGGCTGCACGGCTTTGATTCGCAGCCGGTGACGCTCATCGGCTGTCCCGGCAACCTGCCGGGGCGAGGCTTGCCATGCGGATAGCCAGGGTTTCCGGAATCCTGACCCGGGCATTGCTGTGGATACTGCTGCTGGCCGGCGTCGTCACCGTCGGTGCCACCATCGCTGTCCACCGGATCATCGACCAGGGTTTCAACAGCCGGGCTGCATTGCCCAAAGTGCTGGGCGTTGATCCTGCCCGGCTTCCGGCGGGACCGGCTGATCCATACAACGGCCCGTTTCCCAGCGAGCTGCAGTTTGCCGAGACGTTTTCTTTTCCGCTGCGCGAGGGCATGGTGGGCCCGGTGGAACCGCTGTTCGCCGGCTCCCCCCAGGTGCCGTTCCTGTGCCGCACCGTAGATTCTGACCTGGGGCAGCCCCTGGTGGACAACCAGGACGGCTACGGTATGGCGGTGTTCCAGCTCGATGCCGAAGGCGATCCCAGCGACCGGGTGGCCGGATTCAGCCAGGACTGCCTGCTGCCCACGCGAATCAAATACTGGGCCCTGGGAGACGACGGATTCCAGCCCTGGTCGGCTGGTGCCGACAGTGAGCTGGTAGTGCGTGTGGAAACGGGCACCATCAATCGCTTCATTTACATGATCGCCATGCCGGTTGATCCGGCAAAGGACAGCGCGATGGCTCCGGATCTGAGCCGCTGGAATCATCGCCTGATTTATCATTTTCGAGGCGGCGTGGGCATTGGCTACCGGCAGGGCCGGCTGGGGGTCGCCACCATATTGAAGCGTCGCCAGGATCAGCTGTCCCTGGGTTATGCGGTGGTCCATTCCACCGGCAACCAGACCTCCAATACCTACAACATCTGGTTGAACGCGGATACGGCGCTCAGGGTCAAACGCCAGTTTGCCGCGGCCTATGGTGAGCCGGTCTACACCGTGGGCGTGGGCGGCTCCGGTGGCGCCATCCAGCAGTACCTCATGGCCCAGGGTTTTCCCGGTATTCTAGATGCAGCCATCGCGCTGTACTCCTATCCCGACATGGTGAGCCAGTCTCTGTACGTGCTGGACTGCGAGCTGCTGGAATATTACTTCGACCGGCTGGCGCCAGATCCGGCGCGCTGGGCGGATGTGCGCCAGCGCGCCCCGGTGCTGGGCACCAGTGTGGATCCCAACGTGGGTCCGGATTATGAACTCATTTACGGGCTCAGTGGCCTGGCATCCGGTCATTGGCCGACGCTTTCGCTGGGGGCCACCGAGTGCACTCGGGCCTGGCGCGGCGCCGGCCCGCTGGTGATCAACCCCCGCTACGCGCATTTTGGCATTCGCTTCGACCCCGAGGTGGCGGCGGCCACCGACCTGACTTATTTCGGTGACCTGGCGCGATACTACGGTACCGACGATGCCGGTTTTGGACGCCGTACCTGGGACAATATGGGTGTGCAATATGGCCTGAACGCACTGCGAAATGGCGATATCACCCTGGAAGAGTTTCTGCACCTGAATCAACACGTGGGCGGCTGGAAGCCGCCGGCGGAGATGCTGCCGCCGCGATACTGGCTGAGCGACGCGGCGCCGTCGGAGCTGAAGGATTTCTCGCCCTGGAGTCATCACAACATGACCACCACCCCGGACGGCAGTTTCCCCCGCAGCCGGGGAGATCTCGGCGCCATGGCTGGCGCCTACCGCTCCGGCCAGGTGTTTCTGGGTCTGGCCAATATTCCGGTCATCGACTTGCGCCACTACCTGGAGCCGGAACTGGACATGCATCATGCGGTGAGCTCATTCCAGGCCCGGGCGCGGATGATCCGCGCCAGCGGCCACGCTGACAACCAGTTGATCTGGATGACCCGCCCGCCTCACGCGCCCTACGTTGAGGCCTTTGAGCTGATCGATCGGTGGATGGCCGGACTGGCGAACGGTCAGGACGTGCAGGCAGCCCGTCCCGGGGATGCGACAGACCGATGTTGGGATGCCGACGGCCGGTTGCTGGCGGAAGGGCCCGGCGTGTGGAACGGTGATTGGAACCAGCGCGCTCCCGGCCGCTGCATGGAGCATTATCCGGCATTCGCCACCACCCGCATCGCGGCGGGCGAGGGCTACTTCGGTGACGTCTTCAAATGCCACCTGCAACCGGTGGAGCAGGCAGTGCAGCAGGGAGTCTATGAGCCGGTGGACGTAGCCGGGGCAATTCCGCGTCTGCGCTCGGTTTTCCCGGACGGCGTCTGCGACTATCGCAAGGGAGACGCGGCTTTTCCCGATGACCTGCAGGGGCTGATGGCGCAGCCCTGAATCACCTGCGGGTCAGCCCAGGTCAGTCCCGGGTCGCCGCGGAGCCAGCCCGGTCAGCCTTGCCGCAGCGCCATGCTGACCGGCATGCGCGCCGCCCGCAGGGCCGGCATCAGGCCGCCAATGAATCCGATCACCAGCGCCATGACGATACCCTGGGTGAGCAGTTGCGGCGTTACCGCAAAGCCGAAGACCACCTGGCTGAAACTGGCGTAGTTCAGGGTGGACACGGTAAACCCGTTGAACACCAGGTAGGCAGCTGCGCCGCCGATCAGTCCCCCGGCCAGGGCCAGTATCAATGCTTCCACCATGACGGATACCACGATGGAGCTGGAGGAGAACCCAAGAGCGCGCAGGGTGCCGATTTCCCGCGCGCGATCGGACACCGCGGTATACATGGTGTTCAGGGCACCGAATACGGCTCCCAGGGCCATCAGTATGGCAACGCCGTAACCCACTACCCGGATCAGCGTGGACAGAATCTGAGACTGCTCTGAATAGAACTCCTGCTCCGAGGCAATTTTCAGCGACAGCCTGGGGTCCTCGGTGAGCTGGTCTTTGAACGACTGGGCACTGGCTGGATCGTCCAGACGGACCTGCACGACGCTGAAGTTGTTGCCGCGCCGGTAGGCTCCCTGCAGCACCCGGGCGTCCGCCCACAGCTCTGATTCCGCCAGCCCGCCGTCGGCACTGAAGCGGCCGGTGACGGCCCAGTCCTGCTGGCCCAGGCGAATGCTGGAGCCAACGTCCACGTCAAACTGGCTGTGGGCACCGACGCCAACCACCAGCTCCTGTTTGCCCTCTTCGAACCAGCGCCCTTCAACCAGTTCAATGGTGCCGCGGATATCACGGGAAGCGGGTTCCACGCCGCGCACCGGGACGTTGGAGTCACTGCCGTTGGATCGGCGCGGCAGGGTCGCCAGGACGAACAGTTCTCCGGCGGCGAATTCCACCGAGGGGACATCCTTGATGATGCGCGTCTGATCGCCGGACAATCCCGAGTCCATTTCCGAAGATGCACCTGAACGCAGCACGATCATATTGCTGTCGCTGCCGCCGCCGGCCAGGGTTTTCTGGAAGCCGTAGGCCATTGACAGCACCGCCACGAACACCAGCACCACGCCGGCAACGCCGGTAACCGCCACCAGGCTGCTGGCCGTTCGCTGGGGCAGGTTGATCAGGCTTTGCCAGGTCACCGCCAGGGTTTGTCTTATCCAGATCATGTTTGTCTCCGAGCCAGTCTTCGGGCCCTATCTTCGAGCAAGCGCTTGAACCACGTTCAGCCGCATGGCCGACAGGGCCGGCGCGATGCCGGTAATCAGCCCCAGGACTACGGTAAGCACCAGGCCCAGTACCAGCGTTGCGTTGGTTAAGGCCAGTCCGGGCAGAAACTGGCTTACCGAGGCGGCGAAGCCACCCACGGCCACGTAGGCCAGCATCAGGCCCAGTACCCCGGCAACTACCGACAGCAGGGTGCTTTCGGACAACACCATGACCAGGATACGGGTATCCGAAAACCCCAGGGTCTTCAGTACCGCCAGTTCATTGGTTCGCTCCCGCACCGACTGGGCCATGGTGTTTGCGGTGACCAGCAGCATGGTGAAAAACACGGCCAGCAGGATGTAGCGGACGATGGCGCCGATGTCGCCGACCTGGTCCACGAATCCCTGGGCAAAACCTTTCTCCGTCGTGGTCTTGGTCTCAGTGGGCGAGTTGGCGAACAGAGCGTCAATGGCGGCAGCCATCGCCTCGGCATTTTCCGGGTCGCTGATCTTGACCGTGTACCAGCCGATCAGGTCCTTACCGAACTGCCGTGTTTCGTTGAAATACTCATAGTGGAAAAAGAACTGCTGTTCGTTGGTATTGGCGGGGTCCCCGTCGTCGTAAACGGCCTCAAGCACGAACTCCCAGCCATAGCTGCCGTCCGACGTAGGCCAGATGGTGGAGCCGATGGGAATGCGGTCTCCCACCTGCCAGCCAAAGGTGTCGGCCAGTGATTTGCCTGCCAGCATGCCGACCCGGTTGTTCTGCCAGGCCTGGAACTGGTCCGGGTCGATCTCGAACTCTGCGTAGACCTCCCGGAAAGTGTCCGGGTCAGTGGGTGTGCTGAACACCTGCTGGCGCGGATCCTGGAAATAGCCGCCAAACCAGGTGTAGTGCGACACCGCTTCCACGCCCTCCAGATTGCTGATGCGGGCACCGTAAGCGATGGGCAACAGCTGGATCAGGGACACTTTGTGAATGGTCACCAGTCGGTCGACGCCGGCCAGGCTGACGCTGCCGGAAAACCCCTGGTTCAGCGCACCCAGCAGGCCGAACAGGATAAATGCCACCACGATGGACAGGGCCGTAAACAGCGTGCGGACTTTCTTGCGCCCCAGGTTTTTGCGGACCAGGTGAAGGAATGTCATGTCAGGCAGCCTTGGCCAGCGATCCCTTGTCCATGTGCAGGGTATGGCGCGCGTGGGATGCAGCCTGTGGATCGTGGGTCACCATCAGGATGGTTTTGCCGTGCTCGGTGTTGAGGATCTGCAGCAGGTCCAGGATCTCGTCGGCGGTTTCCCGGTCCAGGTCACCGGTAGGCTCGTCGGCCAGCAGCAGGGTAGGGTCGCTGACAATGGCCCGGGCGATGGCAACCCGCTGTTCCTGTCCCCCTGACAACTCCCGGGGATAGTGTTTGGCCCGGTCCGACAGTCCGACAATTTCCAGGGCGGTAGCGGCTCGACGTCGCCGTTCGGACCGGCTCATTTTCGACAGCAGCAGCGGCAGCTCCACGTTGCGCTGAGCGGTCAGCACCGGCAGCAGGTTGTAGAACTGGAAGACGAAGCCCACGTGGCGGGCCCGCCACTTGGACAGCTGGGAGGAGCGCAGCTGGTCGATGCGCTGGCCACCCACATCGATGGACCCCTGGGTGGGTTTGTCCAACCCGCCGATCAGGTTGAGCAAGGTGGTCTTGCCGGACCCGGAAGGCCCCATCAGCGCCACGAAGTCACCCTGCTCGATGTCCAGGTCCAGCCCGCGCAGCACCTCGACCTTTTCCTTGCCCTTGGCAAAGACCTTACTCAGGTCCCGGGTTTTAACCAGAATTTCACTCATGAAGATTCGTCCTCGATTCGAATCGCGCTGCCGTCGCTCAACCCCGGCGGCGGATTATCAATGATGCGTTCGCCCGGCTGAATGCCGGACAGCACCAGCAGCTGCTCGCCGTTGCGGGACGCCCGCACCGAGCGCCGCTGGGCCACGCCGTCCCTGGCCACGAAAACCAGGGTCTTGCCGTTGTCCTGTCGGGATGCGGTTGCCGGAATGGTGACACCGGTCCGGGTCACCGACTGCAGCTGTTCGACCTCCATGAAAGAGACCTTGATGCCCATGTCCGGAAGGATCCTGGGATCTTTCTCCAGGAAGCCGATACGCACCCGCACCGTGGCCTTCTGGCGGTCGGCGGTGGGGATAATGGCGATGACCTGGGACGGAATCTGCCAGTCGGGGTACGCGTCCAGCCGGGCTGTCACTTCCTGGCCTGCCTGGACCCGGTCGATGTAGGCCTCGTTGACGTCCACTTCAATTTCGAGGGAGTCCATGTCGACGATGGTGCAGATGCCGGTACGGGTGAATCCGCCTCCCGCGGATATGGGTGAGATCATCTCACCCGGCTGGGCGGCCTTGGCCACCACCACACCGGCAAACGGTGCCCGGATAACCGTGTCGTCCAGGCTCTGGGCCTGCAGCGCCAGGGCATTTTCGGCCACCCTGACGTCATCGCGGCCAATGGCCAGGCGCGCCTGCAGGGCCTCGACCCGTGACGCGTCAGCGTCCTGGTCGGCCTCACTGGCCAGTCCCTTGCCGGCCAGGTCGTTGGTGCGTTTCAGCTGGCGGCGGGCTTCGGCCAGCAGCACCTGGGTTTCATTCAGCGCGGTCCGGGCCCGCTCCAGCTGGGCTTCCGCCAGGTTGTACTGGGCCCGGGTCATGGTGTCGTCCAGATAGGCCAGCACCTGCCCCTGTTCAACCGTCATGCCCTCTTCGATGAGGACCTGTGTGACCTTGGCGGTGATTTTGGACGACACGGTAGCCCTGACCCGGGCGGTCACGTATCCCGACGCGTCCAGCACGGACGAGCCCAGGTCCACGGATTCGTCCAGGTTGGCCGCCTGGGCGGTCACGATCGACACCGGCAGGGAGTCATCCCGGCTCAGCCACCAGCCGCCCGCTGCGACAAGCAGTACCAGGGCGACAACCAGCGGGATCCACGGAAATTGCCGGCTCTGGTCGGGTTCCGGTTCGTGGTCGATACGAAGCTGGCTGATCAGATCGGATTTCTGGTTCATGCGGCGGCGTCGGCCTGGAACAAACCGGTATTGTAGCCCGTTCGCAGGTTGCTATTCACCGCTTTTCGGGCGCCGCCGGGCTTGCCGCAATACTCTCGGCAATTTGCTGGAGCCAGGCGTAATCCGGCGCCAGCTGACGCCCTCGAGCCAGCACCTCCGCCGCCCTTTCGGGCTGGTCCGACTGCAGCAGGGCCTGGGCCAGATGGCCGCTGACTTCGGGCAGCAGCCAGTGCCAGGGATCCTGTTCGGACACTGAACCCATCAGCAGCCGCAGGCGCTCGACGGCACGGCCTGGACTGCCGCCCCAGGCGCGCGGCGTTTTCAGGTCGCTGACGGCCGCCTGCAACAGCACGAAGGGGTGGTTCGGATGCATGGCCAGGGCGCCGTCCATGGCAGCACTGGAGCGGGACCCCAGGGTCATGGCGCGCAGAGGTGACAGACCGATGATGCCCCCGAAGCAGTTGGCGCGCAGCGCCAGGCTCAGCGCATCCTGCTGGCCCCGGGTCAGGTCGGCACACTGTTCCAACAGGGCCACCCGTTGATGACGCTCCAGGTCGCTGGACTGATAAGCCATTCGATGTGACAGGAATGCAGCCCAGAAATGCCGACCGGGCTGTTCCGAAGCGAGCAGCGTCTGCTGCAGGGTGAGCAGCGAGTCGGTGTTGTCGGAATAGGCCAGCTGTGTGACCTGGGGCAACGGCCTGGGCAGGGCCTGGGCCAGCAGCGGGGCCGGGACCAGCAGGCCTATGATAAGAAGGGTCGCGCGTTTCATGCAGCCATTGTGCCGCGGTCGCCGGGTGTGGATCAGTCCCGGCTGTCAAAAGCTGCAGGTGACAGTTGTCAGAGTCGCTGGAGTCAGGCAGCAAACTGGAGTGACGCCAGGTGCGCATACAGTGGGGACTGCTCAATCAGTCGGTCGTGGCTGCCCTGGGCCACGATGCGCCCCTGGTCCAGCAGCAGGATTCGGTCCGCCTCGCGCACCGTGGCCAGGCGATGGGCGATGATCAGCGTGGTGCGTCCCTGCATGATCTGGTCCAGCGCGGCCTGTACCAGCCGCTCGCTCTCCGCATCCAGCGCGCTGGTGGCCTCGTCCAGCAACAGCACCGGTGGATCGGTCAGCAGGGCCCGGGCGATGGACACCCGCTGGGCCTGGCCGCCGGACAGGCGCACGCCGCGTTCTCCCAGGTAGGTCTGGTACCGATCCTGCAGCTCGGTCAGAAAGTCATGGGCATAGGCCGCCCGGGAGGCGTCCTCCACGGCCTGGGGATCGGATTCCGGTACGCCGTAGCGGATGTTTTCCAGGGCGTCGGTGGAAAAAATGGTCACGTCCTGGGCTACCAGGGCCAGCTGCCTGCGATAGTCCAGTACGTCCAGTTCTGTAATGGGAATGCCCTCCAGCCGGATGTGGCCCGCGGTGGGGTCGTAGAAACGCATCAGCAGCTGGAACAGGGTGGTCTTACCGGCACCGGACGGCCCCACCAGGGCAATCTTTTCGCCCGGCTCGATGGCCAGGTTGATGTCCTGCAGGATCAGTTTGTCCGGTCGGCTGGGATAGGCGAAACTCACATGGTCCAGTTCGATGCGGCCACTCACTGTGGCGGGCAACGACCGGGGATTCTGCGGTGACTGGATATCGGTCTGCAGCGCCAGCATTTCCATGATCCGCTCCAGGGCGCCGGCGGCCCGCTGCAGGTCGCCGTAGACCTGGGTCAGGGCGCCGGTGGCCGTTGAGGCCAGGATGGCATACAGCACGAACTGGCTGAGCGTGCCGGCACTCATGCTGCCGTCAATCACCGATTGGGCGCCCATCCACAGCACACCGACGATGCCGCCGAACACCATGGTGACGATGAGGATGCTCATCAGGGTTTCAGCCCGCAGCCGTTTGCGTGCGGTGCCGAACACGGTTTCCACCCGGTCAGCGAAGTTCTTTTCTTCCCGCTTGTCCTGGGCGTAGGCCTGGACCGTATGGATGGCGTTGATGGTCTCGGTGGCGGTGGCGGACATGTCGGCGATACGGTCCTGGTTGAGCTTCGACAGCTTGCGGACCCAGCGTCCGAACAACACGATGGGTACCACGATCAGAGGGATCAGCAGCGCAATCATGGCAGCCAGCCGGGGGCTGGTGTACACCATCATGACCGACGCGCCGGCGAACATGAAGGCGCTGCGCAGAGCGATTGAAAAGGTACTGCCGACCACCACTTCCACCAGGGTGGTGTCGGTGTTGATCCGGGACAGCACCTCGCCGGTGCGGGTGGACTCGAAAAACGACGGCGACATGTGAATGACCTTGCCGTATACCGCCTTGCGCAGGTCGGCCACCACCCGTTCACCGATCCAGGAAACCCAGAAATACCGCAGGCTGGTGAAGATGCCCATGGCGATGGCCACCGCCATCAGGATCAGGAAGTAGCGCGAGATCTCGGCCTGGTTCGCCTGGTCGAACCCCAGGTCGATCATCTGCCGCACCGCCACCGGCAGGGCCAGTGTGGTGAGTGCGCCCAGCACCAGGAACAGCAGCGCGAGGAAAACAAAACCCAGGTAGGGACGCACGAAGGGCCACAGGGTCCTCAGTTCTCCCAGGTTTTTAGAAGGGGCGCGTTCGTTGTCGCTGTGTTGGGCCAAGGTGACTCCGCCTGGTGCATCGGGGTGATGCCATTCTGCATCCTACGCCCGGCAAAACAACAGGTCTTTCGTTGGGGACCGTCTGCCGATAAGGTGGACGACCCTCAACAGGGTCTCAGGAAGTTCTGGTCATGGAAAAACAGTGGATGATTTACGGTGCCAACGGCTATACGGGGCGGCTGGCCGCCGAGCGGGCCCGCGACACCGGTATGTCGCCCATTCTCGCCGGTCGCAACGCCGGGGCCGTCGAGGCCCTGGCGAACGAGCTCGGCCTGGAATCCCGCGTATTCTCCCTGGACGAGGCTGCGGACCGGCTGGAGGATGTGTCCACCGTGCTCCACTGCGCGGGCCCGTTTTCCGCCACTGCACGACCCATGATGGAGGCCTGCCTGCAAAGCAAGACCCACTACCTGGACATTACCGGCGAAATCTCGGTGTTCCAGACCGGTCACGGCTACGCGGCCCAGGCGGAAAAGACGGGTATCTGCCTGTGTCCCGGCGTGGGGTTCGACGTGGTGCCCACGGACTGCCTGGCGGCGAGGCTGCACCAGGAAATGCCCGACGCCACGGAACTGGTGCTGGCCTTCGAAGCCGGTGGCGGACCCAGTCCGGGGACGGCAAAAACCAGTATTGAGGGGCTGGGGAAGGGCGGCATGATCCGGCGGGACGGCGAACTGGTGGTGGTGCCCCTGGCGCATGACGTCACCACCATCGACTTTGGCCAGGGTCCGCGTACCGCCATGACCATCCCCTGGGGTGACGTTTACACCGCCTACGTGTCCACCGGCATACCTGGTATCCGTGTGTACATGAGCGTGCCGCCCTCGTTGCCGGCGCGCCTGCGCCGTCTGCGCTGGCTGCAGCCGGTGCTGGGGTCCGGGATGGTGCAGGGTTTTCTCAAGTCCCGGGTGGAGAAGTCGGTCCGCGGCCCCGATGCCGACAGGCGTGAAAACACCCAGAGCCGGGTCTGGGGCCAGGTGCGCAACGCTTCCGGCGAGCAGCGCGAAGCCCTGATGCTGACGCCTAACGGCTACGAGCTGACGGTTACCGCTTCACTGGGTGTGGTCAAGCGCCTGCTGGCCCGGGAGGCGCCGGCGGGTTTTCATACGCCGTCCTCGCTGATGGGCGCGCATTACGCCGAATCACTTCCGGGCGTGTCGCTGACTTTCAGTTGAGCGCTGCCCCGAGTGGCCTCTTTCAGCTCAACTTCGACGGCCTGCAGCTGACGCAGTTCACCAGCAACGGTCAGACTGAAATCCTGACCCCGGTAGGTCTCGACACCGGCGGTGAGCTGGCGCCGCTGCAGTACGGCCCGAACCCGACCCATGCAGGACAGTGGCGCGGTGATGGACAGTTTGCCGGTGGGAAATCGCTCCAGCGATCCGGCCAGATCCAGGCAGCGCGCGGCACTGCCGCCGTAGGCTCGCACCAGGCCGCCAACGCCCAGCTTGATGCCGCCGAAGTAGCGCACCACCAGTACCGCCACCTGGTCCAGTCCCCGCCCGTCGATGGCAGCCAGAATCGGGCGGCCGGCGGAACCCGAGGGCTCGCCGTCGTCAGAGCTTCGATGACTGGCACCCACCCGCCAGGCCCAGCAGTTGTGGTTGGCATCGGACCGGCGGTGGCCTGCGACAAACCGCTCGGCCTGGTCGACGTTGGCGACATGGTCCGCCCAGGCCAGAAACCGGCTCTTTTTGACCTCGGTTTCCAGTTGCGCCGGGCCGGCCGGGGTAATTAAGGCTGACCCTGCGGCTGACCCGGCGCCGTCAGTCATGCTGCCCGGTGGAGTCCGGTTCGATGGAGCGTACCTCGCTGATCAGCTGTCCCCGGGCCAGCCGGGTCTGGATCGTCTGCCCGGGCTGCACATCGGCTGCGTCTGTCAAAAGTTCTCCGGTTTCGTCCCGGGTCAGTGAATAACCTCGGTCCAGCACTGCCAGGGGGCTGACGGCGTTGAGGGCCCGGGCGGAGCCCCGCAGGCGCTCGGCCAGTATCCTCAGGCGCGCCTTCAGCAGTTGTGCCGGTCTCTGGCTCAACTGGGCCAGACGCAGGCGCAGCGCCTCCACCCGGGCGGCCGGACTGTTGCCGTGCAGCTTCTCCCGGGCCAGTTCGAGGCGAGACCCGAAGCCCCGGTGCCGCGCTGCCCAGGCTGCAGTGATGCGGAGCCGCTGCGCTTCCAGCTTTTCCCGGGCCAGGCGGATTCGCTGTCCCGGGTGATTGGCCTGCAGCCGGCGCAGCAGGTAGTCCACCCGCTGCATGTTGCGCTGCAGCTCGGACTGCAGGGCTCTCCGCAGTCGTTTTTCCGCCCCGGCGAACTGCTGGATCAGCTCCAGCTGGTCCGGCACCAGCAGTTCCGCCGCTGCCGACGGCGTTGGCGCCCGAACGTCGGCCACGAAGTCGGCAATGGTGAAGTCCACTTCGTGCCCCACCGCGGAAACCAGCGGGGTAGGGCATTCCGCCATGGCCCGGGCCAGGGACTCGTCATTGAATGCCCACAGGTCTTCCAGGGAGCCACCGCCGCGGGTCAGCAGGATGACGTCGGGCCGCAGCCGCTGGGCGGCCTGGAGTGCTGCCACCAGCTGCTTTGGCGCCTGGTCGCCCTGTACCTGGCTGGGCACCAGGGTGACCCGCACCGAAGGATAGCGCCGGGCCAGCACGCTGCAGACGTCGCGGATGGCGGCACCGGTAGCGGAGCTGATGATGGCGATATGGCGGGGGTACAGAGGCAGGTCCTGCTTTCGTTCTTCGGCGAACAGTCCCTCTCCCGCGAGTTTTTTCTTCAATTCCTCGAACTGACGGCGCAACAGGCCTTCGCCGGCTGGTTCCACGTGCTCGACGATGAGCTGGTACTCTCCCCGGGCTTCGTACAGGCTCACCCGGGCCCGCAGCAGGACCTGGGCGCCGTCGCTCAGCGGCGTGGTGACCCGCCGGTTGCGAAACAGCGCGCAGCGAACCTGGGCCGATTCGTCCTTCAGCGTGAAATAGGCGTGGCCTGACGCCGGCCTGGACAGGTTGGAGATCTCACCCTCGATCCAGATATCCCGGTAGCCGTCTTCCAGCTGGAAGCGGATTTCACGATTGAGGCGGCGGGGTGTGTAGACGTCCCGTGTTGCAAACAGTGATTCCTGTGACATCGGTGAATTTTAATGGGGCGGCGGGCAATTTTTCCATCAGCAGCCCTGACCCCGGACAGCGGTTTGCGATAAACTGGTCGGATTTACCGCGATCCGCGGTACGGGTTGCGGGACTGGCTGCAGAACTGTCTGCGAAACTGGCTGCATGGGGGGCCATATTGCAGGCCACGGCAGAGGCATTGAGGAGACACGATTTGATGCGAGTTTTGGATGACGCGCTGACTTTTGACGACGTTTCGCTGGTTCCGGATTACTCGGACGTATTGCCGCAGCAGGTCTCGCTGCGCACCCGGGTCAGCCGGGGAATCCAGCTCAACATGCCGCTGCTGTCTGCCGCCATGGACACGGTGACCGAGTCCCGCCTGGCCATCACCATGGCCCAGGAAGGGGGAATTGGCGTCATCCATAAGAACATGACGCCGGAAGAACAGGCCCGCCAGGTCCGCCAGGTGAAAAAGTTCGAAGCCGGCGTGATCCGCGACCCCATCACGGTGGGCCCCTATACCACCATCCGCGAGGTGCTGGAGCTGACCCACGCGCGCAACATCTCCGGCGTGCCCGTGGTTGACGGCGAAGACCTGGTTGGCATCGTCACCGGCCGCGATATGCGCTTCGAGCGGAAACTGGACGATCCGGTCCGCAATATCATGACCCGCAAGGATGACCTGGTTACGGTCAGGGAGGACTACACCCAGGACCAGGTGCTGGAGCTGCTGCACAAGCATCGCATCGAAAAGGTCCTTGTGGTCAACGACGATTTCCAGTTGCGCGGCCTGGTGACCGTCAAAGACATCCAGAAGGCCAAGGAACATCCCAACGCCTGCAAGGACAGCCAGGAGCGACTGCGGGTGGCAGCAGCCGTGGGCGTGGGTGGCGACACCGAGGAGCGGGTCGGGCTGCTGGTGGAGTCCGGGGTGGACCTGGTGGTGGTGGATACCGCCCACGGTCACTCCAAGGGCGTCCTGTCCCGGGTGGCGTGGGTCAAGAAGAACTATCCGGATCTCCAGGTGATCGGGGGCAACATTACCACCGGCGACGGTGCCGCCGCGTTGGTCAAGGCAGGGGCCGATGGGGTCAAGGTCGGCGTGGGACCCGGGTCTATCTGTACCACCCGGATCGTAGCCGGAGTCGGCGTACCCCAGGTCACCGCGGTGATGCAGGTAGCCGAGGCCCTGGCAGACACCGATGTGCCGCTGATCGCCGATGGCGGCATCCGCTTTTCCGGCGATCTGGCCAAGGCAGTGGTGGCCGGTGCTCACGCCGTCATGGTGGGTGGCCTGTTTGCCGGCACCGAGGAGGCCCCCGGTGAGGTGGAGCTGTACCAGGGCCGGTCCTACAAGAGCTATCGTGGCATGGGGTCCCTGGGAGCCATGCAGAAGGGCTCCAGCGATCGTTACTTCCAGGACCAGGTGGACAACGACAAGCTGGTGCCGGAAGGCATCGAAGGCCGCGTCCCGTACAAGGGCCCGATGACCACGGTCATCCACCAGCTGCTGGGCGGGCTGCGTTCCAGCATGGGTTACTGCGGTTGCGAGGACATGGACGAGATGCGCACCCGCCCCCGGTTCGTGCGGGTGACCAACGCCGGTGTCCGGGAAAGCCATGTCCACGACGTGACCATCACCAAAGAACCGCCCAACTACCGCCTGCAGCGATAGCAGGACTGGGGGAAGCACATGCAAAGCGTGGCCCGTGACATTCACGAGTACCGGATCCTGATCCTGGATTTCGGCGCCCAGTACACACAGCTGATCGCGCGCCGGGTCCGGGAGATCGGCGTCTACTGCGAGATTTTTCCCTACGACGTCGATCCAGACCACATTGCTGAGTTTGCCCCCCAGGGGATCATTCTTTCCGGCGGTCCGGAATCGGTTCATTCCGGAGACACGCCAGAGGCGCCCGAGGTGATATTCGAGCTGGGCGTGCCGCTGCTGGGCATCTGTTACGGCATGCAGACCATGGCGGCGCAGCTGGGTGGTACCGTTGAGCCCGCCGATCATCGGGAGTTTGGGTATGCCCAGGTGACGGTGGCAGCCGAATCGCCGCTGCTGGCGGCGCTGGCTGACGATGCCAGGGACGGCCACCAGATGCTGGACGTCTGGATGAGCCACGGCGACCGCGTCATGCAGCTGCCCGAGGGTTTTGAACTGCTGGCCTCGACCACCGCCGCACCCATCGCGGGGATGATGGACCGTGAGCGGCACTATTATGGCGTGCAGTTTCATCCAGAGGTGACCCATACCCGCCAGGGCCGGGCCATACTGGCAAACTTCGTGCTGCATATCTGCAACTGCGAGGCGCTGTGGACTCCTGCCTCTATCGTTGAAGAGACGACCCAGCGGGTGCGTGACCAGGTCGGCAGCGACCACGTGGTGCTGGGGCTTTCCGGCGGCGTGGACTCCAGCGTGGTGGCGGCGCTGCTGCACCAGGCCATCGGCGACCAGCTCACCTGCATATTTGTTGATACGGGACTGCTGCGCTATCGGGAAGGGGACCAGGTGATGGAAACCATGGCCCGGCACATGGGCGTCCGGGTGCGGCGGGTTGACGCCGCCGACCGATTCTACGCTGCCCTGGCCGGCGTTACGGACCCCGAAGAAAAGCGCAAGATCATTGGCCGCACGTTCATCGAGATATTCGAATCGGAAGCCGCGTCCATCGACGATGCCCGCTACCTGGCTCAGGGCACCATTTACCCCGATGTGATCGAGTCCGCGGGTGCCAAAACCGGCAAGGCTCACGTCATCAAGTCTCACCACAACGTTGGCGGCCTCCCTGAGCACATGTCGCTGGAACTGGTGGAGCCGCTGCGGGAGTTGTTCAAGGACGAGGTCAGGCGCATCGGGCTGGAACTGGACCTGCCTCGGGAAATGGTCTACCGCCATCCGTTCCCAGGTCCCGGCCTGGGCGTGCGTATCCTCGGCGAAGTGAAACCCGAGTACGCCCGGCTGCTGGCCCGGGCCGACCATATATTCATCGAAGAACTGCACAATCATCAGCTGTACGACAAGGTCAGCCAGGCGTTTGCGGTGTTTCTGCCGGTGAAGTCCGTGGGCGTGGTCGGGGACGGCCGGTCCTATGAGTACGTCATTGCGCTTCGGTCGGTAGAAACGGTGGATTTCATGACCGCACGCTGGTCCGATCTGCCCTATGATTTTCTCGACCAGGTGTCCCGGCGCATTATCAATGAGATCCAGGGGATCTCGCGGGTGGTCTACGATATTTCCGGCAAACCCCCGGCCACCATCGAATGGGAATGACGCCGGTTGCTGTTTGACCCGGGCGGCGGTGAGGCTGAAAGCCGGGTTAGCGGACTGGGGCTGATGGATTCTGATTCCCGCTATATGAACGTGGCTCTGGACCTGGCCCGTCGGGCAGCGGCAGCCGGCGAGGTACCGGTGGGATGCATCATTGTCCACCAGGGCGAGATCATCGCCCGGTCCCACAACTCTCCCATCGCGCTGCACGACCCCTGCGCCCACGCCGAAATCCTTGCTTTGCGCCAGGCTGGCCAGGTGCGATCCAACTACCGGCTGGTCGATTGCGACCTGTACGTGACGCTGGAACCCTGTGCCATGTGTGCCGGCGCGCTGGTCCATGCCCGAGTCCGGCGCCTGGTTTTTGGCGCCGCGGATCCCCGGGCAGGGGCCGCAGGTACGGTGCTGGACGTGCTGGGGTCGCCGGCGGCCAATCACCGAGTCGAGGTTACGGCGGGCGTAGAGGCAGAAGCCTGTGGGGCTTTGCTGACCGAGTTCTTCAGGCAGCGGCGGAAATGACCGCGCCCGTATCGATAGACGCTAGTTGAGTTTGTTCTTCCAGTTGACCGGTTTGTCGTCCATGTTGATGTCCGCCTCCGGGTCCAGCGACAGGCTTTTGCCAACCGATTCCAGTTGATCAATCAGGCCTTCCAGGTCGTCAGGTGGGTCGTCAGGCGGGTTGTCAGGCGGGTTGTCGGGGGGCGGCTGGGGACAATTATCGGCAGAGCCGGGCTGGCCGCCGCAAGCCGGGGTGGCCTGTTGTGGCACTGTGGAAGACCGGCGCGAGGGCCTGGGGCCGGAGCCGGCCACGGCGGCTTCCAGGTCGTCGTCGGAAAACGGCCAGGTCAGCAGGGTTGACGCGCCGGCCCGCAGGAGTCCGCTGGCCTGCCGCTCGGTGACCGGTCCGCATACGGCAATGACGTTGTCATTGGCCTCGGGGATCGAAGTCCGAATCCAGTCCAGGTTTCTCAAGCCTACGTGCAGATCGGAACAATCCACGATCACCGGGCCCATGTGGCTGTGAAAGTATGGAATATCGCCGGGGTTGACCTTGGCGTGCCAGCGAGTGCGAAAGCCTGCTGCCTGTAGCTTGTGTACTCTCTGTTGGTTGGATACGCGGTCAGATCCGATGAGGATGACCATGGGCGCCTGGGTAGCCACGTTCTGTTGCTCTGAGGCCACCACGGCCACTGGGACGGTCAGGGTAAAGGTACTGCCCCGGCCGGGTATGCTTTCCACGCTGATTTTGCCGCCAAGCTGCCTGGCCAGGTCGCGGGAAATGGACAGGCCCAGCCCGTTGCCTTTCTTGGCCCGGCCCAGGGCCAGCTGCTCGTAGGGCCGGAAGATGCGCTGCAGGCTGGCAGGGTCGATCCCGGCTCCTGTGTCGATCACCTGGACTCGAAGGTCCACCGTGCCATGGGAGCCGGAATATTCCCAGCTGGCACGCAGGGAAACCGAACCCTGGTCGGTAAACTTCAAGGCGTTTCCCATCAGGTTGGTCAGTATCCGTCTCAGCCGCACGCGATCACTTCGAAACTCCAGGTCTTTGCTGTCCAGGCAGTGCTGCAGGACCACCCCGGAGCTGTGCTGCATCGCCTTGAACATTTCCACCAGGTCACTCAGGAAAGTGGACAGCCGCACCGGCTGGTGCCGGGTGTTGCCTTCCTGGGACTGCCGGGCACGCTTCAATATGTCGTTCAGCGTTTCCAACAGGTCGTTGCCGTTGTCGACCATCAGTCCCAGGCGCTTGCGCTGGGTGTCGGTCAGGTTGCTGTCCTGTTCCAGCAACCGTGCCAGGCCCACGATCCCGGCTACCGGGGTGCGGATTTCGTGTGCCGCCCGGGCCAGTCGCCGTTCATCACTTTTTTGCAGCTCTTTCTCGACGTCAACCTGGGTCAGGCGGCAGATACACAGCACGTGGGCGTGCTCATTGGTGGACAGGCTTACGGGCTTGCCGGAGCAGTCAATCCAGCTGAACTCTCCGCTGTCATCCATCAGCCGGAAACGGGCGAAAAAGCCGGTCTGGTGCTCGGCGCAGGCGCGCAGCTGGGCCCGCAGTGCCGCCCGGTCATCGTCGTGTACCGAGCTCAGCAGCTGCAACAGATTGGCCGGCACCGGGCGGGTGGTCTGGTGCAGCAATTCGACCATGGTCTGGTCCATGACCACCCGGTCACTGCCCGAATCCCAACTGAACGTCGCCAACTGGGCGGCCTCCATGGCGTTGTCCATGCCGGTACGCGGATCTTTCATGGCCCGGCCGTCCGCAGGGGGCTTGTTGCCGGCATCAACCTCATCCAGCCGGCGGACCGACGGCTTTTCAGCGGGCCCGGGCTGCTCCTGCTCAGACCTGCGGGCAGCGGCTTTGCGGGATCTGCCTGTAGGGATGTCAGCCATATCGAATTCGGCCCGTATCCGTCATTGCGGCATTTGGTTTCCACGTCACGGACCGTTGCTCATCAGTGGGCGGCGCTGGTCATCGCGCGGTTGCGGCCGGAGCTCTTGGCGCCGTAAAGGGCAACGTCTGCTTTCTCCACCAGCTCTGAAATGGACTGGTTGGATTCCAGCTCCGACACGCCAACTGACACCGTGACCTGTACCCGTCGCTCGCGAAACGCAAATGGTGTCTTGCTGACGGCCTGTCGGATCTTTTCGGCGACCTGGAAAGCCTTGTCCAGGGGCGTCTCCGGCAGCAGGATGACAAACTCCTCGCCGCCGTAGCGGCACACGAAGTCGGACTTCCGCAAGCATCCCGCGATCACCGACCCCACCTCGGTGATGACGGTATCGCCGGCCTGGTGACCGTAGCGGTCATTGACTTTCTTGAAGTTATCGATGTCCACCAGCGCCACCGACAGGCGGTTGCCGTAGCGCAGGGCCCGTTCGTATTCCTGCTGGGCGCGCTCCATGAAACCGGCCCGGTTGGGCAACCCGGTCAGGGCGTCCAGCTGGCTCTTGATGCGCAGCTGCTGGATCTCCGCGTACAGCTCGTTGCACTCGGCGTTGGTTTCGCCCAGTTTGGCTTGCAGCAGGTCGATGCTGGCTTCGAACTTCTTGTGGCGGATCTCCTCGACGTTGTGATACTTCTCCAGGGTCTGGGTCATGTCTTCAACTTCGGTTGCCACGGCGCGCTGGAGCTGTCCCAGGTTGGTGGACTTGACGATCTGGGACTTCAGGTTCTTGGCCGTGGTGCGCAGGGCCTGTTCCATCTCCGCCCGGGATTCCCGGGTTTCCGACTCGATCTTGGCGCTGGACTGGATCGCGCGCTCCAGGTTGTCGAACTGCTCGGCCATCTTCTGCACGAAATCTTCAAAGCGCTTTCGTTCGAGGTTCTTCGAGGTGTCGGCCAGGTCGGCGATGGATTCAATGATTTCCGGCAGTACTGCAGCATCCAGCTGCTGATCCAGGCGCTTGCGGATTCCGCCGGCAATCTGGCTCAGGTCTTCGTCCGTGTCTACATGGTTCAGCAGTATGGTCAGGGATCGACGGATCTCCTCGATCGCCTCGGTGGTGTCCGGGTCAGGAATCTCAACTTCTTCGCCGGAGGACTTGGACCCCAGCATGCGGGTGATTACCCCTTGCTCGGGCTTGGCACCGCCGGCCTTTTCCCGCACTGCCGAGTTGAGCAGGTCCGAGTACTCGCGCAGGAACACCGTAAACCCGGCGTTCTTGCTCTTCAGCTTGGCGGCAACCGCTTTTTTCTTGCGCCGAAGCTGCCAGCTGGGCTGAAACAGATCAAACACCTCCAGCAGGCGTTCGGCGGAAGCCTTGTGGTGCTTCTCTTCTGCCCGGTTGCGGGCGTCCATGGAAACGACAGCCTTGGAGACATCGCTGATCAGATGTTCCACCACCGCAGGCTTTGGATCTGAACGCAGCATTTTGCGCAGCTTTGAAAGCCGTCCGTCAAGCTCATCGTCGATTCCCGAGGCCGCATGGCTTATCCGGACGATGCCGTTGCGCAGCAGCTCAATTAACTGGTCGGGTGACAGTCCGCTGGCGGTTCTGTCGTCTGCAAGGCTACTCATATCTACCCCTCCTGGGCGTTTCTGAGCCGGTTAGGTTCAGGCGTCGAACCGATCAGTTTTTTCGACGTCTGGTCCACGGAATTCGGTTTCATCACCAGGGCGATCTCGACCCGGCGGTTGCGGGCGCGGTTGCGCCGCGAGTCGTTGGGTGCCAGGGGCTTGGTTTCCCCGTGGGCACGGATTTCAAGCCGTTCCGGCGCCGTTTCGCCCTGCTTGGTCATGAAGTGGACGAAAGCCGCGGCGCGGGCGGCGGAAAGCTCCCAGTTCGACGGGTACTGGTAGGTCGAAATGGGTACGTTGTCGGTGTGGCCTTCCACCACGATGTCGCCGGAGGTTTTGTTCAGGGTCTGGGTCAGGCGGGCCAGGATCGGGTAGAAGCTCTGGCGGATGGTGGCGCTGCCGGATTCAAACGATCCGCGTTCCCGGACCCGCAGCAACACCCGATCGGGCAGTGAGACCACCTCGATCATGCCGCTGTCAATCTCCTGTCCCAGGGCCTGGGCCAGCAGCTGGGCTGCGTACAGGACCTCCTGATTGATCTCAACCGTTTCCGCCTGCTCGCTTTCGCTGTCCACCAGCGCGGCCGCGCCGCCGTCGGATTCCATGCCTTTCATTCCGGAATCGGTGAAATCCAGGTTCTGTTTGTACTGATTGGTGGTTTCCTGCTGCATGCTCAGGTTGACCACCTGGCGCGTGGGCTTACCGGGGCTGAATTCCGTCGCGATGATGCTGGTGCCCTTGGGAATCTCCATGGTCTTGACCTCGCGTTGAACGCCGAAGGCTTTTTCCATGGAACCGGCCACCTGCTTGTACTTCTTGGCTTCGATCTCCGAGAACGACAGCAGCAGAACAAAAAAGCACATCAGCAGGGACATCAGATCCGCGAAGGTCGCCATCCACGCTGGCGCACCGCTGCCTCCTTCTTCCTCTTCCGGCGGGTCTGTGTCTTCAAAATCACTCATCGTGAAAATCCATCAATCCACTGACGCATAGGTGTCCCGCTGTTCCTGGGGCAGGTAGTTGATCAGCATCTGTTCCAGGACCTTGGGATGGGTGCCGCTCTGAATGCCGCTGATGGATTCAAGGATCAGCTTCTTGTTGAGGGATTCCTCCCGGCTGCGCAGCTTCAGCTTGGCCGCAATGGGCAGCGCAAAAGCGTTGGCCAGGATAGCGCCATACAGGGTCGTCAGAAGGGCCACTGCCATGGCCGGCCCAATGCTCTTGGGGTCTTCCATGGAGCTGAGCATCTGCACCAGACCGATCAGCGTGCCGATCATGCCCATGGCAGGCGCGACGTCACCGGTGGCGGAAAACATGTCCGCGCCGGCTGACTGGTGCTGAATGGTCAGGTTAATGTCATTGGCCAGGCAGTGTTTGATCACGTCGGTGTCCTGGCCGTCGATACACATGTTGATCCCCTTGGCGAAAAACGGGTGGGAGATCGGCTTGTCCTCGATGGCCAGGATGCCGTCTTTACGTACGATCTTGGCCAGGGTGACAGCTTCGTGGATCAGTTCTTCCGGTGCCTGACCCTTATGCAGGAAGGCCTTCATGGCAACCTTGAAAGCGCCCAGGAACTGGGCCAGGGTGACCCGGGACAGCACCACCAGCGAAGTCCCGCCCACCACGATGAGGATGGACGGCAGGTTGAGAAACCCTAAGGCGTTCCCGCCGGTAATCACGGCCGCGGTGATGATGCCGAAAGCACCGAGTATTCCGAGGAGCGTTGCAAGATCCATAGGAGCCCTTTTGTAATTTCTGCCGCACAAATTCGCCACGGAGTACGCACACTCCGGGGCCTGTACTAGAAAATATCGGCCATCCCCCGGGAATATTTAGCTCTGATTGCTGCAAAAATCCGGGACGTTTACAGGCCCGGAATGCAATCGCCCCGGCGTCTGGACAGAGGCCGGGGCGACTTAAAAATATAAATAAATTTAATAGTTTACGTAAATAATTTAATTAACTTTCTCTCGTCCTGAAGCGTGCACGAGCTGGATTAGCCTGGCTTCCGCGGGGTTCAGGTCCCCACGCGAGATCAGGGGGTTCAGATTGCGGCCATTCTGTACGAACCTGATGGCTCGCTGGTAGGCCGCCTTCTGCAGGAATTTACCTTCCACTTCGCCCAGTTGGCGCTGCAGGTGACGGATTTGGCCACGCTGCTCCAGGGACTGGGTCAGGTGGCGCTTGATGATGCCTCGACTGGATTGCAGCTGTTCAGCCTGCCGTCGGACCTGTTCTTCCAGACGTTCCATGCGGCGAGTGCTGTCCTGCACTGACTGGGCCTGCAGTCTTGTTTTGCTGACCTGCCACCCTACCAGGGTGACGCCCAGCAGCAGCATCAGTATCCAGTTCAGGCCCTGACTGATGAGTGCGAGATCCGGCATGACTTGTTACCTCAATACAGTTCGGAGTGCTCGGCGATTCTCGCCCGGATTCGGGCCAGGATCTGACCGTGAATCTGGCAAACCCGGGACTCACTGACATCCAGGATCTGGCCGATTTCCTTCAGGTTGCATTCTTTTTCGTAGTACAGGGAGAGCACCAGCTGTTCGCGCTCGGGCAGGGTTTCAATGATGCTTTTCAGCTCCGCGCGGACCGCTTCGTCTTCCACGAATTCGAGGGGGCTGTCGGCTTCCGGAGATGCCGGAATCCCGGCCTGCCCCCGCCGTTCGACGACGTCGTCCAGGCTGTACAGTGAGCAGCAGGCCGAGTCCTGCAACAGCTTGCGGTAGTCCGTCATGTTCATGCCCATGGCTTCGGCCACTTCACGCTCGTCAGCCTCGGAGCCTTTCTCCCCCTCGATCCGGCGAATGGCCTCGGTCATCTCGCGGATCTTGCGACGGGTTGACCGCGGCGACCAGTCATAGCGCCGCAGTTCGTCCAGCATGGCGCCGCGTATGCGGATGCTGGCGTAGGTCGCAAAGCTGGCCCCGTGGCTGGGGTCGAAGCGGTTGGCACATTCCAGCAGGCCCACCGCGCCTGCCTGCATCAGGTCGTCGGTATCGACCGTGGGTGGCAGCCTGGCGGCGAGGTGCTGAGCGATCCGTTTGATCAGTCCGGCATGCTGCTCCAGCAGGGTGTCCGAACTGACTTCATTCACGGCGGAATAGGCGGCTAGTCCGTTAATTGTCCTGCCCTCCGTTGACAGTTTGTCCCAGAAGATTCTGGAAAAAGGTATTGGTGGATTCAGCGGCAGGATCCGGCTGCCAGCGGTCCACCACCTGAGCGATGCGCGCCATGGCCCGGGCGGCGGTGCTGCCCGGATAAGCGTCAACCACGGCACGCTGCTGTTCGATGGAACGACGCACCAGGGCGTCTTCGGGGATGCCGCCCAGGTATCTCAGCGACACATCGAGAAAACGATCACTGGCAATGGCCAGCTTGTTAAACAGGGTGAGACCTTCCTGGGTATTGTTGATCCGGTTGCTCAGGATCTGGAACTTGCGAACGCCATAGTTCAGGCTGAGCACTTTCATCAGGGCGTAGGCGTCGGTGATGGCTGCCGGCTCGTTGCAGGCGACCACGATGACTTCCTGGCAGGCGCTGGCCAGGGTGGTGACGCTGTCCGCGATGCCGGCTGCGGTGTCCACCAGCAGAACATCGATATCCCGTGCCAGGCTGGAAAAGCTCCGGATAAGGATGTCGTGTTCCTGGTCGGTCAGCCGTACCATGTCCAGCACGCCGGATGCTGCCGGAACCACCTGGATGCCTTCCGGTCCCTCAACGATGATTTCTTCCAGGGTGCGCTGGTCCGACAGCACGTGGGACAGGTCAAACGGAGGCTGCAGCCCCAGCAGAACGTCCACGTTGGCGAGACCCAGGTCGGCATCCAGGATCATTACGCGTTTGCCCCGCTTGGCCAGGGCGATGGCCAGGTTGACACAGGTGTTGGTCTTGCCGACGCCACCCTTGCCGCTGGTTACGGCGACAACCTTGACCGGATCGGGCCGTGCTATCCGCCGAAACTGGATCTCGTCACTTTGTGCAGGCTCAAGCATGGTTCAATTCCGCAGTTTTCCGTTTGGGCACCGCCGCCTCGGCGGGGAGTTTGTTGTTGACGGACACCGCCGCGGCTACCAGGCGGGCGGCCCGGGCCGGGGTCAGGTCTTCGGGTACACGCATACCGTTGGCGAGGTAGGCGAAGGGTATCTGGTGCTCGTGGGCCGTCGACAGAATCCCGCCCAGGCGATTCGCTTCGTCCACGTGGGTCAGGATGATGCCGCTGAGATCCGCCAGGGAGTATCGGGTCAACACCTGCTCGAAAACCTCTGAACTCACGGTGGCAGTCGCCACCAGGTAGCGCCGCAGCGAAGGGATGCGGGCGAACATCTTCAGCTGGTCGATGACTTTCGGATGGCTGTGGCCCAGGCCCGCCGAATCGATCAGTACCAGTGACCGATCCGAGAAGGCATCCAGTGCCTGCAGCAGTTGTTTGGGGTTGCGCGCCGACCACAGCGGGATCTGCAGGATCTGTGCGTATCGCTGCAGCTGCTGCAGCCCGCCCACCCGGCTGTGGTCGTTGGCGATCAGCGCAACTTCGTCGCGGCCGTGGCGCAGCATGTAGCGGGTTGCCAGTTTGGCGATGGTGGTGGTCTTGCCGACGCCGGCAGGTCCCATCAGCACGACTTTACCGCCGCGGCGCAGGATGTCGTCATTGGTGGTGCGAATCTGACGTGACAGCCGCACCAGCACTTCGTTCCACGCTTTGCGCGGATCTCCCGCCGGCAGGTTGTGGATCAGGTTTCGGCCAATGCGCGGGTCGATGCCGTGATCGGTCAGCTTGGTCAGCAGGGAGGATTCGAACGGCTGGCGCCGCTGGAAATCGATCTCGGTCAGCTTGGAAAAGCGATCGTCCAGCAGCCCCTGCATGGCGCGCAGTTCCCGACGGATGGCCTGTATCTCGGCCACCGTATCGCTTTCCGCGCTGGCGATGGTGCGCTGCGGCTCAACCCTGGGCCGGGCCGGGGCCTTTGCGCTGGCTTTCGCCTGGGCCTTGGGTTGGGGCGGTGAATCGAGTTGTCCGGTCCCGGTAACGCCGGCGGGCATCTGGGGCCGGGGCCTTGCGGCTTTCGGTTCTGTCCTGGCCATGATCTCCTTGTCCGGTTCCACCGCGGTGACGATTTCGGTGCCGCCGGCGGTCGAGCGGCAGCAGAGAATGACCGCGTCAGGACCCTGCTCGGCCCTGATCTGCTTCATGGTCTGGCGGGTATCTGGTCCAAAGTATCGCTTGATTTTCATCGGTCAGATTCCTCAGCCCGCGTAGCCCAGGGCCGGCTCCGACCCGATGTTCATGGCGATCCGTACCCGCTTGTCCTCTGGGATTTCGGTGAATGCCAGGACGTGGAGGTTGGGCACCAGCGGACGCAGCAGCCGTGACAGCCAGCGCCGGATCTCCGGTGAAACGGCGAGGATGGCGGGAGCGCCCCGCATTTCCTGATTGTCAGCCGCTGTTCTAACCATGTTCTGTAGTCTTTCTGCCAATTCTGGTTCGATTGTTCCCGGCCCGGTGCCGGGGCTGCCCACACTATCAAGCAAAATTCGTTCCAACTTTGGTTCCAGCGTGATGAGCGGCAATTCCGCCTCCATCCCATTGATTTTCTGAACAATTGCCCGGCCTAGAGATTCGCGAACGTATTCGGTGAGAACGTCGGGATCTTGACTGCTGGCCGCTTTTTCCGTCAACGTTTCGGCGACGGTACGCATATCCAGTATCGAAACCCGCTCCCGCAGCATGTTTTTCAGGACCTTGACGATGGCGTACATGGGCAGGGCCTTGGGTACCAGGTCCTCCACCAGTTTTGGCGACTTGTCGCCCAGCCGATCGAGCAGTTTCTGGGCCTCGTCAAAGCCCATCAGGTCCGGGGCATGGTCAAAGATGATCCGGCTCAGGTGGGTGGCGATGACCGTGGCACTGTCAACCACCGTGTAACCCAGGGTCTGGGCTTCCTGCACCTTGCTGCCGTCGATCCACAGGCCGTCCAGGCCAAAAGCAGGGTCCTTGGTGGCGATACCGTCGATCCTGGCAACGGTTTCGCCCGGGTCGATGGCCAGGTGGCGTTCCGGCAAAATCTCGGCCTGGGCCACGGGCACGCCCAGCACCTTGATGCGGTAACTGTTGGGCGTGAGCTCCAGGTTGTCGCGAATATGTACCGGCTGGATCAGGAATCCCAGTTCCCGCGACAGTTTTTTCCGAATGCCTTTGATGCGGGCCAGCAGTGGTCCGCCCTGGCCTTTTTCCAGCAGGGGGATCAGCTTGTAACCCACCTCGATACCCAGGGTGTCCGGTCCTTCGATGTCGTCCCAGCCCAGTTCGGAAGGCGCCTGGGGTGGTGCTTCGGGTTTGTCCGCGGCTTCCCGCGCCGCTTCCTCGGTCTGGGCCTTATGGCTTCTCCAGGCCAGGAACGCCAGCGATCCGGACAGGCCGATGAACACCAGCTGGGGCATGCCAGGGATCAGGCCCAGCACACCCATGATGGAGGCGGCCAGGCCCAGGGCCTTGGCGCTGCCAAACACCTGGCTGGAAAACTGGTCACCCATGTTGACCGTGCGTGACACCCGGGTGACCAGGATGGCGGTGGCGGTGGACAGCAGCAGTGAAGGCAGCTGGGCGGCCAGGCCGTCCCCGATGGTGAGCAGGCCGTAGCGTTCCAGCGCATCCACGAAAGGCATGCTGTGATTGGCGGTGCCGATGATCAGCCCACCCACGATGTTGACGATCAGAATGAAAACACCGGCCACGGCGTCTCCGCGAACGAACTTGGAGGCACCGTCCATGGCGCCATAAAAATCCGCTTCTTCAGCAATCTCGCGACGCCGTTCCCGGGCCTGCTCCTGGTCCAGCAGGCCGGCGTTGAGATCGGCGTCGATAGCCATTTGCTTGCCCGGCATGGCGTCCAGGGTGAACCGGGCACTGACCTCGGATACCCGGCCGGCGCCCTTGGTGACCACCACGAAGTTGATGATGATCAGGATGATGAACACCACGAAACCAACGGTGTAGTCACCCCGGGCGACGAAGTCACCAAAAGCTTCGATGACGCGGCCGGCTGCTTCCTGCCCGGTGTGGCCGTTCAGCAGCACGATCCGGGTGGATGCCACGTTGAGCGACAGCCGCAACAAGGTAGCGATCAGCAGCACGCTGGGAAACACGGCGAAGTCCAGCGGCCGGGGGGTATAAACGGTGACCAGCAGGACCACCAGGGACAGGGCGATGTTGAAGGTGAACAGGACATCCAGTGCAATGGGAGGCACCGGCACCACCATCAGCACCAGCACCGTCATCAGCGCCATCGGGATGGCGATACCGCTCGCCAGCACACCGCGGATGGCGGACAGTCCGTTCAGTTTCATTCGTCTTCACCTCTTCTCATTTCGGGTGGAATGTCCTCGTCGGTGATTACCGGCGGCAACAGCCGGTTTTCAGGGTTGCCAAGCTGCAGCACATAGATCAGCACCTGGGCCACGGCTCGGTAGAGTTTGGACGGGATCTCCTGACCTTCACGAACTCCAAAAAACAGTGCCCGGGCCAGTGGCGGGGCCGACACGATGGGTATGTCGAAGCGTTCAGCCAGGGCGCGGAGCTGTTTGGCAACATCGCCGGCGCCCCGGGCCAGGACGATGGGTGTGGTGACTTCGTCGTCGTATCGCAGCGCCACGGCGTAATGGGTCGGGTTGGTGATGACCACGGCGGCTTCAGGCATCACCTTTTCCAGCTTGCGCTGGGACGCCTGCAGCTGCAGGCTGCGTATCCGCCGCTTCACCTCCGGATGGCCCTCGGTTTCCTTCAGTTCGTCCTGGACTTCCTGGCGGGTCATGCGCAACTTCTTGAAGTGCTGGAAGGCCTGGAAGGGCAGGTCGATGGCGGCAACCACGATCAGTACGGAAGACAGCGCTACCAGGAACCACTGCAACATCTGGCCGCCCTCGGCCAAAGCCGAATTCAGCGGCATCAGGCCCAGCCCCAGCAGCCTCGGGTAGAGCATCATGAAGAGGATGATCCCCATGCCTGCCACCAGCAGGAATTTCAATCCTGCCTTGATCAGCTCCACCAGGGCGCGGGTGCCGAACATTCTTTTCAGGCCCTTTAGAGGGCTCATGTTGGAAAACTTGGGTTGAAGCAGGTTGATGCGAAACACCACGCCGCCGGTCATCAGTGGGCCAGCCAGGGCCAGCACCACCACAACGGCGGTGAATGGCAGCACGATGTCCACGCCGTGCTCGCGGGCAATGTTCATGGCCTGGGTGATGGCGTCGCCATCCATATCGCGGGTGGCCTCGCCGCCAAAGCTCAAGGCAACGGACATATATTCCCGGATGTTTCGCAGCATCCCCGCACCCATGGCCATCAGCGTGGCTGCGCCGCCCAGGGTGACCAGCACCGTGTTCAACTCCCGGGATCGCAGCACCTGGCCTTTCTTGGCGGCGTCCCGGCGCCGTTTGGGTGTCGGCGGTAGTGTGCGTTCCTGCGCCTGGTCCTGTTCTTCAGCCATGACTCACCCGCTTATCAATCGTCGTACGCCCAGGAATGCCTGTTCAAACAGGTCCTGGGTGCCGGTGATCAGGTGTTCGGTGTTGATCATCACCACCACGAATCCGAATATCAGCATCAGTGGGAAACCGATGGCGAAGACGTTCAACTGGGGCGCCGCCCGGGTAATGACGCCGAAGGCCAGGTTGGTCAGCAGCATGGTGATCAGCACCGGCAGCGCCAGGAACAGGGCGTTGGCGTACATCACCGCACCCCATTCCAGCAGAACCGAGCGCTGGGCGGCATCAAACGGCCTCGATCCGGGCGGGATCAGCGCAAAACTGTCATACAGCATCTGCAGCATCAGCAGGTGGCCGTTGATGGTGACGAACAGGATGGTGGCCAGCAGCGCAAACTGCTGACTCATGGTGGGGACCGAGCTGCCGTTCTGGGGGTCCACCATGTTGGCGAAACCCAGCCCCATGCCCATGGCCACAGCCTCACCGGCAACGGCCAGAGCGGCGAATACCAGCTGGATCATGAAACCCATGGCCACGCCCAGTCCGAATTCCCAGAGTATGACCGGCAACATGGCGGAACCCATGGTCGGTGTCTGGTAATCGTCGGGCAGGGTGGGCATGGCGGCTGCGGCCAGGATAACGGCCATCACCAGCCGCACCCGGGTGGGGATGCCGGTGGATCGGAATATCGGCGTGGCCATCATCATGGCGCCCACACGAACGAACATCAGCATGAACTGGGCGATCAGCGCGATGGGATCAAACTGTGCCAGTCCTGGAATGATCATGGGCCCGTCTACTCACCTACCTTGCGCATCCAGTCAGCCGATGAATCCCGGTATCGAGGTCACCAGCCGATGGGTGTAGTCCACCAGGACCGCCATCATCCAGCGGCCCAGCAGGGCCAGGGTGACGACGATGGCGAACAGCTTGGGAATAAAGCTCAGGGTCATTTCCTGGACCTGGGTGGCGGCCTGCAGGACACCAATGACCAGGCCCACGCCCAGCGCAATCAGCAGTACCGGCGCCGAGATCAGGATCATGGTCTGGGCGGCGTCGCGGCCGAGATCGATGATGATGTCAGGATTCATGGCCGAGCCTCATATGAAGAAACTGGAGGCGACGGTGCCTACCACCAGTCCCCAGCCATCCACCATGACAAACAGCATGAGCTTGAACGGCAGGGAAATAACCAGAGGTGACAACATCACCATACCCATGGACATAAGAATGCTGGCCACCACCAGGTCGATGACCAGGAATGGGAGCAGCAGCAGGAACCCGATCTGGAACGCGGTTTTCATTTCGCTGGTGATAAACGCGGGGATCAGCACGCTCATGGGGATGGCGCTGGGGTCCTCCACGGTTGCGCCGGAAATTTCGGTGAACAGGGCCAGGTCTGATTCGCGCGTCTGGTTCGCCATGAAGGTGCGAACCGGATCCCGGCCCCGGGACAGGGCCTCGGTAAAGGACAGTTCTTCGTTCATGTAGGGCGTCAGCGCCTGGCTGTTCACCTGGGACAACACCGGGGTCATGATGAAAAAAGTGACGAACAGCGCCAGTCCGATCAGGATCTGATTGTTGGGCGTCTGGGCCATGCCGATGCCCTGACGCAGGATAGCCAGGATGATGATGATTCGGGTGAACGGCGTCAGCATGATCAGCGCCGTGGGCAGCATGGTCAGCGTCGTCATCAGGAACAACAGCTGCAGGCTGACCGAATACTTGGAGCCGCCGTCTTCCTGGGGTTCGACGATCAGGGCCGGCAGCTCCGCCTGGCCCAGCGCGGGGCCGGCCACCAGCAGCAGGAGCAGCAGCCAGCAGTGCTTCATTCCTGTCCTCCGCCGACGACGGATTTCAGTATCACGGGTTCCTCGATATTGCGGCTGTCTTCGGTGACCGGAGCGCTGGACAGGGCCTGGATGCTTTGGGCGGTGACGCCCAGCAGAATGTCCTGTTCACCGCATCGCACCAGCAGCAGTTTCTCCTTGCTGCCGATGGGCAGGGTGGTGAGGATCTGAAGGCGGCTTGGTCCGGCCGGACCACGCAGGGACATCCGGCGGGCCACGAAGGCCATCAGGGACATCAGGCCCAGCACAACCAGCAGGCCGATGATCATTTGCGGTATGAGGGTGCTGAGTTCCATTTCAGTTGATGCTCTTGACCCGGTCCTTGGGGCTGATGACGTCGGTCAGCCTGACGCCGACCCGGTCATTGACCATGACCACCTCACCGTGGGCGATGGGCGTGCCGTTGACCAGGACTTCCATGGGCATTCCCGCCTGTTGATCCAGTTCCAGCACCGAGCCCTGGTTCATCTGCAGCAGCTGCCGGATCGGGATGCGGGTGCTGCCCACCTCCACCGATACGGTGACGGCCACGTCGAGAATCAGGCCCAGGTTTTCAACCGAGACGGCGTCCGACGTCGGGTTCAGATCCGGCAGGCCCGGCGCCATGTGCGCTTCTGCGTTGGCTGCGGCCGCGCCGGGCTGTGCTGACGGCTGGGGCTGAACTGGAGGCTGAACGGGTGGTTGCGCGGCGGAATCGGTAGTGCCGGCAGCCAGTTCATCATTGTTTTCTTCGCTGGACATGCTGCTGCTCCCTAAGAGTCTTGATTAGCAAAGTCTTTCATTGCCGGGGCCGAGAGGTCTGCCCGACCCAGCAGGTGTATGGCTTTCATGGAGCCGGAGACGCCGAGGACACCGCGCCACAGAGGTTGATCCTGGGCGCAGACCACGACGCTGCGGTCGATTTCTACGGGGATGAAATCCCCTGGAGCCAGCTGCAGGACGTCGCCGATGGTGAGCTCCAACTCGGCGGCACGGCCCTGCAGCTTGACGCTTGCCTTGCTGGTGTTGATCAGCAGGCGGTTGTGCCATTCCAATTCCAGTTCCTGGTCTTCGGCGGAGGCGGCGTCGGATTTGCCGACGTTGGCCAGGGCCGGCATGGGCAATGCGAAGACCAGCTCCCCCGAGTGTTCCCCGATATTCAGGTCGTAAACCATGCGGAAAAAGGTTTCCGCCGGCGGGGCGAAATTGGCGCTGTTGGGATTGGTCTCCACCCGCATGATCTGGCAATCGTGGTCCGGCAGCAGATTGTTCACCAGGATCTGGAAGCAGCGCCGCAGAACCCGGCCTGCCACGCGGGTTTCCGTGGGGGTCAGGTCAGGCGGTGCCTGGTCGGAGTGGGAGCCGTCGCCGCCGAACAACACGCTGACCAGGCTGTGCAGCGCGTGCACGTCCATGCTGATCAGGGCGTGCTGGTCAACACCCTCGATGCTGCCGACGGCCACCGGACAGGGCGTGTCGAGGGTCTGCAGCAGCTCGCCGAACTCCATGGTGGTTGGGGCGGCGGCAATTTCGACCTCGAGCACTTCCGGGATCGGGGCGTCGAGGCCGCCCTGGATATCCCTGGCAACCTTGTCCGGGATCGGCGTGAGATCCGGCGCTTCGTCCACCAGTCCGGATCGCGGAGAGTAGATGTCATAGGGCTCGACTTCGTCGCGGACGGCTGCGGACTTGGTGGTATTTGCCACAGAATCAGCGTTATCCAGGAGGACATCGATCTCCTCCTGGGACAGGATATCCTTGGTGCTCATTTCACTGGAATACGTAGGTGGTGAACAGAACTTCCTCGACGCCGGGCTCGCCGGTGTGCCGCTCGAGGATGGATTGGCTGAGCTCCAGAATGGCCTGGCGTAACCGCTCCCGCCCTTCTCCGGTCTGCAGGGTCTCGTGGTCGTACTCGCTGAGCTGAATGTAAATGGCGTCCACGATGGCAGGCATGTGGGTGCGAATATCCAGCACGGTCTGGTCCGAACGGGTCATGAACTGGACCACCAGCTGCAGGTACTTGGTGCGATCCCCGGCCGGCACGCTGGCAATGACCGGCTTGTCCATGGATTCGTACATGGGCGGTGGCAGGGGCTCTGCCTCGACCACCACCTCGGTACCCGCCGCCGGCTGGGGGGCGAACGGACCGATACCCAGGAATACCATGGCCACCACGGCAACGGTTATCAGGAGATTGACTCCGACCAGGATGGTCAGCAGCATGCTGCCGCCGCCACCGCCTGATGGGGCTGCGTCACCCGCGATATCAATGACTTCTTCTGCCATGATTCTGATCCTTGAGGAGAAACTTACCCTTAGGTTCAGCAAAAATGGTGCCAAGCAGCGTTACCTGGCTAACTTACTGATTTAAATAACGTTTGGTGGGTTGTTGACGGCTACCCCGTCAAAAAAACGGCACTGGCGGCAGAGTTCGGTTGACGCTCTCCCGGGCAGGCGTGGATTTCCGGCAGAACGGCCGGTCTGTCGCTCGTTCAGGTCAGGCGAAGACGTCCACCAGCCTGAGCCCCAGGGCGGCCGGCTGCATCGTCATCACGTCGGGGGGATCCTCGGCCGGCGGTGAATCGCCGGCGGTCGAGGGTGATTCGGGCGGGGGCTCCGGGAACAGGCGCTGCTGTCGGCCGTTGGTCGACTGCTGGTCAATGTTCAACTGGCTCAGGCCCAGCCCCTGGTCTGCCAGCAGGCTGCGCAGCCGGGGCGCGGCTTCCGCCAGCTCATCGACAACGGCACGATTGCTCGCCTCGATGGCAACCTCGACGCTGTCCGAATCCATGCGGATCTGCAGTTGGATCATCCCCAGATCGCGCGGCCACAGTCTCACCTGGGCCACCCGGGCATCATGACGGACCATCCAGGCCAGGTTTTCTCCGATACTGTCCATCCACTGACCGCCGCCGGCAAACAGGGGCGCAGCCGGTCCGGGTCGCGGTCCCAGCAGGTTTGCGGGATCCATGGCGGTTGGCGGCAGGTGCAGGTCAAATACCGGCTGAGGCGTCAACGTGGTGGGGTTGGGCAGGGTTGTGAGGGGTGCTGTCGGTGCCGGGGCGCTGGCGGTCGCTGCTGCTGCCGGACCGGCCTGGCCCATCGCCTGGTTGATGGCCTGAAGCACCCGGGCCTCTCGAAAAATTGATTCGCCGGTTGCCAGTTCCCGGGTCGGCATGTCGTTCATCAGGCTGCGGAAGCTGCTGTCGCTCAGGCCGGACTGGGGACGGACTGGCATCGAGTCGGCGGTGCTGCTGGCGCGACGACCCTGAATTTCTCTCAGTGCCGGCGACAGAAGGCCTGCCAGGGGTGCCGGTAACGTGGCCCTATCGGCGGTGGGCAGCTTCAGCGCAATGCCGTGGGGCTGGGTCGTGATGTCCACCGGAGGCAGCAATGCCTGGCGATCCGCCGCAAGGGTGCGGGCCACCGTTGATTCAACCGGGGATGACCCGGAAGTGGCAGCTGCGGGATTTGTGCCGGCGGCACGGGTGGCCAGGTCAGCGGCTGACAGAG
>JAAUYH010000778.1_pt1 | contig 44088 bp, 52 predicted proteins | sample 7278061 | NCBI WGS metagenome assembly JAAUYH01 (sample SAMN14350203, study PRJNA611818) | marine sediment metagenome | isolation source: surface marine sediment (0.6m) | place: French Polynesia: Moorea | collected 2018-08
CCAGTCCACCCCAACGACCACTGCAACATGGGACAGAGCTCCAACGACACTTTTCCGACTGCCATGCATATCGCGGCTGCGAGTGAGACCATCGAGCAATTGATCCCTGCCCTTGCCCACCTCCAGGAAGAGCTCGATGCAAAGTCGAAAGCTTACGCCGATATTGTCAAGATTGGTCGAACCCATCTGCAGGATGCAACGCCGTTGACGTTGGGCCAGGAGTTCTCCGGTTACGCCAAGCAGGTCGAATACGGCATCGTGCGGCTTGAGAACGCCCTGCCCCGTGTCCTGGAACTGGCTCAGGGCGGAACCGCGGTAGGAACCGGGATCAACGCGAAAGCCGGGTTTGCCGAGAAGTTTGCGGAGTACGTCGCCGAAGCAACGGGCCACGATTTCGTCACCGCCGCCAACAAGTTCGAGGCACTGGCCGCGCACGACGCGCTGGTAGAGCTTTCCGGCGCGCTCAATTCGGTGGCGGTCAGCCTGATGAAAATTGCCAACGATATCCGGTTGCTGGGATCGGGTCCGCGCAGCGGCCTCGGCGAGATTTCCCTGCCAGCCAACGAACCGGGTTCGTCGATCATGCCGGGCAAGGTCAATCCGACCCAGTGCGAAGCGCTCACTATGGTCTGTGCCCAGGTAATGGGCAATCACACGACCGTAAGCGTGGCGGGTTCGAACGGCCATCTCGAACTCAATGTATTCAAGCCCGTGATGATCTACAGCGTGTTGCAATCGATCCGGCTTATTGGTGACTCAGCGCGCAGCTTCACCGACAATTGCGTTGTCGGGATCGAAGCCAATACGGACCGCATCGACAAACTTATGAACGAGAGCCTGATGCTCGTAACCGCATTGAATCCTCATATCGGCTACGACAATGCCGCCAAGATCGCGAAGAAAGCACATGCGGACGGCACGACGTTGAAGGAAGCAGGACTTGAACTCGGTCTGCTCACCGAAGAGCAGTTCGCCGAATGGATCGTACCCACCGACATGATCAAGCCGCAGGATTGACCGGATTCTCGCGCCTGACTTTCGACCAAAGCATGACTCGGCCCGACCATTCGACGGGCGTGGACTTGGGCGAGGTTGAGCGAGGGTCTAAGGCACAGCTTGACGATGGATAAAGCTCAACTTAGCGAACTGCAGCCCGGGGTGCCGCTGCGAGCCGTTGCGATTTCGGCGATCGGCCTGTGGTCGGTCTATTTCGTGCTTATAACCGCCCGCGGCTTTCTTGTCGGCATGGATTTCGAAGCCGACCTGCTGTGGCGCCGCGCAACTGTTTGTACCGTAGGTGTGATCGTCACGCTCGTGCTGTGGTGCATCTTGCGCCTGTTTGAACGGCGCAAGCGCTGGGTCATGATGGTGGTCGCGCTTCTTGCGGCTTTGCCGGGCGCGGTACTGATTGCGCAGGTCAATCAGGTGCTTTTCGCCCCGATCCAGGAAAAGATGGAGAAGAAATTTGCGGAGGAGCGAGGGATCACCCTGTTCCGCGACCAAGCAGGCAATCTGCTGGCCGAAATCCCGCAATCGGCTCCCGGCGAGATCGACGGTGAGGACGGGCAGGACATGCCTACGGTCACGGTCACGCTTCAAGATGCCGACGACAAGGGGGAGCAGTGGCTGCCGCTCGTCGACGCTGCGTTGAGCCGATATTATATTCTGCTGACCTGGTCTGCCCTGTTTATCGCAATGTCGGCTATTGCTGCCGCGCGGGTGGCCGAGCGGCGCGAAGAACAGTTCCGCTCCGCTGCCAAAGCGGCCGAATTGCGATCCTTGCGATACCAGGTCAATCCGCACTTCCTGTTCAACACCCTCAATTCCCTGTCGGCGCTGGTGATTACCGGAAAAACGGATCGCGCCGAGCGAATGATCCAGACAATCAGTCGCTTTTATCGCCACAGTCTGGCCGACGATCCGACGAGCGATGTCCCGCTGAAAGACGAGTTCGACCTGCAACAGCTCTATCTTGACATCGAGGCGGTCCGGTTTCCCGAGCGGCTGACCTGCAATTTCGATCTCCCGGCCGATCTTGCCGACGCGCGAGTACCGGGTATGATCCTTCAGCCGCTGGTCGAAAACTCGGTCAAATATGCTGTTTCGGCGGTCAATCGCGAAGTGACCATTTCGGTCGTGGCGCGTGAAGAATTCGATCGGCTGGTCGTCACCGTCAGCGACGATGGTCCAGGTGTGCCCAAACATGTTGAGCATGGTTTCGGCATTGGCCTAGCGAATGTGCGCGATCGGCTCGAAGCTCGATTTGGTCCTGATATCGGCTTGACATCGGGGCCGGTCCCGGGAGGATACCTTACCGAAATCAGGATCCCGCTCACACGCCATGGCTGATACCGATACCGAGACCACAACATTGCGCACGTTGATTGTTGATGACGAGCCGCTTGCCGTCGAGCGTATTCAGGTCATTTGCGCAGAGATTGATGCTATCAATGTGGTTGGAACCGCCAGCGACGGCGCGGCCGCATTGCGTCTATCGGATAAGCTCGAACCCGATCTGATGCTGCTCGATATGACAATGCCCGAAGTGGACGGGTTGGGCGTGGCGGGCAAGCTCGCGGAACAGGAAAATCCGCCAGCGGTGATCTTCGTTACTGCACACGATCACTTTGCCGTCGAAGCGTTCGACCTCGAGGCTATCGACTATGTGCTGAAGCCGGTGTCTGCCGATCGCCTTGAACGAGCAATTGAACGCGCGATCGCGCGGCGGGGCGCGCGCAAGGAGAAATCCAGCGAATGGCTGGAAGAACTTTGGGTGCCGCATCGTTCCGAATTGCTGCGTATTGCGGTGAGCGAAGTTCACAGGATCGATGCGGAACGCGATTATGTCCGACTCCACGTGGGGGAAGGCGAGCAATCGCGTTCATATCTGCTGCTGCAGACCATCGCAGGGCTCGAAGCGCGGCTCGATCCGGAAGACTTCATCCGCATTCATCGCTCGACGATCCTGCGCCGCGACAACATACGCGGATTGCGTCACGATGGCCTGGGTGTGTGGTCCGCGGAATTGCAGAACGGCGAAGCTTTGCGGATCGGGAGAACTTATCTCTCAAAAGTCAAAGCGATGGCCGGACGCTAACTGCAACGACCGGCTAGCCTTCGGCTCACCCTCTTCAATATTGGAAGCAAGTGCGGCCCGGACCCCGGGACTGGGTGGGTCCGAGCCGCGTTGTATGCACCGGGGGAGGTGCAAGACCGGAGAGGGAGTTAGCCTCCAAGCTGTTGGTCAGCGACCGCGGTTGCGACCTGCTTCTTCGCGCTGGCGCGTGCCTTGTCGTAGCAGCTGCGGGATTCCGCCGAGATCAGTCGGGTTCCAGTACGGACCCGGTCGACCTGGCAAATCTTGCGCGCAGCCGAATCGATCCGTGCGTCCAGCGCCTTTTGACCCTCGACCGATTCAAGGTTGAGGTCGGCATAGCTGACAGATGTGGTTGGCGCTTTCTCGACGCCAGCGAATGCGGGGCTTGCTACTAGGCCAATGGCCGCTGCTGCAAAAGCAAATGACTTCATGGGGTGTTCTCCTCGTTTTCAGAACGCTTCCGTTCGGTAGGGGGCCGAACAAGGGGGGCTGAAGAACCGTCCTGACCACCAAGGTTCTACGAAGATTGATGCCGGCTATCACGCCTTGGTCGATTGCGGGCGAAGCCCAATCGATTGATGCTGCACCGCCAAGACCGACGTTCGAGTTTCCACGACAAATGGGTGTTTCCAGCCGACGGGCGTTTACGTCATACTGTCATCCATGAATTTTGCCGTGGCAGCGATCCTGATTCTGGGTGTGGGGAACTTCGCATTGCATCGCGCCGTGCTGGAGAGCGACCATCCCATGGTCGGACAGATGCCGGGATTCGTCCGCTCGCTGGGTGGCAGGTTGTCGCTCGTTGCCGAGTTTTTGGTGCTGCTCGCCGCGGCGCTGCTCGCGGCCAATGGCTGGCCGGCGCTTGCCTGGGCCTATGCGGGCTACACCGCGCTCAATGCGATTGCTGGGTGGCTCATCCTGTCCGGTAGAGTTTGACAATCCCGTTCGAGTCGGAATCATGACGAGCCAGCTTGGGCTTGCAGCATGGGAATAATCCGGCTTTTGGGCACACAGAATGGCGACCCGACTGTTTCATATCAGCGATATCCATTTCGGAGTGGAAGACCGCTTGGCGCTCGCGACCGTGTCGGACGCCGTTAGTAGTGAGCGGCCCGACGCTGTGATCTGCACCGGAGATCTGACTCAACGCGCGACCCACGATCAATACCTGGTCGCCGCCGAATGGTTCGAAGCCCTCGATGTGCCGGTATGGCTGGATCCGGGCAATCACGACATGCCCTATTACAACCTGATTGAGCGCTTCGCCGACCCCTATCGCCGCTATCGCCGCTTAAAGGAGCGCGTTGCGAGCGACTTCGCTTCGGAACACGTAGTGCTTGTCCCACTGAAGACTACGGTTCGCGCACAACCGCGTTTCCCCTGGTCCGACGGCGTTGTGACGCGCAATTCACTCGCCGATACCCTTGCCCGTCTTTCTGATCTCGCCGACGACCCGCGTGTGGTGATCGTAACCGCCCATCACCCCCTCCTCGGCCCGGACGACAGGCACAACCCCACGATAGGAGGGGACAAAGCTTTCACGGCATTGGCGGCTGCCGGAGCGGATATCGTGATATCCGGCCACGTCCATCGACCGTTCGATGAGGTCCGAACACGCGGCGGCCGAGCTGTGCGGATGATCGGGGCGGGCACCTTGTCGACGAGGTTGCGGCATGGCGAACCTGCATCCTATCAAGTCCTTACATTCGACGACGATGGCCGAGTGGCGGTTGATCTGCGGCGGCTCTCTTGAACGACCAAGGGATCGTCCCCACCAACCGCTTAACCTTTTTTATCGCATTGCCGGTAACGATTTGTTGGGCACATCTCTTTATTCGATCTCCGGCATAACGATGCTGGTGGTCGCTACGCAGCTTTTTTGGACAGGCAACCTCTGGAGCCAAGGGCGAATCGAGATGGTGAAGGCAATACTCTTCGGAGCAATCGTGACGTGGTGCATTGCACTGGTCGTGGGCTCGCAAGGGTCCAATGGCGGCGCGCTAGCCGTCCACTCCCTGCAGTTCATCGATTACAAGATCTACTGGTCGTGGCCGATGTTCCTTGCGGGGACGGGCCTCTCATGGGGCTTGGTCCTGTTGCAAAAATAGGATCGGCTTCGCAAAGCAAAAAGGGCGGCTCCCGATAGGGAACCGCCCTTTTTTGATACGAATCAGAGTTATCAGCGTTTCGAGAATTGGAAGCTGCGGCGTGCCTTCGCGCGGCCATACTTCTTACGCTCTACGACACGGCTGTCGCGGGTGAGGAAACCGGCCGACTTGACGGTCGAGCGCAGTTCCGGCTCGTACTTGGTCAAAGCCTGGCTGATGCCGTGCTTGACGGCGCCGGCTTGGCCCGAAAGACCGCCACCGCGAACCGTCGCGACTATGTCGTACTGGCCTGCGCGATCGGTGATCGCGAACGGCTGGTTGATGATCAGCCGCAGAGTCGGGCGCGCGAAGTACGCTTCCTGATCCTTGCCGTTGATCGTGATTGTTCCACTGCCGGGCTTGAGCCACACGCGGGCGACCGCATCCTTGCGGCGGCCGGTTGCGTAGGCGCGGCCTTGCGCGTCCAGTTCCTGTTCGCGCAGCGGCGAGGCAGGGTTCTGAGCGATCTCGGCAGCGTCGGCGGCGGGCGCATCGCCAGCAATATCCTTCAGATCGGCGAGATCGGACACGGATTCGTTGTTGTTTTCGTCAGCCATTATGCGGTGACCTTGTTCTTGCGGTTCATGGAAGCAACATCGAGCACTTTCGGGTTCTGCCCGTCATGCGGGTGCTCGGTGCCCATGTAGAGGTGCAGCGCCTTCATCTGCTGGCGGCCAAGAGGTCCACGCGGGATCATCCGCTCGACAGCTTTCTCCAGCACGCGCTCGGGGAAACGACCTTCCAGAACCTTAGCTGGGGTGGTTTCCTTGATGCCACCGGGATGGCCGGTGTGCTTGTAATAGATCTTGTTGGTCGACTTGTTGCCGGTGAACTTGACCTTGTCGGCGTTGATCACGACGACGTGGTCGCCGCAATCGACATGCGGCGTGTAGCTCGGCTTGTGTTTGCCGCGCAGGATGTTGGCGACGATCGAAGCGAGGCGGCCAACCACGAGGCCTTCCGCATCGATCAGATGCCAGTTCTTTTCGACCTCGGCCGGTTTGATCGACCGGGTCTGCTTGCTCAAAGCCTTCATGGCTGTTTCCTTGACCCAAATTGGATGATTAAATTCGCGACTCAATCCGGATGGAGGCGACGCGAAAGTGGCGCGCATTTGTGCAACAAACCGGCCAAAGTCAAGGGAAAGTAGGGGTTTCGAGAGAGGTAAAATAACACCTCCGAATCGAAGGAGCCGCCTTGGTTGGCTCAAATCGGAAGCATCGACCAGGTTTCGCGCGACTGGCGCTCGCTGTTACCCACCCGGGTCAGGACGCGGCGTTCCGCCCGTTTCAACCAGCCATAGCCCAAGAAAGGTTGCGCTCGGTATGTTACCTCGAATTCACCGACCAAGCCGTCGGGAAGGCTCACGGGCCGGATGGAGTGGAACGGTTCCGAAGTCGGGAAAAACAGATCTGGCGGCAGTCGATTGAGAAACGACGCCCCGGCGCTTTGCAGGCTCGTAAGATACTGCAATTGCTGGGACTTCGCACGAGACGGAATGGACCTTTCGGCGATCATCATCTTGGCTGTCTTGAGCGCCGTCGCGACATCGTGCGGCTTCGTGAAATCGCCGGTCGCAGCAATCGATCCGTTCGAGACGAGCAGGATCGGGAACATCCCGGCCGTCGATCGGGACCGTTCCAGGTCTGCCAAGGGTGCCAGGTGCGTGGGGGCATCAACTTTGGCGGAAACCTGTTCACCAACGATCGCAAAGCCGCTGCCTTGGACGTTGAACTCGATACGCCATTCGCGCTCGACTGTGATCAGGGCGCCGCCGCGCATACCTCGCTCCAGCCGGCGAAGGAGCCGCATCGGCCGCTTTGGAATGTTGATAGCTTGCGCTGCCCTGAGTGCAGCCGGAGCCGTAGCGTAGCCGATGAGCGCCGTAGCCATTGCACCGCCCAATGCGGCACGACGCGTGATACCGCTCATTCCTGCTCCTCTGCCCCGATCGCCCCAAGCCAATCCAAAGTCGCGGGATGCGCGACATCGCAACGCCAGGCGACGATTGCAGGTGTATCATAAGGATGGAGCTGACCCAAACGCTGGACCATTCGTTCCAACAACTCACTATTCGTCTTGAAGAGAACGGCGACTTCGTTTGCCGTCCCGCGTTCACCGGCCCACTCGAATATCGCTTCAATGTCTCCAACAATGTTGGCGCAAGCGATCAAGCCTTCATCGAGCAACACGTCGGCGATGTCGCGGGCCGATTGGCGTTGCGGGAAGGGACACCATGCGACTGCTGCAACCGTGTTCATGAACGCTCATAGGACACCGCTCGGGCATTCGCGTCAAGCATCGACGGACGGTTCTCTTACGCCATCCGCATGCATGGCCCAGGCAAGACTAGCGACCAAAAGCGCGCCGGTTAGCTGATGGGCAACAGCTACCCAAAGCGAAACCCCGCTCATCACGGTCGCGATGCCGAGGATAACCATCACGCCAAACGCGCTGTGAACCGCAATAGATGCGCGGCGCTCCGATTTGCGCACCCGTCTGGCGATCCAAATCAACGCCGCAACTGCAACCCAAGCCCACCACCGATGGAGGAAATGCAACAGAAAGGGATCGTGCGTGAGGGTCCACCAGAACCCGCTCGACCAATCGACTTCGGGCACCAATCGACCATTCATCAGCGGCCAGTCATAGGCCGCATGTCCGGCATTCAGCCCGGCTACCCATGCGCCGAGCAACAGCTGGACGAACAACACGGCGGCGACAAGCGCAGATGCCGCGGTGAGCGGGGCCGGATGAGAATCCGGATCACGATCCACCTTGCGAAGGTCGAGCGCCGTCCAGACCAAACCGCCGAGCGTGAAAAACGCAGTCAGGAGATGCACAGAAAGCCAGAAATGGCTGACGTCGGTCATCTGCCCGGAGAGTCCGCTGCGCACCATCAGCCATCCGAACGTGCCCTGTAACGCCCCCAGGCCGAGCAGCGCGAGAAGGCGCGGCTTGTAACCCTTTGGGATCGCGCCTTTCGCCCAAAACCACGCAAGTGGGAGGGCGTATGCGATCCCGATAAGTCGACCCAGAAACCGGTGAAACCACTCCCAGAAATAGATAAACTTGAACTCTTCAAGCGTCATTCCCCCGACGCTCGCTTCGTAGCGGTATTCGGGAGTCGCGCGGTATTCGGCGAATTCCGCGTCCCAGGCTGCGTCACTGAGCGGGGGCAAGGTTCCCGTCACTGGTTGCCATTGCGTAATCGACAGCCCGCTTTCAGTCAGCCGGGTGATCCCGCCGACCATTACGATTACGACGATCATCGCGGCGACCACGTACAGCCATCGCGCAAGCGCCATAGGGCGCGCGAGGACTTCCGTCTCATTTCCGGAAGAGGGAACCGTGGGAGCAGTTGTCGCCATAGCCGCGCCTAATTGTCTGTCGAGGCATCGCGATGCAAGTCCGAACGGTGCAATCGCCTGTGCGCCCGCCGCAAGACTGCCAAAAATCGCACCAATCCGCGCTTGCGAAATGTAACATTGTTACATATGTAGCCCGCGCATGGCTGAGACGCAGACACCTACGACGATTCGGCGCCGACTCGATCATCTCGGGATCGGACTGGCCGGACTTTGCGTGGTGCATTGTCTTGCGACCGTCATGATTGTTGCGGGTATGGGGATTGGTGGACACTTCCTCCTAGCGCCTGAAATTCACCGCATCGGTCTCGCCCTCGCGCTCGTGGTTGCTGCCATCGCAATCGGCTGGGGCGCACTCAAGCATCGCCGCCGCCTGCCATTCGTTACGGCGATGATGGGCCTAACGTTCATGGGTGGCGCTCTGGCTGTACCCCATGGATCGCAGGAGCTCGTGTTGACCCTGATCGGTGTCGGGCTGGTGTCGCTTGGTCACGTGTTCAATCTTCGTAGCACCCGCTGGATCCCGTAAAACTTGCGGTTGCGCCCGTGCCGCATAGGCTTATTTCGGGCGCCATGAGCGAAACCAAAAGCATCACCCTTAATGGCGAGCCGCGCGAGACTCCCGCTGCAACCATCGCGGACCTTGTGCGCGAGCTTGAACTTATGCCTCAAAAGGTCGCCGTCGAACGCAATGGCGAGATTGTGCCCCGATCCACGCTTGAGGAAGTCGCGCTTGCATCGGGCGACACTCTTGAAATCGTGCATTTCGTAGGCGGTGGCGATCACCAGGGGGCTACGCAGGACAGCTGGACCGTCGCCGGGCGCACTTTCACCTCGCGGCTTATTGTCGGTACGGGAAAGTACAAGGATTTCGAACAGAATGCCGCCGCCGTCGAGGCCAGTGGTGCGGAGATCGTCACCGTGGCGGTGCGCCGGGTCAATGTTAGCGATCCGACGGCACCGATGTTGACCGACTTCATCGACCCAAAGAAGATCACCTATCTTCCCAACACCGCTGGTTGCTTCACCGGGGAGGATGCTGTGCGCACGCTGCGACTGGCGCGCGAGGCAGGGGGCTGGGACCTGGTGAAGCTCGAAGTGTTGGGCGAAGCCCGCACCCTCTATCCGGACATGCGCGAAACGCTGAAGGCGACCGAAACGCTTGCCAAAGAAGGCTTTCTCCCGATGGTCTATTGCGTCGACGATCCGATCGCCGCCAAGCAACTCGAAGACGCGGGTGCGGTGGCGATCATGCCATTGGGGGCGCCGATCGGGTCAGGGCTGGGCATCCAGAACCAAGTGACGATCCGGTTGATTGTGGAAGGTGCGAATGTACCCGTACTGGTCGACGCCGGAGTTGGAACCGCGTCGGACGCAGCGGTAGGCATGGAGCTCGGCTGCGACGGAATCCTGATGAACACCGCGATTGCCGAGGCGAAAGATCCCATCCGCATGGCGCGCGCAATGAAGCTCGCGGTCGAGGCGGGGCGTGAGGCCTATCTCGCTGGCCGCATGGGTCGCCGTAAGTACGCTGACCCCAGTTCACCTTTGGCCGGATTGATCTAGAAATGAGCGACACATTCACCATCACCCTTGAAGACCACGACAAGAAGGGGCGCTATGTGTTGCGGACGGAAGGCACGGCAGAGGAGGCCGAACTGACCTTTTCGCGCGCGTCCGATACGCTCATCATCGTTGATCACACCGGGGTCCCCGATGCCTTTCGCGGTCGCGGGTACGGCAAGATTCTCGCCGAACGCGTCGTCGCCGATGCCCGCGAGAAGGGTTTCAAGATCGTTCCGCTGTGCCCCTTCTTCAAAGCGCAGGCTGACCGACACCCGGATTGGTCGGACGTGATCTCAGCATAATTGAGCTTTCTAGGCATTGTGTGCGCCGACCATCGGGTTGATCTCGATTTCGGCAATGCGCGCATGCGGCGGCGCATCGACCGCGTATAGAAACGCATTGGCAATGTCCTCGGGCCGCAGCGCTTGCGGTTGCGGATTGTCGAAGAACGGCGTTTCCACCATGCCCGGGTCGATACTCGTCACCCTGATGCCGTGGGGCACAAGCTCATTGGCGAGATTCTTGGCATATCCGCGTATGAACCACTTGGTCGCGCTGTAGACCGACCCGGCCAAAGCGACGTGACCGCCCTGTGAACCGGTCAGGACGAGGTGACCCTTGCTCGCCTTTAGGTGCGGGATCGCGAATTTCGCTGTCAGCGTTACTGCGAAATTGTTGACCATGATCATCTCACGGAAATTCTCGACCATGCCGTTTTCCGTCCCAACTGCTGTGGCGCCCAGCCCGGCATTCGCAAACACCGCATCGAGCGAGCCGTAATGGTCTTTGGCGGCGGCGAACATCTGTTCCTGCGCCTGCGGATCGGTTACGTCGCACTCGATTGCGATCGCATTCTCCGACCCCAGTTCGCCCGCCAATTGCTCCAGCTTGTCGACCGACCTGGCAGCTAGCGCGACCCTATGCCCCGCCGCGACGGCACCTTTCGCGCAGGCTGCCCCGATCCCGGAAGAGCCGCCTGTGATGAGAATATTCTTGCCCATGATCCACCCTTCTCGCGAGTTCCAGCTAAACCTATGACACAGCTGAACAACCACAAGGCAATTTCGGCCTATTGCGACTCAGGGACGCGGATGAAGGGAGTTAATTCGCACCGGTGGTTACGGCCTATTAACCAAGTTAGCCGACAACTGTCTTCCAACGGGGAGATAGAACATGGCGCTTGCCAACACGGCCACGATGACGATCAGCGAAATGCGCGAATTCGCTAGCTTCGCGCCGTGCGAGCAACGTTACATCAAGCGCAGTCTCGATATCGGATTGTCGCGTTGCGATGCCTTCAAGCTGTGGGGCCGGACCGAACATGAGAACACCGCGATCCGTCGACAGTATGTTGCCTATCAGGACCTGAAAGCGCTGCGCGAACTCGTCCCGTGCGAAGGCACGATCGGCGAGGTCGAGCGGTTCATCGGCAAGCTGGTGCGGATGGTGACGTTCGACCTCGAGCAAGAGCGCATCGCCTGCTTTTCGGCCTTCCGGTTCCTCTATGAGCGCCTGCTGGGTGCCGAAGCGCGGCCTTATCTGCCTGCAGCCTTCTGCGCCGCCGCCGCACTCCCGCAAATCCGACCCGAGCGTCGCAAGATGCTGCTGCAATCGCTGAGCGAAGCCGCTGCCACTGCACCCGGCTGGTCGGATCGCGAGCCGAGCTTCTATCCGGAATTTGTCGAGGATGTTGAGGCGGCGTGAGGCATTGGGCCTCAGTCGAAAATCACCTCGCTTTGAAGGCCTGAGACTCTCTCCGCCGGCGAAACTGTCGGGTTTGCTGAATATCTCGACCCGTCGAAAACCAGCTTGGATTGCCACGAAGTGGTGGCGCCAATCCGCGCACGCACTTCAAGATCGCGCCAACCATTTGTCTGACTTTCGAGGAGTCGGACAGGCGTACTCACAACTGTAGTCTTGCTAACCAATTCAAGTTCCTTGCCGGTGTCTCGCAAGATCAGCATTGTGCAGCCGCCGGTGCCACAAAATTCACCCGAAGTGGCAAGCACGATGTGCTCACTGGAGCCATCACCGTCTAGGTCGTGCCTGGCAGCGCGATACCTTGTGAGGTCATGCTCCTGTGCGAGGTAAGCTGCCAAACCCGTTCCCGTATGTCCGCCTGCTTCTTTACAGGCCGGCATGATTGCCAGCGCACACATGATTGCGCTGGTCCGGCGAGCGAACATGATCAGTACAACCCGTCGATCTTGTCCATGTACCGATCGCGGATCTTGTGCCGGCGGATCTTCATGCTCGGCGTCATTTCCTCGTTCTCGATCGTGAAGGCTTCGTCGGCGAACTCGAACTTGCGGACTTTTTCGACCACCGAAAGGTCCTTGTTCGTCCGGTCGACCGCTTCGCGCACGGCTTTCTTGAAAGCGGGCAAGTCCTGGAGCGTCTTCAGGTCGAACTTCTCGCCATTGGCGCGCGACCATTCGATCGCCCATTCGGCGTCGGGCACGATCAGCCCGACCACGTAGGGCCGTTTGTCGCCGCTCACCATAGCCTGCGCGATCTCGGGTTGCAGCGTCAGCATCCCTTCGATCTTTTGCGGCGCGACATTGTCGCCCTTGTCGTTGACGATCATGTCCTTCTTGCGGTCGGTAATCTTGATCCGGCCCTTCTCGTCCAAGTGGCCGATATCGCCGGTGTGGAGCCAGCCGTCCTGGATCGTACGCGCGGTCTCAGCGTCGTTCCGCCAGTATCCGTGCATCACCAGCTCGCCCCGGCACAGGATCTCGCCGTCATCGGCAATCCGAATCTCGACCCCGCGCATGGGCGGGCCGACCGTGTCCATCTTTAGCCCGATCTTGGGGCGGTTGCAGCTTATCACCGGCCCGGCTTCGGTCTGGCCATAGCCTTGCAGCATGGTCAGCCCCATCGCCTCGAAGAAATTGCCTACATCGGGGTTGAGCGGTGCGCCGCCAGAAACCATTGCTTTGATCCGCCCGCCGAATTTCTGGCGGATCTTGGGGCGCAGGGCCTTTTCGACGAGGAAGTCCATCGGCTTGTCGCGCTTGCGCGTCTTGCCTTCGGTCGACTTGTCGGCGATCTTGATCGCCTTATCGAGCATGAAATTGGCGACTTTGCCCTGCTTTTCGATCTGCTTGATGATCCGCGTGCGCAGCACTTCGAACAGGCGCGGGACGACCACCATGATTGTCGGACGCACTTCCTCGATATTGGAAGCGAGTTTTTCGAGGCCTTCGGAATAGTAGATCTCCGCGCCGACCGAGATCGGCAGGTACTGGCCACCGGTGTGCTCATAGGCGTGAGACAGCGGCAGGAACGACAGGAAGCGTTCGTCCTTGATCCCGAAATCCGTGATCAGGATCTCAGCAGCGCCAGCGACGTTGCACAGGATGGAACCGTGATGCTGCTTGACCCCGCGCGGTGCGCCGCCCGTTCCGCTGGTGTAGATCAGGCAGGCGGTTGTTTCGCGACCGATCCCCGCAATTCTGGCATCGACGGCCTTTCGTGCTGCCGCTGCGTCGCCTTCCACCAGCTTGGCCCAATCGTGGAATTCGAAGCTGCTTGCCTGTTGGCGATGCAAATCCTCGATCCCAATCACGTGTTCGGCAATGCCTGTTGACTGGATCGCTCCGTGAAGCGGTCCGAGCAACTTTTCGTTCGACACGACGACCGCCCGTGCACCCGAATTGTCTAGGATGTGGCAGTGATCGCGTTCGGTGTTGGTGATGTAGGTAGGTACCGAGATGCAGCCCGCCGCCATGATGGCGAGATCGGCGATGCACCATTCGGGGCGGTTCTCGGAAACCAACGCAACACGGTCGCCATCATTGAGGCCGATCCGACGCAGGTTTTCGGCCAGCAGGCAGACTTCAGCGGCAACCTCGCGCCAGCTCTGCGTCACCCATTCACCATCGTGTTTGCGGCCGAGAAAAGGAGAATCTCCCTTTTCGTCTGCGCGCTTCAGGAACAGTTCTACGAGATTGTTCGCGGCGTCGATGTCCTGAAGATGCTGGTCGTCGTGCGGGTTCACGACCGGCGCACCGGTCGACGGATTGGCTGGGGCGTGCACTGACATACTCCTGCGCCCTGACGGGCTTCCTCCTCCCACGCGCCGGTCCAAGAGAGGGTGTGGCGCGATGGAGATATGTTTCGTTTATGCGTCCGAATTAGGGCCTGATTGCGGTAGCGGCAAGCGTTGCCGGCTTTGCGACTTGGCGATGAGTCCGCTGAAATTGCATGAATTCAGAGCGTTATTCGTAGGCCAGTTTTGGTGCAATGCGCGGATCGGTGGCAACTTCCCAACTTCCGTTGTCGTTTCGCCGTAGCGCATTGGCTTTGAGGGGAGGGCCGAAGGCGCGAATCCTCTTGTGACCAAGCGCTTTTAGGTCGTCTTGCATCGCTTCGAGCGCCGTGCCTTCCTCCAACACCACCGTTGGACCGAAGGCCATGATCAGGGGAAGGCCCAACGCATCCTGTGCCGTCATACCGAAATCGATGACGCCGATGATGGAGCGCGTCACTTGGACGGGGATTGTCGGACCTCCGGCCGCACCGATCACAAGGACGATTTCGCCGTCTTCGTCGAATACGATTGTCGGGGCCATCGAAGAGCGCGGCCGCTTCCCGCCTTCGACCCGGTTGGCAACCGGCTTGCCGTCGCGTTCGGGCGAAAGGCTGAAGTCCGTCAATTCGTTGTTGAGGTAGAATCCGCCGAAGAACAGGCCGGATCCGAACGCACCTTCGATCGTCGAAGTGTAGCTGACAGCATTGCCCTCGGCATCAACCACCGAGAAATGCGTCGTTCCGCTCTCCAACGGCTCATCGCCATCGGCGCGAGCCAAGGGTGCCCCGGGTGGCGTACCCGGCGTTGCTTCAGGAAGCGCAGCGGCAGGATCGATCAGAGCGCTGCGCGCGGCCAGATAATCGCGATCGACCAGGCCTTCCACAGGCACAGAAACGAAATCCTGATCGCCGACATAGAGTTCGCGGTCGGCATAGGCGATGCGCTGCGATTCGAGGAAGAGGTGCCAGAACTCCACGCTGTCCGGACCGAGAGCGGCGAGATCGAAGCGCTCAAGCTGGCCGAGCATTTGCGCAACAGCCAACCCGCCGGAAGATGGCGGCCCCATTCCGCACACCTTGTAAGTGCGGTAGCGTGCGCAAACCGGATTCCGGTCTTTTGCGACATATGCATTGACGTCGGTAACAGTCATTGCTCCGTCCTGCGGTGTTTCTCTGGCAACATATTCCGCGATATCAGCAGCGTTGCGATCGTACATCGCTTCCGGCCCGCTCTCGGCAATATCGGCTAATGCCTCCGCAAGGTCCGGGTTCCGGATCAAGGAGCCAACCGGCCTGGCTTCCCCATTCGCATCGAAGAACACCCGTCGGGCCTCTGCCGTCTTGCCTGCGCGCTCCTTGCGGCTTGCAAGCGATTCATTGAGCCGACGGTTCATTTGGAAGCCCTGATCCGCAAGCGAAATCGCGGGCTTGAACAGGTCTGCCCACGGGAGCTTGCCGTACTGGGAATGCGCTTTGGCAGCGAGTGCGATGTTGCCGGGAACGCCGACGCTCAAACCCGAAAGGACACGCTTGTCGCGCGGTAGGCGTTCGCCGTCTCTATCGAGGAAACGCATCGGCGTCGCGGCGGCTGGAGCGGTCTCCCTGCCATCAATCGTTACGATTGACTCGCCGTCGGACCGCACCAGAAATCCGCCGCCCCCGATCCCGGAGCTTTGAGGCTCGACCACAGTGAGGGCGAGCATCACCGCGATCGCAGCGTCGGTTGCCGAGCCGCCTTGGGCCAGTATCGCTTCGCCTGCGGCAGTCGCGCGGGGGTCGGCCGAACTCACGGCTCCCCCTGAATTCGTTTGCGCCGTTGCAGTCGGAGTCGAAGTTGGTGCGCTGTATTCCGCACAACCGGCAAGCGATGCGGCAAATGCGAGACAGGTTATGATGGTCTTTGTCATGGCGATCCTTGCGCTATTCGCTTCCAACGGCTTGGGCAATGCTCTCGAAGCCATCGCGCTTCATCAGGCGTTCCAGCCCCTTGACGATACGCGCGCCGAGCCACGGCCCTTCATAGACCATCGCGGAGTAGAGCTGGACCAGACTGGCTCCTGCGCGGATACGTTCCCATGCGTGTTCCGCATTGGCGATGCCGCCCACTCCGACCAACGGAATTTGCCCCCCCGTCGCCTTGCGGAAATCGCGCATTCTTTCGAGCGCCAAGCTGCGAAGCGGAGCGCCGGAAAGGCCGCCTGCTTCGTGGGCATGTCGAGAGCGAAGCGAAGGGCGGGAAACGGTGGTATTCGAAACGATGAGCGCACCCAATTTTCGGTCGAGTGCGATTCGTGCGATTGCGTCGATATCTGTCGCGGAAAGATCCGGAGCGACCTTGAGGAAAATCGGCGGCGCCACGCCGTCCACCGCCTGATTTCGTGCTTCGATAACCGCATCCAGCAGCGACGTTAGCGCTAATTCGTCCTGAAGCGCGCGAAGGCCCGGCGTATTCGGACTCGAAATGTTGACCGCGAGGTAGCCGGCATACGGAGTCATATGCCGCGCCATCGTGCAGTAGTCTTTGATTCGATCCTCTGAGTCTTTGTTCGCTCCGATATTGATCCCGAGAATCCCAGGGCGGTTGGCGCGTGCCTTCAGCCGTTCCAGAGCGGCCTCGGCACCGGCATTGTTGAACCCCATCCGATTGATGACCGCTTCATCTTCGACCAGTCTGAATAGCCGAGGTTTCGGATTGCCTGCTTGAGATTTCGGGGTGATCGAACCCACCTCTGTGAAGCCGAATCCGAGGCTGAGAAGTGCGTCGGGAACTTCGGCATCCTTGTCGAAACCGGCAGCGACACCCACAGGATTAGGAAAGTCGAGGCCCGCCACGTTGATAGAGAGGGGGCCATCAGCGGAGTTGGGCAGCAAGGTGTCCCGACGAGGCAGCGCTTTCAGCGCCGCAATCGCGAGTCGATGACCTTTCTCCGAATCGAGTGCAAACAGAGCGGGTTTCAAGAGTTGGAACAGCATGGCTGGGGCCTAAGCGATTTTGGATTCGGCTGTCGAGAGGAAGCCTGGATTGCCGATTCGTGACCGTTTCGGACGCAGTCCGCTGACAATGCGCCGTTTTTTGATCCTATCGAGCCGGAAAATCGCTCGAGAATGGCACTAAGGGTTCAACCTTGTCGTTTGCATACAATTCTTCTCGACGAAGTCCGGCTAGACACCCTCTTGCGACCCGAAGGGCTCGGAGCAGCAATGCGAAGAGTTCCTCAACTCAAATGGGCGGCCCTAGACTGGGCCGCCCTTTTTTTGTGCCATTATCAGCAAAAGCCGCTACACGACGCCTCAACGGGCGTCACAGATGTACGATTCAGAAGATCCATACTCACGTCAGGCCTCGGTTGATTTCGCTAAGGTCGACAACGAGCTTACCGCTTCATCGCTCATATCCGTCGATTACATCGCGGCTCCAGCCGCGATAAGCGATTATGTAACGACGCTCTACCATTTTCGCTGCGATGAACCCGTTATCCGCGACATTCAGCCCGCTTCTGTCGGACACTTAAGCCTGTTTCCATATGGCAAGGGAGAAATGCGGTTTCGGGACGGGCACTGCGATCCAAATCCCGAGATTGCGATCCTTACGCCACTGTCAACCGCCGCCCCGATATTCGTGGAAGGACCGTTCCATGTGATCGGCGCCGCTCTGACTCCGCTCGGCTGGGCGTCACTGACGGGTCTTCACGCCGGCGAGCATCGCGATCGCCTTCGGGAAGCGCGCGACATACTTGGTGACGATGTTGTACTGATCGGCGAACGCCTGATCCTCGAATACCGCAACGGCTCGATGCGTGGGGGTGAATGCGCGCTTGCTTTGGGCGAGTATATCGGTCGCAAGGCGAGACCGATCAATTCTCGCCATGTCGAACTGATCCGGCTCGTGAACACTTGGCTCGGTTCTTCGCTCAACCCGGACATCGGCGATTTGATGGACAAGGCGGCCTATTCGCATCGCCAGGTCCAGCGCCTGGTGGAGCGCTATTTCGGCCTTCCGCCCCAGGCGCTCGCGCGCAAATACAGGGCGCTACGTGCGGCCGCGTTGTTGTCCTTTCCCAGCCTGACACCCGAATTCGAAGCCGAACTGGGCAGTGCATTTTTCGATCAATCGCACATGATACGCGAGATCAATCTGTTTGCAGGTCGGACGCCCGCTCGCCTTTCCAACAATGACAGCCCGTTTCTGAGCGAAATGATCGACCCCAAAAATTTTCGCGAACTTGGCTGAATCCGTCCTTTCGCGGCACCAAAACGATGCCGCCTCGTTCTTACCACTTGGCTGCATCAATCAGAGGACAATCATGCGCCGTTTCGTTCTTCTTTGCGCTTCCGTCATTGCATTGGCCAATCCCATTGGAGCAGCAGCCCTGGCCGAAAATGCCACCGAACCTGCCGCCGAGTCTTCCGATACGAACATCAACACGCTGTTCGATGGGTACGATGCTGCACGACTGGCTATGTCACCGACAGCCAAGGCCTATCGAGGCATTCGAGACGAGGATTACGGCAAATGGGATGAGGTATCCGACGCTGCGGACGAGCGTGAGCACAGGCTGCTGCTCGATACGGTCGCGCAAATGCGCGCCCGTTTCGACCAAGCGAATCTGACCACTCAAGAGGCGCTTTCGTACCGGCTTTTCGAGCGTCTCGCTGCACGCGCGGAATCGCTGTATCCCTATCGCGAATACGGTTTCCTGTTTGATCACCGCCGCGGGGCACACACGTCCATTCCCGCGTTCCTGATCAATATCCACCGGGTCGATTCTGTCGAAGACGCCGAGGCCTACCTTGCTCGAATCCAAGGCATCGGCCCGCAGTTGGATGCGCTGATTGCGGAATCCCGCGAACGAGCAGATGCCGGGGTGATGCCACCCGATTGGGTGTATCCCTATGTCATCGCCGACCTTGAGAACCTGATTGCCGCTGGCGACGAAAACGCTGTCCTTGAGGATTTCGAAGCCAAGGTCATGGCGCTACCCGTAGGCGAAGGCGAGACGATCGAGTTGGCCGCCGCGGCAACCATGCTGCTGGGCGCTGCCGAACAGGCATGGGAGCGCTCGGCACTCCCCGCCTACAATCGGCTACTCGCTGAGATGAAGCGTCAGCAAGCAATCGCTCCAACCGATGACGGGGTCTGGCGATTGCCAGACGGCGAGCAGTATTATGCCGCGTTGCTCAAAAGCTACACCACGACCGAACTGACAGCCGACGAGATCCACGAGATCGGCCTCCGCGAGGTCGATCGTATCCATACAGAGATGCGCGCAATCATGGCTAAGGTCGGGTTCGAAGGGAGCTTGCAAGAGTTCTTTGAGTTCACCCGGACGGATGACCGGTTCTTCTACACCAGCCGCGAGGACTACCTACGCGATGCACAGGCCAAGCTCGATGCGATGGAAGCCAAACTACCGGAATTCTTCGGTCGGCTTCCCAAGGCGCCGATGATCATCAAGCCGGTCGAGGCATTTCGCGAGAAGAGTGCAGGCAAGGCGTTCTACCAGAGCCCGGCTCCCGACGGTTCGCGGCCAGGCACATACTATGTAAACCTCTACAACCTGCGCGACATGTCGAAGAACGAGCTTGAGGCGCTGGCCTATCACGAAGGGTTTCCCGGGCACCATCTTCAGCGTGCCCTGCAAACCGAATTGGGCGACCTTCCCCCATTTCGCCGGTTCGGTGGCTGGACGGCCTACACCGAAGGCTGGGGCCTCTACACCGAAGAGCTCGGCAAGGATATGGGGTTCTACGAAGACGCCTATTCCGACTTTGGGCGCCTGGGCATGGAATTGTGGCGCGCGTGCCGCCTGGTCGTGGATACCGGCATTCATTCGAAGAGATGGAGCCGTGAGGAAGCGATTGCATACCTATCGGAAAACACGCCCAACCCCCAGGGCGACGTCGTGAAAGCGATCGAACGCTACATCACGACTCCGGGTCAGGCGACGGCATACATGATCGGCAAGTTGAAGATTATGGATTTGCGCGAAAAGGCGCGCGGCCAACTGGGAGAAAAATTCGATATTCGCGGTTTTCACGACACTATCCTTATCAACGGACCGGTTCCGCTGTCTATTCTGGAAGAAAATATAGACACTTGGATCGCTGAAACGCGGTGACGTTGACGGATGGCCCGTGGGCGAGGACTAAAGCGCCAGTATTAGAATGTCGCTGGGATACAATGAGACCAAGTTATTGGCCCCTATTGCTGCACTACACGCCATACGAAGCCCGGCTCCTGCGTCGCGTTTCCAAGGCATGTGGGACGGTGTAGCGGAGGGTCGCTCCAGGCTGCTATGCCGTCCCATTTCTCCCTCGAATACTACGATCCCCCACCAGAGTTGAATCGTCACATACTGGCGACTTTCTGGTTCGTCGCCGACCATCCTGTGATCGAAGATCGCCACCCGGGCGCCCTCGGGCAATTGTTCGTATTTCCGCGTGGCGATGGCGTCTGCGAGTTTGCCGACCACACCGATCGCGTGGGGCAATCGGCGTACCTGTTCAGCGGTTTCAGTGCGGCGGTTCCCATCCGTGTGGAAGGACCATGGCATGCCATCGGCGCTTCGCTTTCTCCGCTTGGCTGGGCGGCGCTCACCGGTGCGGCGGCGAACAGCTATTTCGATCGGATGTTTCCCGCTGAAGAGCTCCTGGGCGAGGAGGCCGGCGAGTTCGGGCAAGACTTGATAACTCGCTATCGAAACAGGTCGGCGACCGCTGCTGCTCTGTGCGAAGAAATCGCCAGTTGGATCGGAACGCGGTTGAAGTCCGTTCCCAGCCAGCACGAGCTCTTGATTGAAAGAACGATCGGCTGGCTGGCCACGTCGCTCAATCCGCAAATCGATGGACTGTTTTCGGGTCTGGCGTATTCGCGTCGCCAGTCCGAACGCCTCGTTGAACGCTATTTCGGCCTGCCTCCCGCGGCCCTCGCGAGGAAGTATCGGGCCGTGAGATCCGCCTCACTGCTCGCACAAGAATCACTGAGCGATGAGGCAGAATTCGAGATCGCCAACGCCTTTGTCGATCAGTCGCACATGATTCGCGAGATCCGCAAGTTCTGCGGTTACACGCCTTCCCGGCTTGGCGGGCAGTCTGATCCCCTCTTTCAAACCTTGCTGCAAATGAAGAACTTCGATCGTCTGGAGAAATTTCGGGCGATCGGTTGAAAGCCGAGGTAGTACAATGAGCGAGAATGTCGCCCCTCTAAACCCTAAACACGAGCCAGCCGAAGCGTATTCAAGCGGCTCGGCTCTTCGCAGAATCCGTTGCTGGAAGATCTGTTATACAGACCCGAATACTTGCGCAGGCAGATCGAGCGCCTCGTTTTGCGATATTTCGGGTTCACCCCGAGCGCACTCGCTCGCAAGTTTCGGGCCATCTGTACAGCCGATCTGCTGGCGGAACCCGTCCCGACGGACGAAGGCGAAGCTGAAATTGCTGAAGTTTTTTCAATCAGCTGCATATGATCCGTGAGATTCGACGTTTTTACGGTTACACGCCAACCCGCCTTGGCGGCGAAGACGAGCCGATGTTCCAACAGTTGTTGCGTGTGAAGAATCTCGACCGGATGAAGGAGATCAAATCCAATGGTTAGGACCCGCATCGGAGGCAGGGTCGCATCCTTGCTCGGACCTGTCGGTCCGCAAGCAGCTGAGCATCCTTGGAGCATGGCACTCCCATGCAGATCTTACGGGAGCTAGATTTTGGGGCGGGACAATCGGGTCGAGGATGATCCTAAAGCGTCGGTGGACATCGAGTGGATCCCACCGCCCCCAGATCTGCGCGATCTGGCCCACACTTTCTATTCGGTCGATATCGGCAGCGGCCTGATCGAGGAGCCAAGCCCGGCGTATTCGGCGCAGCTGCTTTTCATCGTCGAGGGGTATGCCGAGCTAACGTATGCGCATGGCGGCTCCGCGCGGACGAGCACTCTCTTTCTGAACGCGCCCCAGTTGGAGTCAGGGCGGATCCGCGTCACGGGCCCCTTCAGGGCTGTGGCGGCATCTCTCACTCCGCTAGGGTGGGCGGCGCTCACTGCGCAACCGGCCGACACGATCCATGATCGCGTATTATCGCCTGAAGCGTTTGCGGCGCCGACCCTGATCCGCGACATCCACGCATGGGCCGAGCAGCCAGGTTCCGGCAGCATCAAGCTCACGAAAGGTGTCGAATTGCTGGTGGCGGTGCTGCGCGGTGCATCACATCCTATCAAGCCGCGCCACCGCGAGTTCGTAGAGACGGCCACGCGGTGGCTAGGCAGCGAACTCAACCCGAAACTCGAAGCTCTTTATGACAGTTTGGCGCTTTCACCGCGTCAGATTCAACGGCTTAGCCGTCAGTTCTTCGGGGCCTCGCCGACCCAGGTGTTGATGCGCCACCGGGCGATACGAACGGCAATGCTGTTGTCCAACCCCAGCCTCCCGCAGTCATTGTTCGACGAACTCGGTACCGCTTACTTCGATCAAGCCCATATGATCCGGGACATTCGCCGCTTCACCGGACGAACGCCCGCCGATCTTGCCGTTCCTTCTCTTGCCCAGGAGAGCCTCGATCCGGCAGGACATGGAGAAACTGCCGCCGTGCTGAAAATCGGCTAATCTTGGCGGCCGATGCGCGAACGACTCGCAACAAACGGGCGATCGTTGATTTAGGACAATTTTGCTCTTAATTATAAATCGGAACGGATTCGTCCGAATTGTATTAGAGTCCCATGCGCCTTTCGAACCTCGCCGATTATGCCGTCATAACCATGGCCCAGGCCTCGCGCCATTGCGGGGACGGACGTGTCAGTGCATCCGAATTAGCTGCAGAAACGGGCTTGCCGGCGCCGACCGTACAAAAGCTCGTATCCAAACTGACTGCCGCCGGATTGCTGCGTTCGGTTCGCGGCGCGCATGGCGGATTGCAGCTCGGTCGTCCGGCTGCTGCCATCACAGTAGCCGATATCGTCGAAGCGGTTGAGGGGCCGATTGCGCTCACCGCTTGTATCGATCATGGCGACTGCGACTACGAGGCGGGGTGCAGCATGAAACCTCATTGGCCCGTCATAAACGAAGCGCTGCGCGGTGCACTTGCAGGCATCACGCTCGATCGGCTGCGTAATCCGCCTACCCTAACCCCCACTTTCGAAGAAGAAGCGGCATGACCGACAACCTCGACACCCAGGAAATGGACCGCGAAGCGAAAGAAGCGGCGGCCAACGCCGCCGAATACGAGCATGGTTGGTCCTCGGATATCGAGACCGAATTCGCCGAAAAGGGCCTCAACGAAGACACGGTTCGGTTCATCTCGGCCAAGAAGGGCGAGCCGGAATGGATGCTCGAATGGCGGCTCAAGGCCTTCCGCCTGTGGCAAGAGATGAAAGAGCCGAACTGGGCCAAGGTTGGCTATCCGCCGATCGACTATCAGGACGCCTATTACTATGCCGCACCGAAGGCCAAGCCCAAGCTCAAATCGCTCGATGAGCTCGATCCGGAGATCAAGGCGGTTTACGACAAGCTCGGCATTCCGGTGGCGGAGCAGGAAGTGCTCGCCGGGGTCGAAGGCGCGCGCAAGGTCGCGGTCGATGCGGTGTTCGACAGCGTTTCGGTGGCGACGACGTTCCGCGAAGAGCTCAAGAAAGCGGGTGTGATCTTCCTCTCGATATCGGAAGCGATCAAGGAATATCCCGAGCTGGTGAAAAAATGGCTCGGCAAAGTCGTCCCCCAGCGCGACAACTACTTTGCGGCGCTCAACTGCGCGGTCTTCTCCGACGGTACCTTCGTCTATGTGCCCGAAGGCGTGCGCTGTCCGATGGAGCTCAGCACCTATTTCCGCATCAATGCCGAGAACACAGGGCAGTTCGAACGCACGCTGATCGTTGCCGAGAAGGGCAGCTACGTCTCCTATCTCGAAGGCTGCACCGCGCCGATGCGCGACGAAAACCAGCTGCATGCCGCCGTGGTCGAACTGGTCGCGATGGAAGATGCCGAGATCAAGTACTCGACCGTCCAGAACTGGTATCCCGGCAATTCCGAGGGTGTGGGCGGGATCTACAATTTCGTCACCAAGCGCGGCCTATGCCAAGGTGATCGCTCGAAGATCAGCTGGACCCAGGTTGAAACCGGTTCCGCAGTGACGTGGAAGTACCCAAGCTGCGTGCTCAACGGCGAAGACAGCGTGGGCGAATTCTACTCGGTCGCGGTGACCAACAATTTCCAGCAGGCCGATACCGGCACCAAGATGGTCCATAATGGGCGCGGATCGCGCTCGACGATCATCTCCAAGGGCATCAGCGCGGGCAAGTCAAACAACACGTATCGCGGCCTTGTCCGCGTTGGGCCGAAGGCCGACGCCGTGCGCAACTTCACCCAGTGCGACAGCCTGCTGCTCGGTGACGAATGCGGTGCGCACACCGTGCCCTATATCGAGGTGAAGAACCCCGGAGCACAAATCGAGCACGAAGCGACCACTTCCAAGATCAGCGACGAACAAATGTTCTACGCGATGCAGCGCGGGCTGGACGAGGAAGAGGCGGTGGCGCTGATTGTAAACGGCTTCGCCAAGGATGTGCTCAAAGAGCTGCCGATGGAGTTCGCAGTCGAGGCGCAGAAATTGCTGGCCATCTCGCTTGAGGGGAGCGTGGGGTGATGCTCACGGTCATCCGGCCTTTGGCTTTCCTAAGCGCTTGCGTCGCGTTGGCGGCACCGGCTTCAGCGCGCGATTTCGTCGCTTATGCCTCGACCACTCCGATGCTCTATCGCTACGCATCTTGCGTCTTCGAGGGGGATATGCCCACCGCCGAAGCGCAGATCGATAAATGCGCTGCGCTGAAGCTGGAGATGGAGAAAGAAGCTGCCGAAGCCATACAGCGCTTTCACGTGATTGAACGGCGCGACGTCCAGTTTGAGCTGGCCCGCGGTTTTCGAGAGATTGAGTTGGACGCTCGACAAACTCGAAGAAAGGACAAACCCGTTCCAAAGGCGATAGTCGGCTATTTGCGATGTATGGGTGAGGGCGTAATGGCCGATACCGACTTCCAGGCAGGAGATGCGATCAGCTATTTTGGCGTTCAAGACCGGTGCGAAGAGACTCATATCGAGCCGTCGAAAGGTGCAGTCTCCGACAATGAGGCGAGCTCGATTCGAGCTCTTTACTTGCGTTTCCAGCGCAATGGGAGGCTGACTTTCCCAGCGGCGCGGCAGACTTTACGCCGCCAAAGATCCGGATTGCGCTTGCTGCCAAAACAATTGATGGATCGCAGTTTTTTGAACCTTGGCCTGATCAAGAGAGTTCCAATTGACTGAGCGCAAAACTCTCGGCCTCCGCGATCCCTCCGAAACCACGCCCAATCTCAACAAGAAGGGTCGCGGGTGGAAGATATCGGACTCGCGGCTTGATGAATTGCACGCGCGAGCGCGCGAATTGCGGCGGCATTCTTCCGAGGCGCACAAGGCGCTCGCGGCGCGCTTTGCCAAGGCTAACCTTGGGCGGCACACGTTCAAGCGGCATGCCGTCGTCGGCAGCGCGATTGTCGATTTCAACTGCCACTCGCTGGGAATGGCGGTCGACCTGTTCGAAGAAGGCGACAACGAAGCGCTGGCTGCGCGCCGCGACAAGAGCCTCGATGCGGTGGGCATCAAAGTGATGCGGATCAAGGCCAGCGAAGTGCTCGAAAACATGGATGGCGTGCTGGAGCGCATCACGGCTGGAATGCGCCAACGTATCGAAGACAAACAATCGGCCCGAAGGGACCGCAAAAGCCATAATCACACAGAATCAGGCGCAACCGAACATAACCGACAGGGACTGACGTAATGATCTCAACCGCTCTGGCGCTGGCGCTTAGCCTGCCCGTGACCCTTCAGGCTGCGAATGAAACGGCCGTCGCCATCAAGAACGACGATCCGGAAACCTGGTCAGTCGAATATCCGCGCATCATCCGTCCGTATGTCGTCAAGTATCGCAAGTGCCTCAACGGTGCTAACCGTCGCGTTACCGGCGAGGCCGATTTCGAGATGCAGCACCGCACCGATATTCCGCGTTGCGCCGAGATTGCCGACGAAACAAAGGCTGGAGCGCTCGATGCGATGCAAGGTGCACGGACCCGGATCAGCGCCGACGAGGTCGAGACCCTCTTCCGCAACATCGGCCGCATTCACATTGCCCGTGGCCGCGATCTGGACGACCAATTCATGCAGCGCATGCAGGCCGCCGCGCGTGCGCAAGCGGCCTATGAAGATACCAGGCCGCGCGGCTTGGTGATCGAGATGCAGGATGCATCGGTAGTAAAGGCGCGCACCGATCGGACCGCGCCCAACCAGGATCAAGGAGCAAGGAGCGATGATGCTCAGAATTGATGATCTCCACGCCGCGGTGGAAGGCGCCGACGGGTCTCAACCGATCCTCAAAGGCCTCTCGCTTGAAGTGGCGGCGGGCGAAGTCCACGCAATCATGGGCCCGAACGGCGCCGGCAAATCGACACTGGCGCACGTGCTGGGCGGCAAGCCGGGCTATGAGGTTACCGCGGGGACGGTCGAGTTTCGCGGGCAGGATCTGCTCGATCTCGATCCGCATGAACGTGCAGCCGCCGGCCTGTTCCTGGGATTTCAGTACCCGGTCGAAATTCCCGGCGTTTCCAATGTGCAGTTCCTGCGCGAAGCGCTCAATGCGCAGCGCAAGGGGCGCGGCGAAGAGCCGCTCTCGGGCGGTGAGTTCCTGAAGCTGGCCAAGGAACAGGCAGCGCTGCTCAAGATGGACATGGAAATGCTTAAACGGCAGGTGAATGTCGGCTTTTCGGGCGGGGAGAAGAAGCGCGCCGAAATGGTGCAGATGGGCATCCTGAACCCTGCCTTCGCCGTGCTCGACGAGACGGATTCGGGCCTGGATATCGACGCGTTGCGCGTGGTGGGCGAGGGCATCAACGCTATCATGCGCAAGCCGGGAAAGGGCGTGCTGCTGATTACCCACTACCAGCGCTTGCTCGACGTGGTTAAGCCCGATCGTGTGAGCGTGCTGGCCGATGGCCGGATAGTCCAGACCGGAGGCCCGGAACTTGCGCTGCGGCTCGAAGAAGAGGGATACGATGCGGTGATGGCGGATGCCTGAGGCTGCGACTCTTCCGACCCGGCGCGATGAGGCGTGGCGCTATGCCGACGCCGATTACCTCTCGAACGCGCATCCCGATGTCGTCAACCACTGGCGTGTGCTCGACGTCCCTGCCGGGGAGACACGGTTCGAATACACCGTACACCGCTCGGGTCCGGAATCAGACGGCATGGTCGACCGTGTGCGGGTGCATGTCGGCAAGGGCGGGCGGTTCGAGGCCTTCAAAGTCATTACCGGCGGCAGATATGCGCGGGTCGAATTGGAAGTGACGCTCGAAGAGGGTGCGCATTTCGAATTCGGTGGTGTGACGATTGGGGGCGGCGAAAAGACTCAGGAATTTGTTACCACAACCCTGCATGCCCATCCCGGTGCGACGTCGAACCAGACCGTGCGCGCGGTGCAATGGGGCCAGGCAACCGGGAACTTCCTGGGCGAGATCAAAGTTGCGCGACATGCGCAGAAGACCGATGCCGCACAGGATTTCAAGGGTTTGCTGCTCGAATCCGGCGCCAGTGCCAACGCGGTTCCCCAGCTCGAGATTTTCGCCGACGACGTAAAATGCGCTCATGGTGCTACTGTCGGGGAACTCGACGAATCTGCGCGTTATTACATGGCAGCGCGCGGGGTGCCGCCGGAGTTGGCACAGCGGCTGCTGGTGCAGGCGTTCATTGGCGACGCGTTCGTGGAGCTTGGGGACGAAGCGACGCGAGAGAAGCTGCTCGATGCAGCATTGGAAGTTTTGGAAGGGAGGGTGTGAATATGAAGAAAGGTATGCTTGCGATTGTGCCCGTGGCCGCGCTGCTTGCGGGAGGGACGACGCTTTCGGCCGAGAGTTCCGATTCGGCGCAGATCCCACCTGCCAGCGAATTCAACACGATCCAGCGCTACGCCATTTCCTATGACGATCCGCGCGACGTCGCCGAATTCTATTTGCGCGACTACGGCTTCCGGCCGCGTCACGCCGAATTCAAGGAAGTCGACCACCCGACCGAGCGCTCGATGCGGATCGTACTGGTGACTGTAGACGGGATTGCGGACGATGCAGTTAAGGGTGTGCAGTGGCGGTTTGGTATGCGCACCAGCGAGGGCAGTTGGGAAGCGGTCGAGGCTGGCATGCGGCGCAAGTGCCATCGCGGCGAGAATGCGGGCAACTGGACGAAAGCGGTTTGCCCTTGAGCCTGCTTGCCGCCCTTCTTCTGCTCCAGTCGGCGCCGGTCGTCGGCACTGTGCCCGTTCGCAACGTAGAACTTGATGCAGCTCATGCATGCATTGCTTCTGGCACGAGGGAGTGGTTGAAAGAGTATGATTGGAAGCCGGAAGAGGTAGAGCGCTGGGACTGGGCTTTGAAAATCGTTGGCAAATGCCAGTCCCAGATTGACGCCGCAGCGGACACCAAAGGCGCGCGATACTGGCATAGCGAGGTCGGCGGGACGTTCATAACGGCACGTCAGATGCTCCGTTCCGAAGCGCTGTACTATGTTGACCGCCTTGTCCGCGAGCATTTCGAGTCGGATGCGGAACAGCCGCAGTGAACGCACCGACCGCCATCGATCGTGACCTACGCGCCGACTTTCCGGGTCTTGTGACCCGGGACGGCGCACCGTGGCACTATCTCGACACTGCGGCGACGGCGCAAAAGCCGCAGGCGGTGATCGACGCGATGGCGCGCGCGTTGGGTGAGGATTACGCAACCGTTCATCGCGGTGTCTATTCGCGCTCTGCCGAAATGACACTGGCCTACGAAGGAGCGCGGCGCCGGATCGCCGGATTCCTGGGCGGAGCGGAGGAAGAAATCGTCTTCGCCCGCGGCGCAACGGAAGCAATCAATCTTGTCGCCAATAGCTGGGGCAGGGCAAACCTCATGGCAGGCGACCGCATCCTGCTGTCGCAGCTTGAGCATCATTCCAATATTGTCCCGTGGCAGATGGTTGCCGAGGCAACGGGCGCCGAAGTAGACGTTTGCCCGCTTACCGACGACCACCAAATCGATCTCGACGAGGCCCAAGCAATGTTGACGGAGCGGCACAAGCTCGTTGCTTTCGGTCATGTCTCGAATGTTCTCGGCAGCGTGCTCGATGCTCCGCGTGCAGCGGCAATGGCGCACAATGTCGGTGCGAAGCTGCTGCTCGACGGATGCCAATCCGCACCGCACATGCCGGTCGATGTCGCTGCGCTCGGCTGCGATTTCTACGTCTTCAGCGCGCACAAGCTCTACGGCCCAACCGGGATCGGTGCATTGTGGGCGAAATCCGAGATCCTCGATGCCATGCCGCCTTGGGAAGGCGGCGGCGCAATGATTGATCGCGTGACCTTCGAAAGGACCACTTACGCCCCACCTCCACAACGGTTCGAAGCGGGCACTCCGGCTATCGCTGAAGGCATCGCCTTTGCAGCTGCGGTAGACTACGTCAGCGAGATCGGGCTCGATCGCATCCACGCAGCCGAAGTGGAGCTGGTTGCACGCCTTCGCCGCGAACTCACCGCGATGAACGATGTGACCGTATTCGGACCCGCAGACAGCGCCGGGATCGTCAGCTTCGCAATCGACGGCATTCACCCTCACGATCTCGGCACGATCTTGGATGAAGCCAACGTCGCGATCCGTGCCGGGCACCATTGCGCGCAGCCGTTGATGGATTATCTCGACATCGCGGCCACCGCACGCGCAAGTTTTGGCATCTACTCGACTGAAGCGGATGTGGACGCGCTGCTCGAAGGAATCGCCCGCACCCGTCGGATTTTTGGGAAAGCATGATGAACAAACCCAGTGACGAGAAAGAGTTTGTTGCCGCCCCGGCGCCCAATGACGAAGTGGTGAAGCCTCCGCGCGCACGTGTGTCCGATGCAATTGATCCGGACGAGGGATCGGAGCCTCCCAAACGCGAGCGCGATTATCTTGAAGGTTTCCTTGCGGCCAAACCAGCCGACGGTCCGGTTGGAGGGGCGGGGAGCGAATTGCAGCAAGCCGTGATTGACGCTCTCAAGGAGATTTACGACCCGGAGATCCCAGTCAATATCTACGATCTCGGCCTGATCTACGGAGTGGAAGTGGACGATGAGGCGGATGCGACTGTCACGATGACTCTCACAACGCCGCATTGCCCGGTCGCGGAAACAATGCCTGGCGAAGTCGAATTGCGGGCCTCTTCGGTTCCCGGCATTCGCGATGCGGAGGTCAATCTCGTGTGGGATCCGCCGTGGTCTCCAGAGAAGATGAGCGACGAAGCCCGTCTCGAACTGGGGATGCTGTAATGACCGTCTTGAAAGAACGCCCCGCTGCCGTGATCCTCACCAAAGGCGCCGAAGACCGGATTGCTCACTTGATGAGCGAGGCGCCCGAAGATGCGATCGGGGTCAAGCTGTCGACGCCGCGTCGCGGTTGCTCGGGTCTCGCCTATTCGGTTGACTACGTCACCGAAGAGGCGAAGTTCGATGAGAAAATCGAGACTCCCGGCGGCACATTCTACATCGACGGAGCAAGCGTACTGTATCTTGTCGGCTCGACGATGGACTGGGTCGAGGACGATTTCACCGCGGGATTCGTGTTCGACAATCCCAACGCCAAGGGCGCATGCGGCTGCGGTGAAAGCTTTATGGTGTAAGGCCTTAGACTCAAGCTCGCATCTGGCGTGGACCGTATTGGTGTGATAAGACACCTCATATGAGCGAGCCGCACCGCGAATACAGGAAACGCTATGAAGAGTTGATGCGGAATGCTGGAGAGCATCGCCGCCGCGCTGCCAAGCGCGAACTTGAGGGCGCGGTGCGTCGCCGGGATATGGAGATGCGCAGCCGACGTCGCAAAGCGTCGCGACCTCACGCTCTTTTGCATGTTGTCGCTGTGCTCGATGCCGAAGTCCTGAAACTCCACGCCAGGCTGGCGGACACGCACGATCAGGAAGAGCGCGTCCTGATCAAGGCCGAAATCGCGCATTTCGAAGCGGTTATGCAGAGCCTGCGGTCTGACCGTCGCGGGCGGCGAAATTCCGACAACGCTGAAGATCGCCGCACGCCCGATCCGGTCACCAACTCGCGAGTGCAACGCGTGCTGTCGGCGCTCGATGGCCCGCACCGGGCGATTCTGCTCTCTATCCTCAAGGCCACCACGCCGAAGCGGCGCAAACCGCCCGAAGCTGGGATTGCAGTTCCCGCCGTTCCACCGCGCGGACCGCTGCCAAAGCAGGGCGGCGCTGAAGCTCCGCTCGATTTCGAGAACGACTGATTTGCGCCAGTCTTTCGAATACGCGGTACACCTCGACTGCGACCCGGGATTGGTTTGGGCGCAAGTTCTTCGCCCAGCCCTGTTCCTGCACGTCGCTGCTCCGCTGGTGCAGTTTCGCCCAATCGGCATCGAACGCTTTCCTCAGCAATGGAGCGATGGCGAATATCGCGGCGCCATGCGCTTGTTTGGGATAGTTCCTCTGGGCTGGCAGGCGATCGTGATCGAACTGCCCGATCGTGAGAGCGAGACACGGACCCTGATCGACAACGGGTACAGTCCCCTGCTGCCTCTCTGGAACCACAGGATCTCGATCCGGCCCGAAAATGACGGGACGCGCTACACCGACGACGTCAGTTTCGATGCCGGGCTTCTCACGCCCTTAACAGGGCTATTTGTCAGGCTGTTTTTCCGCCACCGCCAAAGGCGACTGCGCGCGCTGTCAGCAAACGGATTTGCCGCCTTGAGCGACTGACGGTCAGTCTTCTTCGGCGAGGCGAGCGATCAAGCGGTGCTCAAGCGCATCGACCTGACCGTCTCCATCGATCTGGCCATCAACCCAGCTTTGCTCGTCACCAGTCACCGCATCGCCTGCGGCAAAGTCGCCGGAGTAATCGTTCTGCGGTCCGTCGGTGCCTTGCAGGTGTTCGATCGCCCAGCCGACGCGTTCGCCGATCCCGGCCCTGCTTTTGGCCATCGCACCGATGAACGCGGCGTGGCCGCGGCTTTCGGTTTCGACGAACTTCACCAATTCAAGTTTTCGCTCGTGGCTCAGCTGGGCGTTGTCGAGCGTGAAGCCGCGCAGGAAGTTGGCAACGCCATCGACGAACAGGTCTGCCCATTCCGCCGCGTTCTCGTCTTCCAGCGTCGCATCCTTCAACCGGAAAAGGAGCTCGGCATCGAAGCGGCTGACGGCAGCGGGGCCGTAACCACCGCTGGAGAATATGACACGTCGCAGGATGCGGCATTCTGCTGAACTTATGTGGGTAGCCGATAGTTCGCCGCCACAACGAGTGGGGCCCACGCCGGTAAGCACTTCGCGCTCGACCTGTTCTAGCAGGTAGTTCTTGAGGCGGGTCGGCACGTTCTCGGCTCGTTCGACAATGCGGACCAGCGTTTCGAGTTCGACCATGCTTTCGACCACACCGTCATGGTCGACCTGAGCAATCAACCATTCGGCTTCCTGGTCGTTGCATTGCAGGCGCGGAGGTGTGCCGTTCAGGACGAATTCGCCGATCGCCTCGATGAAGAAATCGCACCATTCGCTGTCGCGCTCTTCAAGCACATTGTTGAGCGCGAACAGGGCTTCGGCCTCATCCTTGTGGATCGCGCCATCGCCCCATCCCTGACGCCGTAGCGCCAGCAATTCCTGCGGCGATACCACTCCGTCTTCTGCCGCCTGGCGTGCGAGTTCTGCGAAATGCGTTGTCATGTGCCGGTTAAACCCTTTGCAATCTGCCGACGGACTTAACGCATTACGCTTAAGACGGGGTTACCATATGGAATCAGCGGCTCTCGATCTCGGCAATGCAACGCGCACGGTCGATCTCTCCCGCGCCGGATCGGCGCCGGACTTCGACGTGGGTGGCAACCGGCTCGCGACCCGCTTCGAGCGGGTAAAGGAAGATGTCGAGCACGCAGGTCTGGCCAGCGAATTGCAGTTTTCGCGCGTCGCCTTCAGTCAAATCGATCCGGGCCGTACCAAATCGTGCGGTGAGAGCCGAAGCGCGGGCACCAATAACGCTGTCCAGCCCCCTTTCGCTCATGATGGCGGGCGGACGGAACGCTTCGCGAGGCGGCTGCGGCGCCGTCGTCGTCGGCGGAACGCTTGCGGATGCTGTATCCGGAAGGATAACGCCCGGTCCCGTCGCGCAAGCGGAGACGGCCAGGAATGCGAGGGCGGCGGCGAAGATCCTATGCATGGGTCGCCTCCGCAGATGCGCGGCGCGCCATCGCCGCATGCGTGACATGGGTGCCCGCGGCAGCGCCCAGGATCGGCGCGAGCAAGCCGGCAAGGGGCACCAGCATCAGAATGGCGATCGCCCCTCCCAGAGCGAACCGATCCAGCCCTGCTACCGGGGTCCTGGCCTGTTCGTCCGCGCAGTGACGCAGCCACGCCATGTCGGTCAGTTCGCGTCCCAAAAGGGCGGCATTGACCAACAAGAACACCACCGCCGGGCCGATTGCAGTGAATGTCAGGACGATGGCGATTGGCACCGCGAGCAGGTTGAACACCACAGCCCGGCCGATACCGCGCAACGAATTGGCGAGATCGCGTTTGAATGGCAGCTTCTGCGCTAGCCTGGCCGCTTCGGGATAATGTCGCGCTTCTACCGCAGCGACGATTTCGTCCGCAAAGAACTGCAGCACTGCGAGCGCGACCACGCGGAACAGGAACCAGCCGGCCAGCAGTGTCAGGATGGTTGCGGCAATCGCCTCGGCGACTCCGCCGCCAGACAGGGAGAATTCCGTCCCGATCCAGATCAGCACGCGGTAAAGGACGAAGCCGCCCGCCGCGAATGCCAGAATGGTGATCCCGATACTCTTGACGGCCACCTTCACGACCGCTCGATCGCCCAACTGGCGTGCGGCCTTCAACAGCGAAGCGATCACGACGGTCATATCCCAGGGAAATGGGCGTTTGTTGGCCTGCAAGTCAAACCGGATTGGGCAGCGATCCGCAGACAATTCGACCAAACCGTCATTGCCCTTGGACAATCGTCCCGATCCCGCTAGGCGATCCGCATTCTTCAAGTTTCCCAATCGACAGGACGATAATCTGTGACCGAACCGCGTTATGACGTGATCGCCATCGGCAATGCCGTGGTCGATGTAATTGCCTCGTGCCAAGAGGAGCTGATCGACGAATTGCAGCTCAATCGCGGCGGTATGACTCTCATCGACGAGGCGCGCGCGGAAGAACTCTACTCTGCCATGCCGCCTGCCCGCGAAGTGTCGGGAGGATCGGCGGCCAACACGCTTGCGGGGCTTTCGACGTTGGGTCTGCAATGCGCGTTTATCGGCCAGGTCGCGGACGATCAACTCGGCAAGGTGTTCCGCCACGATATGCGCGCCACGGGAATCGACTTCGACACCCCCGCGCGCGATGGCGAGCCCGCGACCGGCCGGGTTCTGATCTTCGTCACCCCCGATGGCGAGCGGACGATGAACACCTTCCTCGGCGCGGGCCAGTTCCTTCCGGCCGGAGCGCTCGACGAGGAACTCATCGCTAGCGGCGCGATCCTCTATCTCGAAGGCTATCTGTGGGATCCGGAAGAGCCGCGCCGGGCGATGCGGCGCGCGATCGAAGTGGCTCGCGAAGCAGGGCGCAAGATCGCCTTTACCGCCAGCGAGAGCTTCGTGATCGATCGTCACGGCGACGATTTCCGGGCCATGATCGATGACGGTGTGATCGATATCCTGTTCGTCAACGAGCATGAACTGGCGACCCTGACCGGCGAAGACGACTTCGAGACCGGCGTCGCTGCGGTCGCGGGCAAGGTCCCGGTGCTGGTCGCGACCCGCAGCGAGAAGGGCGCCATCGCCATCGCGCATGGCGAACGGGCCGAGGTCGCCGCTGTGCCGGTGACCAAGGTCGTCGATACCACCGGTGCGGGCGACCAGTTCGCCGCCGGCTTCCTCTCGGGCTTTGCCCGCGGCGAGCCGTTGACCCGCTGCCTCAAGCGCGGTGCGATCGCCGCATCGGAAGTGATCTCGCATTACGGCCCGCGCCCGGAAGCCGACATGAAGGCGATGATGGAAGAGCGTCTCTAGCCACCTTGCCGTTCGGCCGTCGTGGCGCCGCTGGCGAGGGCGGCACAGCGAGACATGGACCGCATGTTACACGGTCCAAAGGTGGAATTCCTGCCGACCGCGCCTGCGCGTTCAAACCTTGGCACGAGCGAGGCCTGGAGCGTCGACAATGTCAAAGAGCGCTTCCAGACTATCCCGCGCCATCCGGGTAGGAAAGCGCTTCACTTCACTTGGCGATAATCCCCACGTCGCAAGGTGATCATGTACTCGGCGATCTCGTCCGCCTGCTCGGCGGAAAGGTCGAAATCCATGATCTCGGGGTAATTGTGCGCATCCTTCAGCCAGGCGCCGAGCGTGTCTTCGGACAGGCCTTCGCGATTGGCGATCGCTTCAAAGCTCGGAGCGCCCGGATTCGGCGAGAGAAACGGCGGCTCGACCGCGTGGCACCCTCCGCAGGCGGCCTCGACAAAGGCGGGCGGGTCCGGCTGGACTGCCTGCTGGCTGGCGGGAGCCGTCGTCTGGCATGCGGCCAGCGATCCGGCGATGAGGGCGAGCGCGAGCGCATGTCTGGTCATGCTGCAATCAAATCACGCCGCGGTGAAGGGATCATTGATCGAAATCAATAATGCCGGCTCAACCTTGGGCGGGCAAGTTTCAAGTTGGACTTGTGCATCGAAGAGCGATCCCGCCCGAAGGGACTGGGCCGGGCGGGATCGCAAGGGTCGGCCAGGTACGGCCTAGCGGACCGCGACCTGTGCGCCGACCCGAGCTCGAGCGATGGCGGCATCGCGCAAGGGCTGGACTTCCTGCTTCTTGGCTTCGACGCATTTGCGGAACCGGATCCAGGCCGGAAGGCCCGGCGTCCTGTGCACGGCGCAGACCTTGTCGATGGCGGAATTCAGGCGGTTGTCGAGCACCGCTCGCCCTTGTTCGGATTGCAGGTTGAGATCGGCGGTTTGCACCGCGACCGTCCGCATTGAAGGTCCTTCTGCCATCGCGGGAGAGGCCGTTGCGGCGAGGGAAAGGGCGAATGCGAGAACGAGCTTTTTCATGAGTACCTCCGTGATTGGGTGCCCATGAAATGCCTGCCCGGGCTGCGGATGACCAACAAAACGCTGGATCAAACCATAAGTCAGACTTATGTATGGATTATGTCGAACCTGCCGCCCCTCGCTGCCATTCGGGTGTTTGAAGCTGCGGCGCGGCACGGAAACTTCACCCGTGCGGCCGAAGAACTGGGCCTTACCCAGGCAGGGGTGAGCTACCAGATCAAGGTGCTGGAGGAGCGGGTCGGCACCGTGCTGTTCGTGCGGCAAGGGCGCGGCACGGCGCTCACGCCGGCAGGCGAAGCGCTGTCGCCGCGGATTTCGCAGGCTTTCGCTGATATGGAGGGCGCGTTCGAGGGGCTGCGCGGCGATGACGGCGCGGTGCTCTCGATCGCCTGCGCGCAGACATTGGCGACGCAGTTCCTCGCCCCGCGGTTGGGCGCATTTCAGCTCGCCCATCCCGAAATCGCGGTGCGGATCGATGTCAGCGACCGGATCGTCGATCTCGAGGCGGGCGATTGCGACGTCGCGATTCGCTTCACCCGCGACCCGCCCGAGAGGTTGCAGTGCCATTTCCTGATGCGCGCCGGGATCGCCCCGATGGCCAGTCCCTCCTTCGTCGAGGCGAACGCACTCGCCGAGCCGACCGACCTTACCCGCGAACGGCGAGTTTCGCCCGACTATCCATGGTGGGATCGCTGGGACGAAGCGACCTGCCACCGGCACGATGGCTCATCACCAAGAGCCAGCGGAGCGCTGCAGTTCGATTCGCAGGTGCTCGACGCGCAGGCGGCGATCAGCGGTCATGGTGCGGCGCTGTTGATGCCGCCGATGTTCAGGGCCGAGTTAGCGGATGGGAGGCTGGTGCGTCCCTTCGCGGAGGTGGCATGGCTCACCCACAGCTTCCGCCTGGTCTACCCCGAAGTGCGGAAGACTTCCGCCAAGGTCCGAGCCTTTCGTAACTGGCTAACCAAGGAACTGCGCGACCTAATGGGCGACGATCCGGAGGGCTTCCTGGTCGAGGGCGGGCGCTAGACGCGGAACATATTGCGGCGGATCATGGTCAGGATACGCCCGAGATAGTTGGTGCCTCGCCATTGAGCAGGGTCTTGATTGGCCGGATCACTGATCTGCAAGCCGTTGCCCCAGTTCCAGTCGCGAGGATTGGCCTCGACCAGCATCGTTGGAGCGGTGTTCCGCAACTGCCTCGCTGCCCCCGCATTCTGCTCAAACTTCGCCGAATTCGCCGTCGTGACGACATCAAACCGCCAGCGGTCCCAAGCCTCGTGGTCAAAGCGGCGAATCTGCGATCCCAGGCGCTTATGCAACGCTGGGTCCTCCGTCTGCATGATTTGATCGAGGATTGCCTCGTCACCGCAGAGCGACGCCTTGGAAGCCATCATGTATTGCTCGGCGCACACGTAGCCGATGCTGTCGATCTCGAAAGGCGTGTGATGCCATTGGCTGAATACGCCTTTGATAAAAGGGTGAAAGCTCTCGAAATCTCTTGGCTCTGGAAGGTCTTCTTCACGGAGCTTCGGTGAGCCGGTGAAGTCGATCACGAACTTTCCCGCTCGACTTCCCGCCAGCCGATATCCCGCCGACAAAATCCACTCTCGAACCGCACGGCATCGACCGCGCCGTACGCTGCCGCCTGCGCTTCGGTGACGTTCGCGCCGATTGCGGTGACATTCAGCACCCTGCCGCCATTTGCCACTAGCGCTCCATCGCGAACCGCAGTCCCCGCGTGGAAGACTTTCGCTCCCTCCGCTTCCGCCGCCCCCAGATCGATCGCCCCGCCCTTTTCGGGTGTTCCCGGATAGCCTTTGGCCGCCATCACCACCGTGAGCGCGGTGTCCTCGGCGAACGCCGCATCGATGCCCGCGAGCTCACCCTTTGCGCAGGCCAGCATCAGCGCCGCGAGGTCGCCCTGAAAGCGCATCATCAGCACCTGGCATTCGGGGTCGCCGAAGCGGCAATTGTATTCGATCAGCTTGGGACCGTCCGCGGTCAGCATCAGCCCGGCATAGAGCACGCCCGAATAGGGCATGCCCTCGGCGCGCATGGTCTCGACCGTCGGCTTGATGATTTCCTCGATCACGCGAGCCTGCAACGCCTCGGTCAGCACCGGGGCGGGCGAGTAGGCGCCCATGCCGCCGGTGTTCGGCCCGACATCGCCTTCGCCGACGCGCTTGTGATCCTGCGCGGTGCCGAAGGGGAGGATGGTCTCGCCGTCGGTGAGCGCGAAGAAGCTGGCTTCTTCTCCTTCGAGATACTCCTCGATCACCACTTCCGCGCCCGCTTCACCGAACTGTCCGCCGAACATGTCGGCCAGCGCGATTTCGGCCTGCTCGATCGCTTCGGCGATCACCACGCCCTTGCCCGCCGCGAGCCCGTCGGCCTTGAGCACATAGGGGGCGGAGAAGCGGTGCAGCGCGCGGTCGGCTTCTTGCAAAGACGTCGTGCGGACATAGGCGCCGGTGGGAATGCCGGCGCGCTCGCACAGATCCTTGGTGAAACCCTTCGAGCCTTCGAGCTGCGCGGCGGTCTGCGAGGGACCGAACACTGCGAAGCCCTTGGCGCGCAGGCTGTCCGCCAGCCCGTCGACCAGCGGCGCCTCGGGGCCGACGACGACAAGGTCGATGCCGTTGGTGGCGCAGAAATGCGCGACCGCGCCGTGATCGCCAATATCCAACGCAACCAGCTCGGCATCCTCGGCGATGCCGGGATTTCCGGGGGCAGCGAAGAGCTGGGTCAGGCTGGGGGATTGCGCGAGCTTCCATGCCAGCGCATGTTCGCGGCCTCCACCGCCGAGCAAAAGGACGTTCATGGCTCCCCCGCCAGGTAATTCAGACAATGACAGGCTGGTAGCGCGCGAGCGGCAGGGCGACAACGCGCAGCCACTGTCGATCACCGAGATTTCGGCCCTGTTGAAGCGAACCGTCGAGGAACGGTTCGGCTATGTCCGGCTGCGCGGCGAACTGTCGGGGGTGAAACGCGCCGCGTCGGGCCACCTCTATTGTGCGCTGAAAGACGAGAAAGCGGTGCTCGACGGGGTCATGTGGCGCGGCAATGCCGGTCGGCTGGCGTTCAACCCGGAAGACGGGTTGGAAGTGATCGCCACCGGCAAGCTGACGACCTATGCCGGGCGTTCGAAATACCAGATCGTCATCGACAGTCTCGAAATTGCGGGCGAGGGCGCGCTGCTGGCCCTGCTGGAGAAAACCCGCGCGCGGCTGGAGGCCGAAGGTCTGTTTGCTCGCGAGCGCAAGCAGCCGCTGCCGTTCCTGCCAAGGACTATCGGCGTGGTCACCTCACCAACCGGATCGGTTATCCGAGATATCCTTCACCGCCTGGCCGATCGATTTCCCAGCCATGTGTTGGTGTGGCCGGTGCTGGTTCAGGGGCAGGGTGCGGCGGAGCAGATTTCGCAAGCAATACAGGGGTTTTCTGGAATCGAGGCGGGTGGAGTGGTTCCGCGCCCCGACCTGCTGATCGTGGCGCGCGGGGGCGGTTCGATCGAGGATTTGTGGAGCTTCAACGAAGAGATAGTGGTTCGCGCGATTGCCGAATGTGCCATTCCGGTTATTTCTGCGGTCGGACACGAAACCGATACGACGCTAGCCGATTTTGCAGCCGATCGCCGTGCGCCAACCCCTAGCGCTGCGGCGGAAATGGCGGTTCCGGTGCGAGTCGATCTTGAAGCGACACTTGCCGATTTCGCCACCCGTCAGCGACGCGCGGTGCACCGTCCGGTCGAGCTCGGGCGCGAACGGCTCGAAGCCCGCATAAGGCGGCTACCCCGTATCGAAAACATGCTGCAACCCCAGGCGCAGCGACTCGACGAGCTGTCGGAACGGCTGCGGCGCGGACTGAGGGACCGGGCGGGGCAAGGGCGTGAGCGGCTCGCCGGAATCGCCGCGCGATTGTCCCCCAACGCGCTGCGGCGCACTCACCAGGACGCAGAGCGCCGCCTGAGACAGGTGCGACTGGTCCCGGTCCTGATCCGGAAGCCGGTTGCGGACGGGCAGGAACGGCTTGCCGCGCTCACTCGGATTGCCGAGCAGCTCCACCCCAAGAAGCCACTCGAACGCGGCTACGCAATTGTGCGCAGCGCCACTGGGGCGGTCCTTCCCACACAGGCCCAGGCAAAGGGAGAAAACGCCTTGTCGCTCGAATTCAGGGATGGAATGCTGGATGTAGCGGTGGGCGATGCGCCGCCGCCCGCCAAGAAACCCAAGCGCAAGTCTTCACCAAAACCCGTCGACCCCACACAAGAAGATTTGTTCGGTTAAGGTTCGGATGCTAAAAGGCCACCCATGTTGATGTCGACCGGTGATAAGGCCGCCAAATTGTACTACGGACCAGCGAGCTTCCGCGTTTTGCGCCCTGGCCAACACGTGCTGTGCGCAGTGACCGGCGAAGTCATCCCGCTCGAGGAACTGCGATATTGGAGCGCGGAGCATCAGGAGGCTTACGCGTCACCCGAAGTTGCGACGCGGCGACTGCTCGGTCAGGAATGAGCCGGCGCACCGTGCAATGGGGTGCGATTGCGATCGCCTCGCTTGGATTGGCGGGGCTGATGAGCTGCACCGGTAGCGAAGCGGCTGCGCCTGAGGCCGTGTCCTCTGCCGAACCCGAGCAGGCCTACACCGCGACGATCGAGAACGCGCAGCCGATCCCCGAACCGTTGGACGAGCCCGTTGGCCGGGTTAACCTCAACACCCGTTTCTCGTTCTCCGGTGAAATGACGCAGGGCGGCTTCATTCGCGGCGTGGTCCCGGACGGCACCGTTCGCGCTTCGCTGGGAGGGCAAGTCCTCGAAGTCGCCGATGACGGGACGTTTTTCGCTGCGTTCGACCGCGACAGCGCCGGTTCGCTCGACCTCGTCGCATCAACGCAAGCCGGCCAGACCGTGACAGAGGCGCTGACTATCACTCCGCGCGAATGGGACATCGAACGCGTTAATGTCTCGCGCCGAGGCGGGCGTTCCAGCGAAGCCTATTGGAAGATCCGCAAACCCGAATACGAAGCGATCAACGCGGCGCGCGCCAAGGTTACCGATGCGCAAGGTTGGAAGCAGGATTTCATCTGGCCAGTCAAAGGACGGATTTCCGGCCGTTTCGGACGCCAACGGATCTATCGCGGAGAGCCGGGCTCCTATCATTCGGGGATCGATATCGCGCCGGGCAACGGCGTCCCCTTCGTGGCGCCGGCGGACGGCGTGGTGGTGCTTGCGCGGATGGGCTTCAGCCTTGAAGGCGGGTTGATCATCATCGATCACGGTATGGGCCTAAACAGTGCGTTCCTGCATTCGTCGAAGATCGCAGTGAAGGAAGGCGAAAGCGTCAAACAGGGCCAGTATATCGGCAATGTCGGCGCGACCGGTCGTGCAACCGGCCCGCATCTGCATTGGGGCCTCAAGTGGAATTCGGCGCGGCTCGATCCGCTACTCTTTGTAGGCCCGATGAACTGAAATGAACCGGCCAAAGCGGCTGATTGCTGGAATCGCGTTGGCGATCCTGTGCGCGCCGGGCACCTGGCTTCAGGAAGAAGTGCCCAACAGTCCAACCAAGGACATCACGGTCACTCAGGTCGCGGGTCCGAGCGATTTATCGAGCAATGGCTGGACGGTGGAGGGGATCTGGCACGCTGAGGCGAACAACCTGACATTCGGAGGCTTCTCGGCGCTGTTTGCCTTGCAGGAAGACACTTTGCGCGCCTTTTCCGACCGTGGAACGCGCTTCACGCTGACCGAACCCGACAAGGTCTCCAGCGTCCGGAATGTCGTGCGACAGATCGTCGAACCCGGTCGCGGCAATGAGCTGTGGGACATCGAATCCGCCACCCGCGACCCGGATAACGGCACCTATTGGCTCGGATACGAGAACGTCCACACGGTTCATCGATTTACGGTTGCGAGCGATGCCGATGGCCTGCGCGATCTCGACGACGAAGTCGACTGGACCGTCAATTCCGGTGCCGAAGCGATGGTTCGTCTGGCGGATGGCAGGTTCGTCATTCTACCCGAAGGCGAGCGAGAAGGGTTGGTTTTTCCAGGCGATCCGGTGAGCGGAGTCGAGCCGGAGAGATTCACCTATCGCAACCCGGCCTACAGCCACGCGGCGACCGACATGGCGCAATTGCCAGATGGGCGCTTGCTCGTGCTGCTGCGCAATCTCGATTATGGACGCCTGGGATGGCCGCCCTTCGAGAGCAAGCTGGCAATCGGAACCGTCCCCGAACCCGACGCGGAATGGGCTCCGGAAATTGCGCTGGACCTGGCCGGAATTGTCCCGCGCGAAAACTACGAAGGACTGGCAATCCGGACGCGCGACGACGGAACGCTGAGTGTATGGTTGGTGTCGGACGACAATATGTCGGCGTTCCAGCGGACTCTGTTGGTCAAACTGCGCTTCGATCCGGCGTGGTCGCCCGAAGAGCAGGCGAGCCAGACAAAGCAAAAGGCGCGCGAGTAGCCCCGCACGCCTTCAAACTTTCCATTCGCGATCGCCTTAGGCGGCGGCGACGGCTTTCTTGAGCTCGCGCTTCACCTTGAGCGCGCGCGTCGACAGCTTGTCGTCGCTGGTCTTGAGCAACCAATTGTCGAGCCCGCCATTGTGCTCGACCGAGCGCAATCCGTGGGTCGAAACGCGGAACTTGAAGCTGCGATCGAGCTTTTCGCTCAGCAGCGTGACGTTCTGCAGGTTGGGCAGGAAGACGCGCTTGGTCTTGTTGTTGGCGTGGCTGACATTGTTGCCGACCTGGCGGCCCTTGCCAGTGAGTTCGCAAATACGCGACATGATATCTCTCGTTCGTTCACAGTAACGGGCGGGCCAAGCGATTCGGCCACCCTGTTGCTCGGGTTATCCCGGAAAGCGGCGCGCATAGCCGCGAGGTGCCGAATCGTCAAGCAAGTTGCTTGCCCGCCAAGGCGCCGCTAGCGCGCCCAATATGAACCGTTGGCCGATCCCGCAACCGATGCAAGTGGCGCTCGCTGCGGCGCGCGAGGCCGCGCAGGTGGGCGAAGTCCCGGTTGGCGCAGCGGTAGTGAAGGGCGAAGAGGTGATCGCCGTCGCCGCCAACGCCACACGTTCGCCGCCCGATCCGACCGGCCATGCCGAGGTCCGCGCACTGCGGATGGCAGCGGAGAAGCTGGGTGATGAGCGCCTGACCGGGTGCGATCTCTATGTCACGCTCGAGCCGTGTGCCATGTGCGCCGGCGCGATCAGCCACGCCCGCATTGCCCGGCTCTACTACGCGGCAAGCGATCCCAAGGGCGGTGCGGTCGAACATGGCGCACGAATCTTCGAGCACCGGCAATGCCTGCACCGGCCTGAGGTCTATTCAGGCATGGGCGAGGCCGAGGCTGCGGAGCTGCTGCGCGGATTCTTCAGGGAGCGGCGGTGAAGTGCACTCGGTCAGACCTTACGGCTCGAGCGATTTCCAGCGCTTGGCGAGAATTCACGATCCGGCCCGCCGCCAAGAGCTCGTCGCTTCCCGACTCGAAGCGGCCTTTATCCCGTTCAAGCATGCAGCCGAGCGCGAGGGCCTGTTCGACTACACCGTCTTGGTTGCGGAGAATCAGGAACGCGTCGACGGTTTTGTGGCTTTCGATGCTGACGAACTTGCATGGCTCTATGTCGATCCTGCACGGCAGCGACAGGGCATCGGGAAGTTGCTCGTGGGCGCAGTGCTCGAACGGGCCAAACAGGCCATTTCCGTTGAGGTGCTCGTCGGCAATTCAGGGGCGCGTCAGTTCTACCAGAAG
>JAAUYH010044257.1_pt1 | contig 43965 bp, 41 predicted proteins | sample 7278061 | NCBI WGS metagenome assembly JAAUYH01 (sample SAMN14350203, study PRJNA611818) | marine sediment metagenome | isolation source: surface marine sediment (0.6m) | place: French Polynesia: Moorea | collected 2018-08
TTCTTATATAAGAAGTTATGCACCAACTCAAAGAGGAATTTACTGAAATTTTCGATAATAGTAAAAATCTAGGTGAAGGAACTTTAAAATTAGTAAATTGGCTACTTAAAGCTAACTCGTTTTTCCCGAAAACAGTTATAACTATAAGAAATTGGTTTAGAGAAATTGTTGGTTATTTTGAAAGAAGAATAACCAACGCAGTCGTGGAAGAAATTAATAACCGATGATGACATTTAATAATGCTTAAACGACAATTAATTTGTCTCCACGACACTAATCTGTCACTGATGACAAATAATGTGTCACTGTACAAAATAGTTTAAGCTCCCTGTCGGACTTGAACCGACGACCTACTCATTACAAGTGAGTTGCTCTACCAACTGAGCTAAGGAAGCAGTTGAGAACTGATTGAGAAACCAGTTACTCGGCAGTTAATCTAGGTTAACATCTGATTCTCAGGATTATTATAACATAACCAGGTTCCTTGAAGAACCCCAACTTGCCAAGGGCTGAAGTTGGGGATTCTAACAGGGAATCACTTCCCCATTCACCCACTCGAACAGATTTAACTGCTGAGGGTTGCTAGGCTCAGTCTCCAACGACACTGATTTCTCCCGACATTTTGTCGAACCTGTTGGTTCAGGCTTAGCCGTAACTTCCTCCGTGACCCGAAGTAGCTTGGATTGACTAATTCCAAGAGTTTTTAGTCCTTTGATTCCAATGTTAATTGATGCTTGAATATCAGCATCAGCAAAAAAACCACAATTAAGACACAAAAAGCGTTCTTTCTTGCGGTTTTCCTTTTGAATATGTCCACAATGTGAGCATTTTTGTGAGGTGAATTTAGGGTTAACATCTAAACATCAGCAGCCAAACTTTGCAGCTACCGACTGTACTTTTAGCAAAAGATTCCCCCAAGAACAATCTCTAATTAATCGATTCAAAGTTCTTTTGGCTGATTGACCATTTTTCAGGAATTTACCATTCTCATCCTGTTTGGCACGACATTTTTTAATGATGCCTTGAATGTTTAGATCCTCTAAAACAATGACATCAGCTAAACCTCCAAGGTGGTGAGCGATTTTCCATTGGTAATCCTCTCTTTGGTTAGTTATTTTTTGCTCAATACGAGCTAATTTAGCGTAGGCTTTTTTCTGGTTAGATGAACCTCTCTTTTTACGAGAGGCTCGACGTTGCCTGATAGTTTTTCTTTTGGATAGTCGCTTCTCAAATTGAGGATTTTCTATTAACTCTCCATTGCTCAAAGCTAACAGTTTCTTGATACCCAAGTCACAGCCAATGGTAGTTTTTACTTGTGTTAAATCCTTCTGTTTTGACTGGGGAATATCTTTATTTTCTATTCTTATCGAAACGTACCAACCATCAGATAATGAGCGAACTGTTACAGTTTTTAACTGAAATTCATCAGGAATATTTCGAGATTCAAAAAACTTCATCCAACCAATAGAAGGAAGGTAGATTTTATTCTCTTTAAATTTTACTTGATTGGGAGGATAGCTGAAACTTTTAATGCCTTAGAGTTCATACAAGAAGGGGTCAACAACTGTTGACCCCTGTTCAATTATGAAGCCGTTGAAGCGGTGGGACGACGACGACGATAAACTTTTCGGTTAGCAGAAGGTTCGGGTTTAGAGGGGCGTTCTGGGGTTTGTAAAATAAAGATCACCAGAGGATAGCTTCTTAATTCCCGTTTGATCAATCGTTGTAGGGTGTTTTCAACTTCTTCTTGTAAGTAATCCCAGTCAACGTCTGTTGAGCGATCGCCGGATGCAAATTCATCCCAACGATTTTCTAAAATATTCTCGATCGCCCGAATAATCAGTTGTCTGATTAAGGAATATTCCACTTTACTAACCACACCCCGTAAATCTACTTCAGGGGGCGTAATTAATTTCCCTTCCCAACTAATAGGGGCGGCCACCGTCACTACCCCATCTTGGGCGAGTTGCTGACGATCTTGCATCACGTGTTCATGAACCACACCGGCTTGATCCACTAATTCGATGCCAGAAGGTACTTTACCTGCCACGCCAATGCTATCAGCCGAGACTTCTACAATGTCACCGTTGTCGATAATCACGATATTGTCGGCGGGGATTCCCATTTTATAGGCTGTTTCTGCGTGTTTGACCAGCATTCGGTGTTCCCCATGCACAGGCACAAAGAATTTCGGTCGGGTCAACGCTAACATTAACTTATGGTCTTCTTGACAACCGTGACCGGATACATGAATTCCATGATGACGGCCGTAAATCACTTTTGCCCCTTGCATCATCAGCCGATCAATGGTGTTGACGACGGCAATCGTATTTCCTGGAATGGGGTTAGCAGAAAAAACAATAGTATCTCCGGGACGGACTTTAAGATGACGGTGCGACCCCCTAGAAATTCGTGTTAGGGCGGCTAAGGTTTCCCCTTGGGACCCGGTAGTTAAAATTAAGACTTGCTCATCGGGTAAGTTATTAGCTGCTTTGAGGGAAATAAATACATCCTCAGGACATTTAATATAGCCTAATTCTCTGGCGTGGGCGATCACGTTTAACATTGAACGTCCCACTACAGCCACTTTCCGTTTATGTTTTTGGGCTAGTTGTAGGATAATATTGACCCGATGCACCGAAGAGGCAAAGGTGGTGATCATTAACCGTCCGTCGGCTTGAGCAATAATACGATCTAGGTTGGGATAGACGGAACTTTCTGAGGGGGTACTTCCAGGAACTTCGGCATTAGTGGAGTCACTGAGTAAGCAAAGCACTCCTTTTTCTCCATGTTCGGCTAATTTTTGGAAGTCGAAATATTCTCCATCCACCGGGGTATGATCCACCTTAAAGTCTCCCGTATGGATGACCACACCTAAGGGGGTATGAATGGCTAAGGTGAAGCTATCGGCCATGGAATGGGTGTTACGGATGAATTCCACTAAAAAGGAAGGGCTAACCCTCACCATTTCCCGAGGACCAACGGTTTGTAATTTGGTGCGATCGCTGACTCCGGCTTCGTCTAATTTATCTCTGAGTAAGGCCATGGCTAATCTTGGCCCATAAATCTTGGGAATATCAAATTGTTTCAAATGATAGGGAATACCACCAATATGATCCTCATGACCATGAGTGGCAATCATGCCCTTAATTTTATGACGATTTTCCCGTAAATAGGTCATGTCGGGGAGGACAATATTGACCCCGTGCATTTCCTCGGTGGGAAAGGCAATACCGGCATCGATGAGAATGATCTCGTCGTTGTACTCTAATATGCAGGTGTTTTTGCCAATTTCATGAAGTCCCCCTAAGGGAATAACCTTTAGGCTAGGTTGTTGTTTGGTTTTACTCATTTTCCGCCTTAGTTGCTAAGTGGTTTGTTAATGATTCTGGTTCGTGAAAAAACTAGAAATGTGAATAAAAAGACGCTCAAAAACAACTGGTTAGTTGTTTGCTTTGACTGTTTATGAATTTACAATTTATATAGATTCTTAATTCATCCCGTTTATTGACTTTATAATAATGATAATTCTTCCAAGACTAATTTAACCTCTTGTTTCAACGTTTCAGAAATTTCTATTAAGGGTAGTCTTACCCCTCCCACGTCCCATCCTTGTAAGTTTAAAGCTGCTTTAATGGGAATAGGATTGGTTGTACAAAATAAGACTTTAAATAAGGGAAAAAGTTTCACATTGATTTTACTGGCTTGACTTCCTTGGCAATTATTAAATGCTTCAATCATTCCTTGCATTTGTTGACCGACTAAATGACTAGCAACACTAACAACTCCTACACCTCCTACGGTTAATAATGGTAACGTTAAAAAGTCATCTCCAGCATAAATCAGGAAAGAACTATCGGTCATTCGACGAATTTTACAGGCTTGTTCCAAACTACCACTGGCTTCTTTTATAGCAACAATATTGTTAACTTCTGCTAGTTTAGCGACGGTTTCTGGGGACATATTTTGTCCTGTACGCCCAGGTATATTATACAACATTATAGGAAAATCGCCTAGGGTTTCCGCAATTTTTTTAAAGTGTTGATATAGCCCTTCTTGGGGGGGTTTATTATAATAAGGAACCACTTGCAATGAGCCATCTAACCCCATTTTTGCTACTTCTTGAGTCATTTCAATGGCGTGTTCGGTTGAATTTCCACCCGTTCCTGCTAACACTTTAGCCTTATTCCCGACCGCTTTTTTTATGACTTGAAATAACTGGGATTTTTCTGACCAACTGAGGGTAGGAGATTCCCCTGTGGTGCCACAAACTAATAGGCTATCACTACCATTATCAACTAAATGAATGGCCAATCTTTCAGCCATTTCATAGTTAACGTTTCCTTCTTTATCAAAGGGTGTTACCATTGCGGTAATCACCTTGCCAAAACTTTGCTCACTCATTCCTTTATTGATCAGTTACAGTTTTAGTTACTCCCTCATTTCGCTTAATTATTATCATTAAACTTTTAAGGGCAATTCAGCTTTCTTTAGCCAACTTTTTTCTATCAACAATTCAGCAATTTGTACGGCATTTAAAGCTGCCCCTTTACGAATTTGATCCCCACAAATCCATAATTCTAAGCCGTTGGGATGGGAAATATCTTGGCGAATTCTCCCCACTAGAACATCATCTTTACCCGAAGCATCTATGGGCATGGGAAAATAGTTTTTTTGCCAATCTTCCAGTAGTTGCACCCCTGGAGAGTTAGCGATAATTTCTCTGGCCTGCTCTACGGAAAACGGTTGTTTAAACTCTAGATTAATGGCTTCTGAATGGGCCCTTAATACAGGAACTCTAACACAGGTAGCTGTAACTTTCAAATCGGGTTCGTTGAATATTTTACGGGTTTCATTGACCATTTTCATCTCTTCTTCACAGTAACCCAAATCTGTTAAGGGAGAGTTATGGGGAAAGAGATTAAACGCGAGGGGATAGGGTAAAATTTCGGCTTGGGGGTTTTCTCCGTTTAAAATGGCTTGGGATTGAATTTTCACTTCTTCCATGGCCCGGGCCCCGGCACCACTAGCAGACTGGTAAGTAGACACCACAATGCGTTCAATGGGTTGAACTTGGTGTAAGGGATAAATGGCCACCGCCATGAGAATCGTAGTACAGTTAGGATTGGCAATAATTCCTGGATGCTTAGCAGCCGCTTCTGGGTTGATTTCTGGAACGATCAGGGGGACTTCTGGGTTCATGCGAAAGGCACTGGAGTTGTCCACCATCACTGCACCAGATTCGACAATCGTCTTGGCCCAAGCTTTGGAGGTTGACCCTCCGGCAGAAGCGAGTACGATGTCAACGTCATCAAAAGCCTTTGCATCCACTGCCTCAACAGTGAGGGTTTCCCCTTTAAATTTCAGGGTCGTTCCTGCTGAACGAGGAGAGGCTAAAAGTTTGAGGGTGTTGAGGGGAAAGTTACGGCTTTCTAAAAGTTCGAGCAATTCCGTACCAACGGCTCCGGTTGCTCCTAGTATAGCGACATTGACTGGCTTGGACAATCGACTGCTCCTTCCAAATCTGTAGAGTTTTCTATCTTACCATTATACGAAGATTCAGAACAGGAGGTTCACAAGTTAGAAGTCAAAAGTCAAAAGTTCCTCGTTAAAGGGGTAAAATGGGGAGAATTTTGTCAGGTTTTTTCTGTTTTTCTCCCCATCGCTCCTAAGTTACCTAGTCAAGTGCAACAGTTATTAATCTTCGGCAAAAATGTAACGATACAAGTCCTTGGGATCGGGTTCAGGACTTTCTTCGGCAAATTTTACGGCATCATCAACGGATGCTTGAACCTTTTGCTTAATTTCGTCTAACTCGCTTTGATTAACTAAGTTATGCTCGATTAAATAAGCTTCTAAGCGTTGAATGGGATCTTTACCACCCCAAAACTCTTTTTCATCGGGCGATCGCAGTTCATCGGGATCGGCTAAGGAGTGACCGCGAAAACGATAGGTTAAGGCTTCAATGAGGGTGGGGCCTTCCCCTGCACGGGCGCGGGCGATCGCTTCTTGGGCGACTTTTCTCACCGCTAAAACGTCCATACCATCCACTTCCACCCCTACCATATCAAAGACACTGGCTTTTTTGTAAATTTCGGGTTGGGAGGTGGCGCGATCGTGGGCCATGCCGATCGCCCATTTATTATTTTCCACCACGTAGATAATGGGTAACTTCCACAAAGCGGCCATATTCAAACATTCAAAAAATTGACCGTTATTACTGGCCCCATCTCCAAAGAAACAGGCCGTCACTTGATCCGCGCTTTCATCTCCCATCATTTCCCGTCTATACTTACTTTGAAAGGCTGCTCCGGTGGCCACCGGAATGCCTTCGGCCACAAAAGCGTAACCCCCTAAAAGACGGTGTTTTTCGGAGAATAAGTGCATCGAACCCCCACGGCCTTTACTGCAACCAGTTTCTTTGCCAAACAACTCGGCCATTACTTCGCGGGGGGGAACTCCAGCGCTGAGGGCGTGAACGTGATCCCGATAGGTACTCGATACATAGTCTTCATCGGGGCGCAGGGCTTTAATAATACCGGTAGAAACCGCTTCTTGTCCGTTGTAGAGATGGACAAAGCCAAACATTCGACCCCGATAATACATTTCAGCACACTTATCCTCAAATAAGCGGCCTAAGGTCATATCTTCGTACAGTATTAACCCTTCTTCTTTGGTCAGTTGAATGGATGTTGTATTAAACTCAGGCAAAGTACGTTCAGAAACCATAACAATTCAAACCGTATTTAAGAACAATTGAACTAACTATTATAAGGAGCCAACCAAGAATTAAAAATCTCGCTACAATCGTATCTTGGGGTCAGCTATCTTAACCTTGTTGGGAAAAAGCAATTTCCTTATGTTCCAGTGTAAACTGAATAGGTATTCTTCGGTTAAGTGCCTGAGCTTACCACAAATAAAAAAAATTTTTACTAAAATGAATCTTTAAGTTACAATCTTGCCAAACCTATTTTTGATTTTTATAATCAAACCCTTAAATCCTATAGATGGTTTTATATCATCACCCTTGTTAATTTTAAATATATAAAGTTAAGTCACCCTGCTCTGAGGAAGTCAACCATGCGCATACCGCTAGACTACTACAGGATATTAGGAATTTTTCCCCAAGCAACAGATGAGCAACTCCGTCAAGCTCATCGCGATCGCGGTGTTCAGTTACCCCGTCGCGAATACAGTCAACAGGCCATACAAGCCCGCAGACAGTTGCTAGAGCAAGCCTATCGTGTTTTATCGAACCCTACCCAAAAAGCCAAGTATGAAACCCAATTTTGGCAAGCCCAAGCGGCTTATCAGGAGCAAGGAAGAACGGCATCTTCTGGGTCAGGGACGGAAGGCCTAAGGGAAAGTTCCGCCTCCACTGCTTCAGAAATCGAAGTAGAGCCAGAGCAAATTCCTGGTAGTCTCTTAATTTTCCACGAATTAGGTGAATATGAGCTAGTTATCAAGTATGGTGAAACCTATCTTCACACCCTTCCCACTTCTTCTCTGTCCTTAGACATTGATGATACAGCCACGAACCGCCGTACCGACACAATCTTAAGCATTGCTTTAGCTTATTTAGAAATTAGTCGAGAGCAATGGCATCAAAAAGTTTATGAGCAAGCGGCCTTATCGGGAACCCAAGGTCTAACCCTACTAGAAAAAAATAACCTTTTCCCGTCCATACAGACAGAAATTCGTTCAGAACTGCATAAACTGCGTCCCTATCGAATTTTAGAACTGTTAGCGGCTCCCCTGAACAATCAGGATGCCCGTAAGACAGGAATTCAATTATTAAAATCCATGTTAGAAGAACGGGGAGGAATCGATGGCAAAGGGGATGATCACTCAGGGTTAGGCATTGATGACTTTTTGCGCTTTATCCAGCAGATTCGGACTTATTTAACCGCGTCTGAACAAAAAGATATTTTTATGGAAGAAGCCCAACGTCCGTCCTCGGTAGCAGCCTATTTAGGGGTATATGCCCTGATTGCTGACGGTTTTGCCCAGAAACAACCGTCTTTAATCCTCGAAGCAAAAACGGTACTCGAAGAATTAGAACCCCGTCAAGATGTGTCCATCGAACAGTCAATCGTCGCTTTATTACTGGGACAAACCCAAGCAGCCGCCCAAGCTTTGGAGCGATGTAAAGACCAACAAGCCCTAAATTTTATCAAAGAAAAGTCTCAAGGTTCTCCCGATCTTTTGCCAGGGTTGTGCCGCTATGGAGAACATTGGTTACAAACGGAGGTTTTTGCCCATTTTCGGGATTTAAAAGAAAAAACCCCTTCACTAAAAGAATACTTTGCCGATCAAGCCGTTCAAACCTATCTTAACCAACTGCTCAGTCCCGTTGCGTCTCAACCGCAACCAGTAAGGAAAACAGAGAAACCCTCATCATCTCGCACTCGTTTAGGCAATCGTCGTTATCAAAACTATCAACCGAGTTCCCTTAATTTGGAACAAGGAAATGCTGCTTTAGCTCCTGTTCCATTACCGGCGCGTTCTTTGTCTCCTGTCGATATTCGGGATGTTCGTCGTCGTAAGCAAAGACAGTATGCCCAAAAACCCAATCCGCAATCGTTACCGAAAGCGGTAGTCCAACAGTCCCCGCAATCTCAATTAAACCCAACCCCTCCTGCTCCCCGAACCACCCCTATTGAGAAGCCCGCAACCCGTCGTCGCCCACAACGTAATCCTGATGTGATTCACCAGGCTCGTCCCAAATTAGGCTTGATGGTGGTTGGGATTTTGGGAACAGTGGGAATTATGGCACTGGGAATAGCTTGGATGAATAAGGCCAATGCTCCCTTATCTGCCCTAGAAAAAGGACAATACTCTGTTGCTCTTCATAAACCCCTGATTGATATTCCGGCTGCTGATGCTCAAATGGTGACAGCGACAGGAATGTTAACCCCCGAAGGGGCGCAACAGGTCATAGAAACCTGGTTGTCGACTAAATCTCAGGCTTTTGGGAAAAACCATGAGATTGAATCCTTAAGTCAAATTTTGGCTAATCCTCTGCTTTCTCGATGGCAAAAACAAGCTCGACAATTAGAAAACAATCAAAATTATTGGACTTATCAACACGACGTTAAGGTTGATTCATTTAATCCCAGTCAAAGTAATCCCAATCAAGCCGTTGTGGATGCTAATGTTCAAGAATCGGCTCAATATTATCAACAGGGCAGAATTAGTCGCTCCTATGACGATAATCTACGGGTTCGCTATGATCTGGTTCGTCAAGGCGATCGCTGGTTAATTCAAGGAATTGATGTGATTAATTGACGCTCTCCTGGCTGAAGCGCAGGAGATTCATGACGAATTTTTTGTAATCTTTTCGTTGTCTTATTTGTAGCGAATCTAGGATTATCAATAGCTGAAGAGTCTGAACAGTACACTAACTTACCTAACCCCATATCTAAACCGGTAACAGTTTTTACCTCTTCTATATTCTTAAGAGGGAAATCAGGAACCGATTTATCTTCTATTCTGACTGAAACATAATAACCGTTACTCTTTTTTCTAACTGTAACTGATTTAATCTTAAACCCATCAGGTATAGGACGAGAATTATAGAATTTAGTCCATCCCAACTTAGGTAAATAGATTTTATTTCCTTTGATTTTTACCCCAGTAGCATAAGTAAAAGAACGAAAGGTACTGCGATTCTTAAATTTAGGAAATCCTCGCCCTTGATTAAAAAAGTTATTATAAGCGTTATCTAAACGTCTCAAATTTTGTTGTAAGACAGTAGAATCTATTTCTGCATACCAAGGTCTTGCTTTTTTCAGGTTAGGAAGTTCAGTGATTTGGATATTAACTGAACTTTTTTTCTGACCTTTATTAGACCAAGGATTACCTGTTGCTCCTCCTAATGAACAAGTTAAAGGAGTAATAACTACTTTTGTTCTTAAGTCGCAATAGTCTCCACAAATATATCTTTGATAATAAGTATCTATGCGGTCAGCCAATGACCAATTATAGGTAGCCCTAAGCATATCTATCCATCTGTCAATCTTTTCTGACTGACTGACATTTGGACGGAGCTTATAGCAGTAACCTAAAATCACTTATTTTCTATTAATTGTGGACTATAATATACTTATCTACATGATTTTAGCATTATTTTTTGAAGAACAACGGCACCATGATACCACTTAATGTCTTCCCATGAGTCGATGTTCACGGCATTTAAAAATGCCGAGTCGCGCTTCATCTCCTACTTGAAAGATAGACGAGCGACCCCGGCGATTCGCACCGTCGAAGACGCGCCGTTAGGCAACCGCCTAGGGAACGCGCGAGGGGAGTTTTCGCGCTCCTGTGTTTGACGATAAATTTAGGAAATTTAGCTCTTTTAGAAAAGAAATTCTTAAAAGCCGATTCCAAATTTTTTAGGGTCTTCAGCCGACATTTCCAATAAATTTAACCAAACTGGTCAATTTATCCCAAGCAGCCCCACTTGTTAGGATATCTTTGGCCGTTTCTACCGCTTTTTGATGATCTTGCCAAGGAACAACATCACTCACTTGCAGAGCTAAAGCAGCATTTAAAGCCACCGCATCCTGTTGGGCTTGGGTTCCTTTTCCCTGTAACACATCGGTCAAGATGGCGGCATTTTCTTCCACGTTTCCCCCTTTTAAAGCGGTTAAAGGGGCAACGGTTAAGCCCATATCTTGAGGGTTAATCTCCCCTAACGTTACCTCACCGTCCTTCAAAAAAGCCACATCGGTAATGTCTCCTAACCCCGCTTCGTCTAGGGTTTCCCGACCATGTAAGACCATTCCTTGGGCAATGCCTAATTGATTTAAAGCTTGGGCCATGGGATGAATAAACTGAGGATGATAAACCCCAATAATTTGACCGGTGGGACGTAACGGGTTCACTAAAGGGCCTAATAAGTTAAAAATCGTTCTTACCTTTAACGTTTTCCGTAACGGGGCAACGTGCTTCATCGCAGGGTGCCAACCTGGGGCAAAAAGGAAAGTAATCCCTACCGTTTCCAAGGCTTGGGCGACCTTTTCAGGGGTCGCTGAGAGTTTAACCCCTAAATATTCCAAAACATCGGCTGAGCCAACTTTACTGGAGGCCGAACGGTTGCCGTGTTTCGCCACTTTCACTCCGGCCGCTGCTGCCACAAAAGCGACTGCAGTGGAAATATTAAACGTTGAAGCCCCATCTCCTCCCGTTCCACAAGTATCAATAACAGGGACAGCATGGGAAATGGGGGTTTCTTGTACCGACTGTTGTTGTAATACTTGAGCCATTCCTGCTAACTCATCAGCCGAGACACCTTTAGCTTGAAGGGTGACTAAAATAGCCCCAGATAACACGGGAGGAATGGCCTCATCTAACCATCCCTGCATCAGTTGAGATGCTTGGGTTTGGGAGAGGGACTGACCATCGAGGAGTTGTTGTAATAAGGTTTGGGTGAATTCTAACCCTTCTTGAGTAACCATTAACAATTTAACCTGAGAAACTTTTGGACTTGAAAATATTAACAAAATAAACGGGAATACTAACCCTAGAGAGTCAAGATTGATCCCCATGACACCAGCGCATAAGTCCCGAAAGAGTATTGCTGTTACCGAAACCGGCAAACATAAACTGAGAGAAGCACAAAAGCGAAGGAGTGGTAAACGTATTACCTATGAAGACATTGAGGAAATGTTAGATTTCCAGGTGTCTCGTAGTACCATTGAACGATTTTTTCGGGGAAAAGCAGTGGAAGTTGATAATGCCATTAGTATTGTCGAAGCGTTGGGGTTAAAGCTAGAAGATGTGGTTGATATTGCCGTTGACCGAAATCATAGGATGTGACGGACTCCTACACTGACGCAAGGCGTACAGTGTAGACTTCTCCAGATCGCTCTTGACTAAAGCCTGGCTTTTTCAAGCGAAAAGTTTTTACTTCTGCCTCCTGCCTCCTGCCTTCGTTAAGGTAGCCAAGGATATTGCCGAAAATTAGGGGGACGCTTCTCTAAAAAGGCTTGTTTTCCTTCTGCTCCTTCTTCTGTCATATAGTAAAGTAAAGTAGCATTTCCTGCTAACTCTTGTAACCCAGCTTGTCCGTCGCAGTCAGCATTGAAAGCGGCTTTGAGACAACGGATGGCGATGGGACTCTTGGCTAAAATTTCTTTTGCCCATTGAATGCCTTCTGTTTCTAATTGTTCCACAGGAACGACACAATTAACTAACCCCATTTCTAGAGCTTGTTGAGCGGTATATTGACGACAGAGAAACCAAATTTCTCTCGCTTTTTTTTGCCCCACAATTCGAGCTAAATAACTAGCCCCGAAACCACCGTCAAAACTGCCAACTTTCGGACCGGTTTGCCCAAAAATGGCGTTATCAGCAGCAATGGTGAGATCACAGATCAAATGTAAGACGTGACCTCCACCGATTGCATAACCAGCCACTAAAGCGATGACCACTTTCGGCAGCGATCGCATTAATCGTTGTAAGTCTAGCACGTTTAAACGAGGAACCCCGGCATCGTCTATGTATCCTGCTTGGCCCCGCACACTTTGATCGCCGCCAGAACAAAAGGCGTATTTTCCATCGGTGTGAGGTCCGGCTCCAGTGAGGAGTATGACCCCAATGGTACTATCTTCTCTGGCATCACAAAAGGCATCGTATAACTCAAATACAGTTTTGGGACGAAAGGCGTTGCGTTTGTGGGGACGGTTAATAGTGATTTTGGCTATACCATCGGCTTTATGATACAAAATATCTTCGTAAGTTTTGGCAATTTGCCAGGTTATTTCCATCGGTTAAGGTAACATAAGCTTCAATAGTTCATTAAACCACGATCTGAGGGAAAAAATTGGAGCTTTAAAGTAACGTGAGTTTAACGGAGGAAAAGAACGATTTACGCTTTCCCCAAATAAAATTCACCCGTGAAAATTCGCAACGATCTCAAAGAGATGATATTCTTGAGCCATAGTATATCTCATTTACAGGTAAAGTCCAATATGGAGAAAGTTGCGTCCATGAAACATATAGCCAACACAATAAACAACAGACTTCAAAAACAATATAAAAAATTACGTCAAGATCATATTGACAATTTTATCTTTATTCATATTAACAAAACAGGTGGAAGCAGCGTTGCCAAGGCACTTAATTTATCATTGCAGCATAAGACTGCTTTAGAAAAAATAGCTCAAGTAGGCTCTAATAAATGGAACAAAGTATATACATTTACCATTGTAAGAAACCCGTGGGACAAAGTTGTTTCTCACTTTCATTATCGTATTAAAACAAACCAGACCAATTTGAAGAACAAACCTATTGATTTTAAGGACTGGGTGAAATTAGCCTATGGCAGTCAAGACCCATTCTATTATGACAAACCTAAAATGTTTATGCCTCAGTTAAACTGGATCACAGACGAGCAAGGAAACATTTTAGTTGATTGTATTTGTCGCTTTGAGAATTTAACAGAAGATTTTACCAATGTTTGTCAAATTATTGGTAAAAATGTAACGCTACCCCATGTAAAAGCCTCGAAGCGAGGCAATTACCGTGAATATTATGATGATGCGACGATTGAAATTATTGCCGAATGGTTCAGGAAAGATATTGAACATTTCGATTATCATTTTTGATCAAAATCTTTGATTTAGTTCTCTTAATGTGACTTCATTTTTCAGTAAAAACTGTTAAACGATAGGTTTCTGTCGCAAAAATTAGTGATCGCTTGTTGATAAGGGGTTAACATTAGTTAATTTTTTAGCTATTAAAAAAACAAAGCGATCACAAAATTCTAAATTAGATACGTTAGCATATTTTTCTCTCATTTCTATTAATCCTTGCTCAATTTCTTCGTCATTAAACCTTGATAATAAGGACATATATCTATTTTTTACCATGTTAAAGTATTGTTTTTTAGGGATAGAAACAGTATAGTCTATAAATTCAACTGTTGTTTTAAATCCAACCTTTTCACAAAGATTAACTAAATCATTATAGTGAGGTTGTACCGACTCATAAACTGACAATGCTTGTTTAAATAAAGGATATTCAATGGTAGGAGGAAGTAAAATAATTAATAAAATTCCTTGTTCATTTAATCGATTAAACAATCCTTGTAAAAGTTTTCCTTTATCATCAATATGATGAATCATTTCTTTGATGAGAACCTTATCGTATTTTCCAGGCTCATTAGCAAACGCTACCGCATCTTTAACCACTATTTGATAATGATTATTATCTGATATTTTCTCTAGCATTTTATCAGACGGATCAACACAAAATATTTTATTATCTAGGTTAATTTGTGATCGAATTGCTTTACTATAAATTCCTGTGCCACATCCCAAATCGACTAAAATATCTGTTGATTTTAATTGTAAATGTTCAATAATCTTTTTAGTTAAAAATTCAATAAATTCAGCAGAAGTATCCCAAAAATCATCATATTGTTTAGCTAAATTTTGATAATGCTCTTGAATTGAATATTGCAAAATCTTACCTCGCCTCAGTCAGAAAAATAATAAAAATAGAAGCCCCAACTAACTATAAATCGTTAAGTTGGGGTCTTTATGGGGAATTATTTACCCATACCTAACTGTTGAGCTTTTTGATAAACCTTCCCTTCCGTTAACAACGAAGGTGCAATAACCACCTCCACCTCTTGCATTTCCTTAATATCCTTAGCCCCTAACGTTCCCATGCTGGTTTTGAGCGCCCCTAATAGATTATGGGTGCCATCATCCAATTTAGCTGGACCGGTGAGAATTTGCTCAATGGTTCCTGTGGTTCCCACATTAATACGAGTACCTCGCGGTAACACAGGAGAAGGAGTGGCCATACCCCAATGATAACCCCGTCCCGGGGCTTCGGCTGCACGAGCGATGGGAGAACCAATCATTACCGCATCGGCACCACAGGCGATACATTTACAGATATCTCCCCCCGTCACGATACCACCATCCGCCACCACCGGAACATAACGGCCCGTTTCCTGTTGATAATCATCCCGCGCTGCTGCACAATCTGCAATCGCCGTCGGTTGAGGAACCCCAACCCCTAACACCCCACGGGAGGTACAAGCAGCCCCCGGTCCAATGCCCACTAAAACGGCTGCTGCCCCTGCTTTCATCAAGTTTAAGGCTACTTCATAGGTCACACAGTTGCCAAAAATCACAGGCATGGGCATTTCTTGACAAAATCCCTCTAAATCAAGAGGCGTAACAGACTCCGGAGATAAATGGGCCGTTGATACCACCGTCGCTTGTACAAATAATAGATCCGCCCCTGCCTCAGCTACAATCTTGCCATATTGAGACGCTCCAGCAGGGGTTAAACTGACGGCAGCAATACCACCATTGTTTTTAATGTCGGTGATGCGCTGTTTAATTAATTGGGGTTGAATGGGTTTTGCATACAATTCTTGCATTAACCCCACAAATTCGGATTTACCCACCGATGCAATGCGATCGAGAATGGGTTCGGGATCATCGTAACGGGTTTGAATCCCTTCTAAGTTGAGAACGCCGATCGCTCCTAACTCTGAGAGTAACCCGGCCATTTTCACATCAACGACGCTATCCATCGCACTTGCTAAAATGGGGATACTACGTTCAATGCCTCCAATTGTCCAACGGGTATCCGCTAAACTAGGATCTAAAGTACGAGTACCGGGGACCAGTGCAATTTCGTCTATGCCGTAAGCTCGTCGGGCTGTTTTACCACGACCAATAATAATCTCCACGCTTCTATATCCATTCCCTAAGTATTAGATTAGGCTACCAAATTTTGAGGGGTTTGGGGAAGGGGGTGTTTGCTTTAGGGTGTGGGAAGGGTGAGGAGTGTGGGAGGGGTGGGGAGAAGGAGAAGGGTAGAAAGAAGAATTAAAGTGGTCAGGAATTGGGGAATTTTCTGATTTGATATTCTTTAGTTTCAATCATTTCATAACGATGGTTGTTCATCTGTTGAGCAAATTTTTGTTCTGTTTCTTCTAAAATGTTTTGAGGAACGCTTTTCCATTGTTGACGAGTTTCCCAACGAATAACCAAAGTAATTTCTTGAGGATGATTAGGGGATATCCAAACTTCTTTGCCCAAAAAACCAGGAAACTGCTCTAACGTTGGTGTCCAAATTTCATGATCTAACTGGATAAACTGATCCCTAGATTCAGGAGAAACCTTAAACTTAAGCCACTCAATCACCATAATGTAAATTTTTACTGAATTGATACAACAAAGTCTTATCTTTACGAGAAAATGAAGATAGGGAGATAAAGAATCAAAAAAGTTGAGTTCAGGATAAGCTGTAAGTCTGAATAAAACCGTTAGTGAAAAGAACGATTTGCTAGTAACAATTACCTCCTCAGTCCGAACTCACGCTGAAAACCTTTCCTCGGGAGGGAAAATCATGATTAATACATTTTTATATCCTGATAGCATTACCTATCTAATTGTTAAACTTTGTGTTCTCTTTTTAGCCGTTGTCTTGTACTTGATGGTCACCGCAACCCCTGTCACCTAGTCACTTCCAGTTACTTTATCCTCAGAAGAGAAAAAGGGCAATAGCTCGTGTCGAGGGAGTGGAGAAATAGGTGGGGGTGTTATCGGTCCAAATAACTGAGGTGTGGACAAAGGCCTTTCGTAGTCCGCCACCACTTCCCGCAGTTGACTAACTCGGAACACCAGTTTAAACTTTTTCCCCAACTCTTTCTTAACTAACTTTTCAACCAAACCAACCTGGGTAGGGGTAATGGGGTTTTTAGTGTTTTCTTGAACGGTGATGAAGATAATGGGATACTCTTTACTCCAGGGAAAAGTCGGCCACTGAACTTTTAACCCGACTAACTCACTTTGTTGACCAACGGTTACGGTTTTATTTTCTAAGAAGGTTTTAATTTTGCCTTCAAATCTTTCCTGTCGAAGAAGATTGCCAAAACTAATAAACAAAGGAAAGACTAAGATGCCGGTCATGGCCACAAACCCGCCCAAAGCTTGACTGGTTTGACTATAGTTAAGGTAATAACCTCCAAGAATAAAAATAATGATACAAGATAGGGTAATTCCTAAAAGGTTGGTTAAATACAATAAAAATGCGCCACTGGCCAAGGGTAAAGCCTTTTGAGATAGGGCGATACCCACAACACATAGAGGCGGCATCAAAGCGACAGAAATGGCTGTACCGGCCAAAGCATCGCTCAGTTTGCGGCGAATTTTAGCAAAACCACTAATGGCCCCAGCTGCCACTGCTACCCCTAAGTCGGCAAGGGTGGGTTGAGTTCTGGCTAAAATTTCTGACCCAAAAGAGGCGTGAGGGACTCCAAAAAAACCCCCTACGACCCCAGAAATGAAAATGGCTGTTAGAGTCCCTATAATCAGGTTAAATAAACTACTTCTGACTAAGATGCGATCAGTATCTAACAGTCCTAGAGCTAAACCCCGCAACGGTAACATTAAAGGGGCAATCAACATGGCACCAATAATCACCGCAGCACTGTTCATTAAGAGTCCCAGAGTCGCAATAAAACAAGAAGTGACCGTTAAAACCACAAACTCTGTATCCAGTTCCGCCTCTTTCATCAGTTCTTGTCGTAGGTTTTCTCTGATATCTGGGGGAACTCTAGGAATTTTCTGTTTGAACCATTTTCTCAAGGGGATTAACATTCATGACCTCGAAGCCTAGCAAATAAGGTATTAATTATTAGCATAGCGATAACGATAAAAAATAGCTGAGATTTCTTAGTTCTTATATTAAAGAGGAATCAGGGAAAATTAAACAAAAAAAATCTAAAAATAACTGTCCTAATCCCGATTTTGCTTATATATTATTGATGGTTTAACTCAATTTTCTCAGCTTTCCCTAACTTTGTGTTTTTTTGATGACACGATCGCTGATTTTTGAGAGATAAATGTGTTATCCCATAATCAGTAAACGAGGAGTTAATGATTTAAGTCTCCCGTCAATTGACAGGTTGTTTTATTTCCCTTAAACTATGACCAAAACAGGTAAAATTTACTGTTTTCAAGCAGATTATCGAAAATCCAACCAGTTTGATGAACACCGAGTTCCTGACTGGTTATCCCTAGAAGTTCACTGGAAGGGTTATTGTATCTCAACGGTTCCTTGGGTTGCAGATGTGGCTAGAGTCCTGGGGATTTTGCCCGTTGAGGATACTCCGGAAGCTTGGATGAATTATTTAGAAGAGTTAGGGCTAAAAGGGGTCACTCAGGTATGTTGCGAAGACTTTTTTGAAGACAGATTATATTCCTAATTGAGACTCAGGAAAGATTATCGGTCAAGGGGGCAATTTTGCCCCCATTTAGGGGCAATTTCCCAGTCAAAGGTATTATGAACGAGAAGCAGGAAGAGCAATTCCTTCAGCCGCTTGACGAAACGTCTCGACCTCATCGCTATAATCAATCGGTAAGACCCCAACCACATTTTCATGAGGACGAGGAATAATCACCCAAGTTTCTAGAGTCGCCCCTTCAGTCCGTTCAATGGCATCAATACCGGCTGCCATAGCGGTTTTAACTTCTTGAACATCCCCTCGGATATTTAGGGTAAAACGTGCGCTTCCGGCGCGAATATAACCGACAATGGTAATTCTTCCCGCTTTGACCATGGCATCAGCAGCCGCTAAAATGCCAGGAAACCCTTTTGATTCGATTGATCCAACAGCTTTTTGAGTCATAGTTAGTCTCCTAAATAATTATTGATGGGGTTGTTAACAATAGGATTAATTTTATGGTGAAAAGGGACAATCCCTTATGAGACGCGGAATTGTTCCACTGCTTCTGTGAAATCTAACGGGAGAACGGTAAGCAGATTTTCGGGTGGATTAGGGACAATATAATGACTAGAGATTTTACCGTTGTAGGATTTTTCAGCCGCTTCTTTTCCTGCTTCCATCGCAATTTTTACCTCAGAAACGGGGCCACGAATCGCCACTAAAAATTCTCCACGTTCAGCTTTATCAAAATAGACAATTGTCACCCTTCCCCCTTTAACCATTGCATCTGCGGCCGCTAAAACGGCGGGAAATCCTACGGTTTGAATGACACCAACGGCTTGAGGCATAAGGGTAATGATGGGAAAAGCATGGTTTTTGTTGCTCACCTATCATATCACGATAGGGATTCTCCTATGCTAAATCAAGAATGAACGATACGAAAGCCAATATCATAAAGGGAGGTGAGGGGGTCAATTTTACCCCGATAGGCAGAACGACATTTATGAGGAGAACAATTCCATGATCCCCCCCGCAACACCCGTCTTTCTTCATCGGTGTGGGTAATCCAGGCTTGCCCATTATCAGGGGAACCAACATAGTTACTATGCCACAAATCCTCGCACCATTCTCTGACATTGCCGTACATATCATAGAGTCCAAAACTATTGGCTACGCCAAAATAACCGACTGGAGTGGTTTCTCTGCGATCCTCTCCCAATGGACCTTGACCATAAGACCCCTGGCTGCAAATTTTTCCTTGATATTCCCAATGGGTTCCTGAATAGTTGGCTAAGTCGGTGGTAATGGTTTCTCCAAAATGAAAGGGGGTGCTAGTGTGAGACCGACAGGCATATTCCCATTGCGCTTCACTGGGGAGGTGATAAAACCGTTGACTATATTCAGACAACCTCGCACAAAATTCCCTCGCATCATACCAGGAGATTTGCTCAACGGGATGATTGGGGTTGGAAAAATTAGCGGGTTCGGGATCAAGGGATTGTTTAATACTAGGGAGTTTAGCCACCATTTTCCATTGCTGTTGGGTGATGGGATATTTGCTCATCCAGAAGGGTTTGAGGGTAACTAAATGTTGGGGAGTTTGGGAAGGTAAACAGCCTTCTTCTGTTTTTAGAGAACCCATGTAAAAGGTTCCCCCTGGAATCGCCACCATTTCTAGGCTACATCCCTGTTCTAATTTTTCTAGGAAGTATAAGGTTTTTTTCTTTTCCCGTTGAATAATTTTGCCTTGAGGGTTGACTGTGACAACCTCGAATTCATAAGAGGATAGTTGAGTCGTCATGAAAATTATAAGATTAGGGCGTTTTACTAAAAGACTTTTAATCTATTGTTAGTTTCAACATAGAATACCATAGTTGTGTCTTAGAAATACAGAACTAGCATTAATTGATAGACAACAAATATTTTTATTCTTTTTTTTATATTTTTTCTTGTTAATCCGTAATAAAAATTTATATCATATCAAATATGGTTTCAGGTAAAATAAGAGAAGTAATTGCCGAAAAAATGTAGCTTTTAACTTTAAAATTAGGAGTCATTCTAATGACAACAAAAGTCGGTATTTTAGTGGTTCATGGTATTGGGGAACAACGGAAATTTCAAACAGTAGAAGAGATTGTCAGGGATATGGCAACGGCTTTAAAAGCGGATAAAAATCTTACGGTTAGAATTATTATCAATGAACAAAATACGGGGGCTTATGCAGCCAGTCAACAAACTTGGCAAGCTGATAATACAGAACCCTTAATTATTGAAGTAGAAGACCAAAATAAGCAAGTAACCGAGTTAGCTTTTAATGAAGTTTGGTGGGCGGATCTTGGCGATCCCGTTAGCTTACAAACCCAACTCAGTTTTTGGGCTTGGGGGTTATCGTTGTGGTCTAGGAAACAATATAGTGATCCCAATTTAGGAACCAGCGATCGGGTTAGACCCCCAGAAGACATGAAGGGAAACAAACCGAAAATGGACTTCAATGGTCGCTTACGCTTTTTCTGGGTATCCTTAGTCATCTTATTGGTTCTCCCTCTTCTCTCCTTCTTAAGTGTCATTTTACGTAAAGTATTAAGCTTTGACTTGCGACCTGATATTTTAGTCCAATATTTAGGAGACGTTAAACTCTATCAACAAGGAAAACGAGAAGGACTAGGACCTTTGATTGATTTAGGTGAACCGCCCCGTATTTCTGTGAGACGGCGAATGGTAAAAGGGTTAGTGAAAATGAGTTTGAGAAATTACGATCGCTGGTATGTTTTATCCCATAGTTTAGGAACCCTGGTTGCTTTTAATGGCTTAATGGAAACAGAAGAAGCCTTACCTAATTATTTGAATCAAGAATTATGGGATCAATGGAATTATCCCAACAGTGGAGATGAACTAGAACCGATTATTCGCAAAAAAGCCAGCAAACCCCTAACCGATGAAGAAGAACAAAAAATGCGTCCGCCTCGTCCCTGTTGGTTAAATAAAGATGATATTATTGCCCGTTCAGAGTTGTTTGAAAATTTGCAAGGTGTTGTTACTTATGGTTCTCCTTTAAGTAAGTTTGGAGTTGTTTGGCCGGCTATTGTTCCTGTGAATAAAGATAATAGTGTTTTTAACCCTAAGTTTGAGTGGTTAAATGTTTATGATCCCACCGATCCCGTAGCAGGAAGAAGTGCATTATTTAACTTCAAAACAGTTGGAGACAAGCAACAACCCCAAGAAATTGCTTATAAAGCAGAGGGTATTCATTTATTAAGTCATATTGAATATTTGAATTATAAACCCACTCGAACCACTCCCTTTGTGAAACAATTAGCCAAGTGGATATTAGAAGGAGAGTCCTTCAAACCCGGACAACCCTCTTTAGGATGGCCTCAGCCCTCTATGATTTCAATTTATAATAATATTCGGATCTTAATTTGGCTAGTGGTTGCCGTTTTAATTTCTTGGCTTTTAGGTTTCTTTGTTCGCTTTGCCTTACCAGATTCCATTGAAAAGGTGATCCAAGAAATTCCGTATTTAGATTTAATGAATCCCTTTACTTATATTGGGTTAGGGATCATTCTTGTCTTGATTGTTGGCCTTTTTATGAGAGGATTTGAATTAAATACTGACTCAAAATGAACCAAGCAGTGTGATGGGTTTTGCAAAAGCCCCAAACCAGGGATAATGTTTAAGACAACATCTTTTATCGAGACACGATTATGCCGTTACCGACGACTCTCACCACCCTTGAAGGAACACCTATCCCAGAAGAACAATTAAAAAATCAAGTGATTCTTTTTGTTAACGTTGCCAGTCAGTGTGGCTTAACCCCTCAATATTCAGGTTTAGTTGAACTGGACAAGAAATATGGGGAACGAGGATTTAAGGTTATTGGTGTTCCTTGTAATCAATTCGGTCAACAAGAACCCGGGAGTCCCGAAGAAATTAAAGATTTTACCAGCAGCAAGTATAACGTTGAATTTACCCTACTTGAAAAACAAGACGTTAATGGGGCTAACCGCAGTCCCCTCTATCAATTCTTGGTTCAAGATGGAGAAGATATTAGCTGGAACTTTGGTAAGTTCTTAGTGGGTCGTAATGGGGAAGTGGTAGCCCGGTTTGAACCAGGAACGACTCCTGATGATCCCCAACTCCAAGCTGCGATTGAGAAAGCGTTGAGTTAATCCGTGGGTTGAAGGAGGCAGGAGTTGAAAGGCAGGAGGCAGGAGGCCGATTAGAGGGGGATTCAGACCCGCCTCTAATCGAAGACCACCAAATCGAGGTGCGACCCAAGCGGATTTGCAATCCGCATTGGAAAGCGTACCTCAAAGATTTTGGTGGGGGACTCGAACCCAGTTGGGCGAGGCAGCAAGGCTTACTTTGTGATGAAATTTTCCCTCCTGCCCCCTGCCTCCTGCCTCCTGCCTCGCCCGAAGGGCTGTTGAACGGGTGTGACAGGACTCGAACCTGTAGCCGACAGCTTAGAAGGCTGTTGCTCTATCCATTGAGCTACACACCCATAACACGAACTCTATTCTAACTTGTTTTTCTCTGATTGGCCTAGAACTCAAATTCGTTTATCCGTTGTTGTAGCATTTGAGGGAATTTAGCGTAGTATCGCTTATTCAAGGGTGAGGGATGGGGTAAGGGTAGTAAGGATACTGGATGCTGGTGTTTATTTCCCTGAAAATCAACCGCCTCAAGGGTGATGGAAAGTTGCGCCTCATAGCGATCGCCTCGTTTCCAAAAGCCCTCTATCTCCTCTTTTGGTGCATAGGCAGTAAACCACTTAAATGCTTCTGTCCCTAACGTCACGATCTGATTTCCGCCCCAATGAATTACCAGTAATTGTTCAATAAAGGGACGAAATCGTTCTTTGACCTTAACAGCATAAGCTTTATTGCCGGGGGGTTTATAGGGAACCGTATTGGTGAGTAAAGCGCGATCGCAGATGGATTGTAAGTCTTCGGGAGAAGAAGGTTCTTGATGATACATTCCTCGATAAAAGCCTTTACGAACCATTGTTCCAGCAGACCCAATTAAAGGTTGTCCTTGGGCTACTTCATCCCGTCCTAAGTCTCGACCAAAAAAGCAAACTTTACTGTCTAAATTCCCCGCATAAAGAACCGGTTCAGTGGGAATTTTTCCTGCCGCTTCATAAATAGGAAGATCGATGGGAAAGGGTTCTCTTTCGGCTTCAACACGAATTTTCTCTAATAAGGTTTTAATTTCGTCCATCACTCCTCATAGTAGTTTTCAGTTGGATGTATTTATATTTTAGTTAAGTTGAGTGGGGGGAGTGTGGGAAGTGTGGGGAGAATTTTTATTTCTAAATTATTCATTTTTTCACCCATCTAATTCCCCTTCCATGACTACCGAAAGGGCGGATTTGGCGTTATCTCGAAACTCTTGAATATTGACTTTTCCTAATAACCAAATGGCTAAGATCATCCCAAATCCTTGAATAACAAACACCAAAGCGTAGGATAACACAGGAAGGGTAAAGATTAACTTGCCAAAATTTAACACCACTCCCCCTAATACCGTAGACAGTCCCCTGGCGATCGCTTGGGCTAACCCCCAGGCCCCGATGAAGGTTCCGGCGGTTTCGGCCACGGTTAAATCTAACATCAAACTGGTGGCCCCGGCTGTAATCATTCCGGATGCTAACCCAAAAAACAGTAATCCCGACTTGAGTAAACTTTGACTCGCCATAACTCCAGCTAAGATAATAATAACGAAACAGCCTACCGCAAGGATGCAACCGAGTTTCGTGGTGCGTTGTTTTCCTAAACGGGGAACCACGAAGAAACCCGTCGAAGCGATACCGAATAGGGTTCCCATACCAAAAAAGGCGTTCAGTTGGGTGGTTTCAGAGATACACATCCCAAACACTTCACCCCCATAGGGTTCCATAACGGTGTCTTGCATGAATAAACTGAGGGTGAGGATGAGGATAAAGCTAAAAAACAGTCCCGTTTGACGACTAGCGGTTAAGACATTTAACGCATCTTTTAACCCGATTTGATCTTCCCGTTGTACGGTTTGAGATCGCTGTCCAAAGCGAGAATAACGAGATTCTACTCCCCAAGTGGCAAAAAAACACATGGCCAAGACGATGACAGGCATAATAATGAAGACCGGGTTAACCGTTGCTTGTAGAGTGGCAATATTCGCCATTTTAGCCGTGTTTGTGGGGTCGTAGGATAAAATGGCTTGACCACAAATTTCGGGGGTATTGAGTAACTGGGAACTGACGATCGCCCCGACTACAATACCTACCATTAACATCGACCAGACAATGCCAATTAACTGCGATCGGTTATCGTCATCGGACACATCCACCAACATTGCTGCGAAGGGGGTGGAACTCATACTTAAGGCTAATCCATAACCGCCAAAAACGATTCCTAAGGCGATCGCCCATCCGTAACTGACCCCATTCCATCCGTTTGCTTGGATACTCATTCCCAGTTGCCAAACCACTTGTAGGGCGATAAAAGCTAGAGATGTAAACAGTAAGGCCCCCATCCAGACGTATCCTGTGCGATGATAACCTTTTATGGGTTTGGTATCTGAGAGTTGCCCAAACCACACCCGCGCCGGACTGACAAACTGATACATAGCGATGGCTGTTGCTGCAATCCAGGGGAGTACGGTTAATTCGTCGATCATGATACGGTTGATCACTCCTAATGTCAACAAGGACATGATTCCTAGTCCCATTTGAAATAAACCCAAACGGAACATGGTTAAGAGTTTGATTTTGGGTAGGGGTTTATGGGGTTTGGGATCAGAGGTTTCGGGGATATTGTTGATGGTCATTTTTTGGCTAAGTGGTCAAACAGATTTAAAGTTTACTGTGAGAATCGGCAACTCTGCAAGTTCTCTTTTTTATTATCTATTCTCATGTCTGATCAATCCATAAATTTTCGATAAATTTATGGGAGTTTCTCATATTAAAAAGAAGCTGTGATCAGAAATACAATTTTCTAGTGTTTATGATTATTGGAAATGACAGTATTATGTACCCAAAAATGAACGTTTATTGTAGGGATTTAACACTGTTAAATCCTTATGTTAAATCCTTAAGGTATTGGCTTCAAAACAGACAAGTTAAAAAATCGATCATCTTTCTTTTTATTCCTGCATAAAATTCTTTATGGGGAACCATAACGTTATGGGACATAATTTATGGGATATAATAGTGTTAGGGACATAACAGTGTTAGGGACATAACAGTGTTAGGGACATAACAGTGTTATGTCCCTACGGGAAGATATAAAATTATTGGAAATGACAGTATTATGTACCCAAAAAATGAACGTTTATTGTAAGTATTTAACACTGTTAAATACTTAACATATTGGATTTAATATTAGTAAGAAATTTTTGTAATCCAGAAAAGAGTTTACCCTCTTTTAACTGTTGTTCTGCTTCAATAATCTTCCCATGAGTAAACATCTGAGTTAACCAAGAAAGCAAGGCATAATTAAGAGAATCAATTCCTTCTCCTGCTAGAATAATCTGACTAATAGACTCACGAGAATATTGATTTTGATATAATAAATTTGTTAGCTTTTCATTGATATTTTTTATCCAAGGATTAATAACTTTTTCTATCATTTCTTGACGGTTAACCGACCAAGATTTTTGGGCTAAACTAGATGTAAATGCTTCTTGTTGTTGTAAAATTAATCGGGTTAATTGAGATGCTTCTATTAAAGCATTTCCTACACTATGATTTTTTAGGTATTCTTTTAAAGCTTTTCTTTTAGCAGTTTCGGGCATTCCAGGAGTAGGGAATGGTTGAGGAAGAGGGGAAAAAGTTCTGTCTATTTTTTCTGACCATTGAGGATAAATTAATTGACAGAGAATATCTTGATCTATTCCTTGGCTCCCATAAAACAATTGTTGAGTAATCATCCCTGACATACCTTGGGATAAATCAATGATAGATAGTTCTGTCATGGTTTTTGTTAAGTTAATAACACAAGTTAACAAGGCTTTATTTGATGATTTTTGTGAGGTATAATTTAAAGTTAAAGCTATCGGTTTAGGAATCCAGGTGATTTCTTTCGCTTGATCAATTTTAAGGTTCTCTCCAATCAGATTTTTTAGTAAATTTCGATCTTTCTTATTCCATTTAGAGGAACTAATTAAAACAATCGCCTTAATTTTTTCTAAAATAGTTCTAAGCGGTATATTTTTGTCAACTTTAACGAATGGTATATCAGAAATTTGATGATAAGCCTTTAATTTCTCTTTGACATTTTCTAAGAGATTTTCGTGGTGAAATAATTCGACATTAGCTAAACTTATCAACTCAGAGAAAGAATAGCTTTTAAAATTTCCCACAGTATTGAAAGTAAACAAATAACCTTCAAGTTGATTATTTTTGATTTCAAGTCCTAAATACCAGTCATCACGGATGACAATTTTGTTATTGGGGGTCTTTTCTTCTTGTAAAAATAATTCTAATTTTTCTTGCAAGCGATTCAAATAAGCGAGAAATTTTGTTTCTCCCTGTTGTCCTAAACGATACATTCTTTCGATTCCGTCTTCTAGAGAATCAGTATAAAGATTTAACGCTTCTAATAAGGGCTGACAATTGCTGTCGACTGAGTTGGTTAAAGACTCAATATTAAGGAGATTTTCTGAACATGAAGCTATATTTTTATGGGTTAATAAGTCGTGAGAAAGGCTAGAAAGTATTGCTTTTTTTTGTTGTTGGAGGCTGGCAATTTCTTTTAATAAATCGTCTCGTTGCTCATGTAGTTTCTGCACTTCTAGTGGTAAAATGCGATCGCTAAGGGTACTATCTAAGCGATGTAAGATCATTTCCCTAAGTTGCTCAACTTGAAGCTGATCATTATTTTTTAAGGTAGATTGACCCATGAGTAAATGGTGTCGTATTCTTTCGAGTAAAACAGACACATCTGGATGATCTTTGAGCTTATCTTGCCACAAAATATGCTCAAGCTCACGAATTAAGGATTGAATATTATCTTGAACCGTCACAATAACCTTTTAAACCGACAAAAAATAAGCAACTTTGAGAAACTTTAACAAATATGTCGAGGATTTTTGATAGGCTTAGCATAGCAGATCAATTTATAATCTGCCTATGAAGCTTATGGAAGATATCAAAAACTATCGTAACCAATCTCCTGACCTCCGAGACAGTCTCACAAAAGCTCCCTTCTTTAATGAATTACCAGAAGAAAGTTTAGAACTGGTAATGAGTCATGCGGTGATTCGTAGTCATCCGGCCAATCGTGTTATCCTTTTGGAAAATGATTGGGGAGGTTCTGTTTACTTTATCCTGGACGGATGGGTAAAAATTCGCACCCACAACGTTGATGGGAAAGAAGTGACCTTAAATATCGTCGGAAAAGGGGAAGTCATTGGGGAAATGGCTGCTTTAGAAGAAGTTCCCCGTTCAACCGATGCTATTACGTTAACCCCTACCACCATCAGTAGCATTCCGGCGCAAGATTTTGTTACCCTACTTCATAGTGATCCCATAGCAGGTATTCGATTAGCCCAAGTGATGGCTAAGCGTCTGCGTCAAATCAACCGACGATTAAGGTTAAGAGAAGCGGATAGTCTCTCACGGGTAGCTGATACCCTGCTATTCTTAGCTGAAGGTCAGGGAAAACAAACGACTCAAGGGGTCGAAATTCCTAATTTACCCCATCGAGAGTTAAGTAGTATTAGTGGGTTAGCAAGAGAAACAGTGACGCGATCGCTGACTAAATTGGAAAAAAAAGGTTTAATTAAACGGGAAGATGATATTCTCTGTATCTTTTCTCTGGACTCTCTAGAAAAAATTATTTCCTAATCTATGGATGATACTAACTGGGTAGATGAGGGGGATGAGTTAATTAATGAATCTCAACCAACTCCCCCCAAAATACCAACCGCTCCCTTAAACCTAAACTCGGCTAAAGTTCGCCAAACCTTGGCGATGGTAGAAACGGCTTTTTTGTCCAGTGCAGGTAGTTTAATCTGGTTAATTAATTATTATTTTCCCCTCGGTCCGTTATTAAGGATATTTTTTCCCATTCCCATTGCTTTACTGTATCTTCGTTGGGGAAATCGTGCCGCTTGGATGGGTGCTTTGGTTTCAGGATTATTATTAACGGTGTTGATGGGACCGACTCGTAGTATCGTTTTTTTGATACCCTATGGGGTCATGGGGGTTCAGTTGGGGGCGTTTTGGCGTAGAAGTGTCCCTTGGGAGTTTTCGATGATTACAGGGGCTTTATTGGGGACGTTTGGCTTCTTTTTTCGCTTCTGGTTATTCTCTATCCTCTTAGGGGAAGATTTATGGCAATACATCATCAATCAGATGACTGGGTTGGCTGAATGGATATTTTTACGCTTAGGAATTTTGGCGCAACCAAGCTCTGTTTTTATCCAATTACTAGCAGTTTTTATCATTTTTGTCAATAGTTTAATCTATTTATTTGCGGTGCATTTGGTGGCTTTATTGGTGTTAGATAAACTGGGAAATCCTATCCCCCGTCCTCCAAAATGGGTACAGATTATTTTAGATTATGAATAATTGAGGATGAATCATGACACAAGAACCCATTACTGTTCGCTATACCTTGGAAGATATCTTACAACAAATTAACGAAAAGTTGGATACAAGGTTGGACAAAATTGAACAAAAAATGGATAAGCAATACGGTGAGCTTAACCAGAAAATGGATAAGCAATACGGTGAGCTTAACCAAAAAATTGATAGGCAATATACTGAGCTTAACCAAAAAATTGATAAGCAATACGGTGAGCTTAACCAAAAAATGGATAAGCAATACGGTGAGCTTAACCAGAAAATTGATAGGCAATACAGTGAACTTAACCAGAAAATTGATACCCTTGAAAAAGATGTCAATGATCTCAAAATAGGACAAGCTCGTATCGAAGAAAAGGTTACAGGGGAAATCAAAACCCTTGATGCTAAAATCGATGGAATTACAAAACGTTTGGACTTTCAAGAGTTTATTAATCGTGGGGTGGTACTTGGGTTAATTGTAGCTATTCTGGGGGGTGTCGCTAAGATGTTAGGATTGATAGGAACTTGACCATTAATTATCCAAAGCATCTAGACGTTTTTGCCATTCTTGATCAATTTTATCTGATTGTTCAATTTCTTGTTCTATGAGGTCTTTTTCTGTGGTATAAGCAAGATCAGATTGTTGAAGAATGGCTTGATTAGCGAATTGAGAAGCGTATTCTAATTTATGTTGAGTCGTTGCATCTTTGTCTTCTAATACTTTAGTTCTTTCTCTCCTTTTACCGTTTCTTGCTTCAATTTTATTGTTTCTTGCTTGAATGACAAAGTAACGAATGATAGGAACTCCTAAAAAAGCGATCGCATACCCTAATAATAACCAATAAATTGAATTGATAAAGGCAATAAAACCGCCAAATTGTGCCACAATACTCGGATCTTTTAGAAATGATCCTAACACTAATGCTAAAATAAAATTAAAGGCTCCTAAGCCAATAGATAACATAATTTGACTACTGGAAGCTTCACTAAACTTATATAATCTTTCTCTCAAATAGCTAGAAATAGACTTTTGACTTGACTCTTGAACCGTTACTTGTAACTCAGGAAAAGAGTAAATTAATTCACCTTTGGGAGAGACTTCTGGTGTTCCATTAAAGCGGGTTAAAACGGGTAATATATAGTCTTCATTTTCTTGATTATAGCGATCAATATTATCAAGATAGGGAGCAACTTGTTCAGCAATGATTGACCCTTTATTATTTTTAATTACGGTTCCAATGGCTTTCCAGCGACGCTCTTCTAAATTATAATTAGGGTTACCATCTCCGAATAAAAAGGAAAAAATGGCTTCTAAAAAATTCATTTTATCAGAATCTCGATTTTGGGATCTTCTTGAAGATGAATAGCCATAACGATTATAATGATAATCGGGATAAAATATCCAAAAGAGATCACCAAAATTAGGGAAGAAAAAGAATCCGCCACCTCGATAACTTCCCCCGCGACTTCCCGAATTATTATCACTATCTCGACTGGAATTTATACCAATAACAATCACAGTGATAGCAATTATCATTAAAATAATAGAAGCAATTAAAATAATACCAAAGGAAATACGAATAATATAAAACAGAACTTTCCAAATTTTATCCCAGGTTTCTTTTAACTGTAGTTTCCAATATTTATTACGGAGAATGGTTCTGAAATTTTCAGGAAACAGATAGATAATGTCTCCTGACTCTGCGACTTGTAAATGGCCAGACACATCAGAGGCTAAGGCCAGTAATCCTTGCTGTGCTAAGTTAATATTAAGTCCTGATTTTGCTGCTACGTCCCCAACAGTGACACGGTAGCCTAATTGTTCAACGGATTTCATAATTTCAGGCTGAAGTGTCATATCATACCTTCCTTATTTTCCTGGTCACACTTCTATTATATTCATTTTAAGAGAAAAGTATGTCTCATCAAAAAATTTTAATTTGGTATCGCAATGATTTACGAATTCACGATCATGAACCATTATATCAAGCCATTAAAAAAAATGCCTTAATTATTCCTTTTTATTGTTTTGATGTTAGACAATTTGAAACCACTTCCTTTGGGTTCCCAAAAACGGGTAATTTTCGAGGTCAATTTTTATTACAAAGTGTTGCGAATTTACGAGCATCTCTCCAAGATTTAGGCAGTGATTTAATTATTAGAAAAGGTTATCCTGAAAAAATCATACCTGAATTCATTAAAAAATTAGACATTGATGCTATCTATTTTCATAAAGAAGTCACTTCAGAAGAAATAAATGTTGAAAATGCAGTTAAACAAGCTCTTAAACCGCTTAATACAAAGTTTAAAGGGTTTTGGGGAGCTACGTTATATCATTGGGATGATTTACCTTTTGAAGTTAATCAACTCCCCGAAGTTTTTACCAGTTTTCGTAAGAAAGTAGAAAAAAATTCTACAGTAAACCCTACATTTATTAGTCCGAGAAAATTGCTATCTTTTCCTGAAATCGAAGTGGGTAATCTTCCCAGTTTAGAAGACTTAGGATTACAAAAACCTGATTACGATTCGAGAGGCGTTTTAGAGTTTAAAGGAGGAGAAACAGAAGGAATTAAACGCCTACAAACCTATTTTTGGGAAAGAAACTGTCTTAAAGAGTATAAAGGAACCAGGAATGGAATGTTAGGCGCAGATTATTCTTCTAAGTTTTCTCCTTGGTTAGCGTATGGTTGTTTATCCCCTCGTTATATTTATGAAGAAGTCCAAAAGTATGAAGAAGAAAGAGTAAAAAATAATTCAACCTATTGGCTAATTTTTGAACTGTTATGGCGAGATTATTTTCGTTTTATTTGCGCTAAACATGGCAATAAAATTTTCTATGAATCGGGGTTACAAGGGTTAGATATTCCTTGGAAAGAAGATATAGAAAGGTTCAAACTGTGGCAAGAAGGTAAGACGGGTTATCCTTTAGTTGATGCGAATATGAAGGAATTAGCTGCCACTGGTTTTATGTCTAATAGAGGGAGACAAAATGTCGCTAGTTTTCTGACTAAAAACTTAGGAATTAACTGGATAATGGGGGCAGAATGGTTTGAATCTTTATTAATTGATTATGATGTTTGTAGTAACTATGGAAACTGGAATTACACCGCCGGCGTGGGAAATGATGCCAGGGGATTTCGCTATTTTAATATTCCTAAACAATCAAAAGATTATGATCCCAAAGGAGACTATATAAGATATTGGTTACCTGAATTAACAATGATTCCAGGGGACAAAATTCATGAACCCTGGAAACTTTCTCAAGACGAACAAAAACGCTATAATGTCAGAATTGGAGTTGATTATCCTCGTCCAGTGGTAGACTTTTTCAAATCAGTTAAAGCCAATGAAAAAGTTTATAATGCTTCGACAGAAAAGTAACCACTAAATACAACTTCTGACTTCATTCAAGGGGTTTTCCAGATCCTCTGATGATAGTCTTCAACCTTAGCATAGGGATCGATCGCAGTATGATGGTGATGAGTATGATCATGAGAATGATGATGATGACCATGATCATTGATCGCAGCAAGACGAAACTTGCACATCTCACAGTTCATCTGTACTTGTCCCTGTTGAATCTCTAACTCTCGTTTCCTGACTACCTGTAGTAGTTGGGGATGGATACCCATTTCCGGTAAACAAGTCATTTCGATGTGAGGATAAACTGCTTTTTGTTCTTCTGTAATGCGAAAAATCTTTTTAACTAACGCCCCAGTAAACAAGAAATAGGGTAAAACAATAATACGCTTGGGTTGATAGAAACTAGCGCGTCTAAACCCTTCTTCAAGACGGGGATGGGTGATACCAATAAAACAGGTTTCAACGGTTTGATACCCGCTACCTTCCCATACCATTCGCGCTAACTTGCACACATCCCCATTGGCATCGGGATCACTTGAACCCCTACCAACGAACAATAAAACCGTCTCAGACCGTTTAATTCCTTTGGGGTTAGCTTCGGGGCGATCGAGGGCTTCTAACCGTTCTTGCCACAATTTTAGCAGGTTGGGGGTAATACCGAAATGGCGGCCATAGTGGAATTTTAACTCAGGGTAACGCTGTCGAGTGCGATCGAGTTCGTTAGTGACATCAAATTTATTATGACGCGCAGCAAACAACAAAATAGGCAAAGCAGAGACATCAGTGTACCCTTGGGACACACAATAGTCAACCCCTTGCTGGATGTAGGGTTCTGTTAGTTCTAAAAAACAGGGAATAACGGGACGAGAGGTGTCTAATGCTTGATAAGCAGCTACAAAGTCCAGAAAGGTCTGTTTGCCGTCTATATCTTTGGTTCCATGACCAATCATCAACAGGGGACGGGATAAGGGTAACGGGGGAAAATGAAGAGAGGGATGCTTATCTAGCTTAGTGGTGGACATTAATGGTTTCAAACTCCTGTAATGGTGTGGGGTAGGGATGTTCATAGTCCATACTTTGTTATGGTAGCGAACTTTAAAGGTTGAGGAAATGGGGGGTGGGGGGGTGTGGGGAGACGGGGAGACGGGGAGTGTGGGGAGAGTTAATACTTAATTGAAAATTGTTATTAAGGGGCTAAGCGATGAATTTCCCATGCGTTTTCCTCTGTTAGACTATAAGAGAAGCGATCGTGTAAACGGTTTGGTCGTCCTTGCCAAAATTCAAACCGTGTGGGTTTGACTCGATATCCTCCCCAAAAAGAGGGTAAGGGAATCTCTCCATGTTGAAATTTATACTTTAATTCTTCAAACTTCATTTCTAATAGTTTTCGTGAAGAAATAACTGAACTTTGTGCAGAACACCAAGCCCCCAATTGACTGCCTTTGGGACGACTGGTAAAATAGCTTAAAGACTCTGCTGTAGACACTTTACAAGCGGTTCCTTGAATTTTAACTTGACGTTCTAGAGGAAGCCATAAAAATAATAACGCAACGTGAGGATTTTCTGTAATTTGTTGGGCTTTTCTGCTTTCGTAGTTGGTAAAAAAAACAAATCCTTGCTCATCAAAATATTTTAAAAGAACGGTTCTAATAGAAGGTTCTCCTGTGGCTGAAGCAGTGGCTAAACTCATGGCATTGGGTTCGGGTAATTCTGCTTCGGTGGCTTGTTTAAACCATTTTTCAAACTGTTTAAAAGGGTTGGCTTCTAGATCATTTCTAGTTAGACCATTACGGGTATATTCTTCTCTTAATGCAGTGAGATCCATTGTTACTTTAAACGTTTTAGTACAAGGTTTTAACTATAGCAATCAGGTTTCAGTTGTGAGAAAGGGTTTAACAATTTTAAACCCCTACAAATTGCTCTTGTAGGGACATAATAATATTATGTCCTAATGGGTTCTCATATATTATTCAGTGATTGCTATATTATAGTTTAACGTAATTGTTTAAAAATTAGGTTTTTCAGGTGGGCAAATTAGAGATTTATCTGAACTACTCGTAAAGTAGAAAACTTTGCCCACCCTACAATCTTAAGATTTTTTTCTTGTCAATATTTAAAATTCTTGAGGGTGATTTTTAGCTTTAATCACTTCTTTTCTCCTTGTTTCTAATAACTCACTAAACTCTTGAGAAAGTCTTGGCATTTGTTCTAGTAAAGTGGCCACCACTTCAGGGGATAAAACCCCTACTTCTAAGTCATCTAACGCCATCACAGAGACATCGCTACATTCTCCTGTGAGTAAGATTTTTTCACCAAAAAATTCCCCTTGTCCTAAGCGTGCAATTTCTTGATTTTGTCCGTTATTGTCCCCAACAAAAATGATAGCATGACCATTTAAAATTAAATATAACCCTAAAATTCTTTCTCCTTCTTGAAATACCCATTCTCCTTGAGCATAATAGCGAATATTACTTGCGTCTTTTTCTTCCATAAACCGTTCAGCAGCCGCATTACCAAAATTGGGTAGCGATCGCATAACTTCTGTGACTTGGTGGGTAGGGTTTGGTTTAGGCATTTGTGCCATATCCATATGATATTCTGTCTGAATGGGATAGGGAATGGTTAAATGATATCGTTTAGCTGCGTACCAAATACGCACAACAAAATCATTACGAATCTTCAGCATCGTTTCATAATTATCCACAAACAAACCAATTTGATAGGTAATAGAAAAATCGGCGTAATTTTCTACTCTTACCCAAGGGGAAGGTTCCTTTAAAATACCTGGGGTTGATAAGGCGGTTTCTTTAAGTACATGAATCACTTTATTCGGGGGATCATCATAGGAAAAACCAAATAAAAATCGTTCCACGTGCAAAGGAGTAGGGCGATTATAATTAGTAAAATTTCCTTGGGCTAAAATTGAGTTAGGAATGACCACACTATCTTGTTCTCGGGTTTGCAAATAAACCGATCGCCAATTCACTTTAATGACTTTACCTATGGTGTCCCCAACTTGTAACCAATCTCCTAAAGCAAAGGGTCGTTCAAATAATAATAAAATGCCCGAAAATAGATTTTTTAACGTATCTTGTAAGGCTAAACCAATCACCAATGAACCTACCCCGAAGGCGGTGAGAAGCGCACCTAAATCGATTTTCCAAACGGTAGACAGAATAACGGCTGTAATACAAGCCACTAAGAAAAAACGAATTAAATCTAATAGTAAGTCAGGAACTCTCTCTTGCCAACTCCCGGCAACAGCTTGGTCAAAAATCAACACTTTAAAAGCCGAAAGGATAGCATGGATCATGCCGATCCATACTAAAGTTTTTACTAAACGAATAATAGTTGTTTCTTCAGGAATTTCTAAAACTTTTGTCAAAAATAACAATAAAGCAACTAAGGGAAAAACTAAATTTCGGAAAATAATTATAGTAGCAACCAAAGGTTTTTCTTCTTGGCGAAGTCGCACAATGACTTCATTTAATAAAATCATCGTTAAGGGAAACCCTAAAATGAGTAAAATTGCCCAACGAAACCAGTTTTGATCTACTAATGTAATTGGCATTATAAATTGATTGATGATTACATAAATATCCGATACTCCCATTATGAATAATTAAATCAATGACAGCAGAAAAACTTAGGATCTTATTATGTTTCCCTTTTCACCCATCCCTTAAGGAATTGTTAAGAAATATTATAAAAAGTTTATTATTAACAGTTTTTCAAATTTATATTGGTTATTATACAAGGTAAATTGATTCTTTCTTTTTTAGCACTCTTAAGGCTTAAGTGCTAATTCAAACCTCTACTATTAGGGGGTTTATTTGGAGGAATGATCTCAAAATTTTAACAAATACAAAAGAAGAAAAAGCAGCTTATGAACTATTTTTTTGATATTCTCGGTCCAACTTCCGTTTTAACCTTCTTTAATTATCAACAACAACTAGAGCAAAATGAAAATCGAGGTAAAGCTTATTTAGGAAGCTATGAATGTAGCCTTGATGGTTTTATTGAGTCAGTGGATAATATTCCCAAAAAACCCGATTGGAATTGGGATGATGTGGTGGGAAGTATTGTTAATTTTTGGTTAAAAAACGAAGAGAAAGTCCGTTATTGGCAAGACAACTTTACTTCTGCGGAGTCCGACCTAGTGATTGTTGCTAGAGTGGGAAAAATTGAAGCATTGCGGCAGGAATTTGAATCCTTATTTGATGTTTAGACCCCCAGGATGACGGGCAGGAAAACGCTCAAATCATTTGTTCCGTCATCTTGATTCTAATAGGGAAATAAGTAGAAATAAGTGGAAATAAAGGGAAAACAATAGACAATTTATTATCTGTAACAAAATCGGGGTTTGGAAACTAAAAAATATGGGTATAATAAAAATAAATTGAGAAACAAAGATAAAGTCTATTTAAGTTTCTATTGTTGAATGAGTTGGTTATGATGAAGTTGAAACGTTCTTATCGTCGTTCCTTAATTTATGGTTTACTGGTCGTTTTTATCAGTAGTAGTATTATTATTTCTTCCCCAAAACCTAGTTATGGTCGCCCCTGGTTAAATTGGCTCTTGCAAGGGGTACAAGTCATTCAATTATCTACGTTATCTGACTCTCAAGAAGTTAAATATGGGCGACAGATTAACGATGAATTAATCAGAAGTGGACAATTTCGTTTATCTCGAAATCAAGCCTTAATTCAAAAGATTGATCGCATTGGTCAACGTTTAGCACAAAATAGCCGTCGTCCCAATTTACCGTTTACCTTCCAAGTGGTTCAAGATAATTCTATTAATGCCTTTGCGACGATGGGGGGTTTTGTTTATGTGAATACCGGTTTAATTGCTGCTGCTGAAAATGAGGCAGAATTAGCCAGTGTCATTGGTCATGAAATTGCCCATATTACGGAACGTCATGCCATTAATCAAATGCGAAACGTAGCCATTTCTCAAGGGTTAATGTCGGCCACTGGATTGAGTGAAAGTAATATTGTTAATATTGGGGTGCAATTAGCCGTGAATCTTCCTCATAGTCGAGAAGCGGAACTCGAAGCGGATCAAGTGGGTTTACTCAACTTACGACAAGCGGGTTATGCACCCATTGGGATGATTACGTTTATGAAAAAATTAACCCAAAAAGGCGGATCCCCTCCTGCTTTTTTAAGCACTCACCCGGCTACTTCCCAACGGGTTGAAGCCTTAAAGCAAGCAGTTAACCCCGATATTGCCTATCAGGGAGATGGGTTAGATACTCAAGCCTATCAACAGGAATTTCGGGCGTTATTGTAGCTTTTTTTGATGGTTAGAAGCGAACTTTACCCAGTAACCAATCTGTGATTAACTCAGGGGTATTTCTTTTTACCCAATAAAAAGCGATCGCCCGAAAACTAGGTTTAGAGAGTCTAGCAATTAATCTCATTACTCGGTTGAGAGGACGCATCCCAACTTTTTGATTGATTAAGTTAACAGAACCCACGTCATAAAGACAATCAATAATCATCTTAAAGGTTGCTTCCTCTCGTTCCATTAAATTTTCCACTAGAAGCATAACATTTTTTTTCTGTTCGATTTCTAGTTTTTGGGTTTCAGAAAGTTTGGGAAAATATTTGACCACGGTTGCTGATTTTTTTTGCTTCTTTTTTTTCTGCTTCACTTTTTTAGATTTTACAATTTTTGATGACTTTCTTGCTGCTTGTGACGTTTTTTTCTGAGTGTTAGAAGAAATCATAATTTTATTGATTAACCAATTGGTAATTAATTCAGGGGTATTATTGACCACCCAATAAAAAGCAATCCCTCGAAAGAGAGTTTTAGCTAATCTAGCGATGAATTTTATCAAAGACTTAAGAAAACCCAGAGGAACTTTTTTGTTGATCAGATTGAGAGAACCCAGATCATAAAGACAATCAATAATCATCTTAAAGGTTGCTGCTTCTCTCTCCATTAAGTTCTCAACCAAGAGCGTAATATTTCTTTTCTGTTCTATTTCAAGTCGTTTGACTTCTGAGAGTTTAGGGACGTATTTAGCCACTTGGACTGTTTGTTTTGGGTTGTTCCGAGAAAGTACCATGAAGATTTACACACTAACACTCTCAGATACTATAAACGAGACAGACTAATTTAACCAGTTTTCAACCCTCCATAATAACGAAGTGAGAAGTCACAAAGGGTTTTTGAGACGAAGATTTATGCGCTATTAATCATCAAACTTCCCATCATTCCTAAATCTTCGTGATCTAAAATATGACAATGATAAACTGTTTTTCCTGTAAAATCTTTAAAGGCAATACGAATGCGAACGGTTTCCCCTCGTCGAACTAAAATGGTATCTTTCCAGGTTTGATAAGGGTTAGGAATTCCATCACGACTAATGACTTGAAACTTATTGGTATGAACATGAAAAGGATGATCCATAACCCCTGTATTAATTAATTCCCACTCTTCTACCGTATTTAACTTAACTTCAGTTTGAACCGTGTTATGTTGATAGGGTTCTCCATTAATTAAAAAAGCCATCCCTACCCCTGGAAACATTCCATGATTTAAGTAGAATTGTCGGGTTGTTTGGGGTTCAGATAAAGTAGAAATGGGCATTAATTTAGTGGGTAACTCTAAGGAATTAACAGCATTATCATAACGGATTTTAGCCAAAGGGATAGGAGCATTATTATCAATATAACTTCCTCTTCTATGTCCCCTCATTCCTCCCATCATTCCCCCTCCCATCATACCCATTGAACCTCGATTATAGGGTAAACTAACTAACCGATAGGTTTTGGGGTTTTTATCTCCTTTAATTAAGACTTCTGCTCGTTCTCCTGGGGTTAATAATAGTTCTGATCGTTCAATGGGTTTTTCCAAGGGGGTTCCGTCATTAGCAATTAAATAAAAAGGATGATTTTCTAAGGATAGCTTATAAAAGCGAGAGGTGGAAGCATTGAGTATTCTTAATCTTAATAATCCATTTTTGGGTAAAGTAAAAGAAGGATTAATCTGGCCATTAACTGTAATGATATTGCCTTCTCGACCCATCATTAAGGGCATTTGATTTGAGGGTAATAAATTACCATTATTATCTAACGAAAAATCCTGCAAGATTAAAAATTCTTCTTTAGCTGCTTTGATTTCTGGTATTTCATCTAATTGACCCCGAATAATAAATAAACCCGCTAACCCTCCTGATAATTGTTCTGCCACTAACCCATGTAAATGGGGGTGATACCAATTAATTCCTGCGGTTTGTTGGGGTGATATTTCAAATTCATAGGTAACTTTTTCTTGAGGATTAACGGTTAAAAATATATTATCCCCTTTACCGGTGGGAGGAATATGTAAGCCATGATAATGTAAATTAGTGGGTTGAGACAATTTATTAATAAAATGAATACGGACTTTATCCCCTGGTTTTGCTTCTAATCTAGGTCCAGAAACTTGACCATTATAAGTTAATAAATAAGCAGTTTTCTCTCCTAATTGTACTTTTTGATGACTGGCTTCTAAGGTGGTTTCTAACAGTCCATTTTGACTAAAAACTGTTTTTTGTGCATTTAAGGCATAACTTGTATTTGATAAATTATTGTTGTTATCCTGTAGCTTTTTAATCACCTGGTGAGTGCCAAAAGCGAGTAGCGTTGTTGAGGTTCCTAGAATAAGAAATTGACGACGATTCATAGGTTTCATGACTACCTCCTTTCTTGTTTATCGATCAGAGAGACGCTTAATATAGCGTCTCTATAACTGGTTAACTTTTAATAAGTTTCATATTCTTCGTAAACTTGTGTACTACCATTTTTATTAATAGCAAAAATTGCAAAGGGTTGTTTAGTATTTCCTGCTTCCATTCCTGGGGTTCCTATAGGCATTCCTGGTACAGATAGACCGATAAGATCGGGTTTTTCTTTAAGAAATCGTTTGATATCATCAGCAGGAATATGACCTTCCATCACATAACCATCAATAATAGCCGTATGACAAGATTCTAAGTCAGAACTGATGTTATATTTCTGTTTAATACTAGCCATATCATCGGTTTTAATATCAGTAATTTTGAAACCGTGTTTTTTAGCGTGTTCTACCCAAATTCCGCAACAACCACAAGAAGGACTTCGATAAACAGTCATGGACATATTTCCATTGTAAGATTCATTAACCCTGTCCCAATTACTCGCTAAAATAGTTTGATTAGACGGTTGATTTATTGCCTGATTTTGATCACTTGAATGGTTCAAGTAGAGAGTCCCTGCTATTCCCATAACAGCAACCCCTGCAATGATAGAAAATAACCATTTTGATGAAGGACTAAACATTCTTAAATGTCTCCGTAAGATAACTATCTTTTTCTATTTTAGCTCGTAATCATGGATGTTGTTTACGAACAGTACAATATTGAATCAAGACGATAAATAAGAATAAGCCAACCACATACTTGAGGGGATCAGGAACCGAAGGATTCGGGGAAAAAAAGCCTTCAATGATTCCTGCAATAAATAGAAGGGGAACAATGCCAAAAACCAACTGTGCTGCTTGTAATCCGTAAATTTTAAACGCATCTGGACGGGTATAGTTTCCTGGAAATAATAATGCTTTCGCAATCAATAATCCCGCCCCTCCTGATAAGAAGATAGCCGGTAATTCTAGGGAACCATGAGGGAAAACAAACGCCCAGAAAGGATAAGCTAAATTATTTTGCCCGACAAGAGTGGCAATACTACCAATCAGTAACCCATTATAAAAAAGAATAAATAGGGTAAAAATTCCTGCAATAATCCCCCCACCAATAATCCTAAAAGAGACCGACATATTATTAATCATAATGCCACTAGAAGCTAAGGGTTCCATGCCAATAATAGACCCCATCCATAACTCTTGATCGTCCCGAACTTTCGTAATTAACTCTGGAGGCACCACCGAAGGGATAAACGCTGGATCACTCCAAGCGTACCACCAAGCAATTAAACCCCCTAAAAGAAAGGTCAAAGTGGCGATCGCTGTACATTCCCAGGTTTTCCGCACTGTTTCTGGGAACCCCCACCGATAAAATCGCCAAATTGCCCCCCAGTCTTGACTACGGGGACCTTGGTAAATTTGACTATAGGCACGGGTGGTTAACTGGTGTAAGTCTTGAATAAGAATGGTTCCCACTTGAAAGGTTTTAGCACGGGCAAGATCAGCCGAGACAGAGCGATATAATCCCGATAATTCTTGTATTTCTGCTGCGTTTAAGGATTTAATGCCTTTTTTTTCGATTTTTTTCAACAGGAAATCCAGTCGTTGCCAAGAAGGTTCTCGTCGTGCAATCCAACGTTGAATTTTCATTATATTTTGCCTATATTTTCAGTAACTTGTCTTAAGATCACCTTAAGTTCTTTGTTTTTAGGTTATTTTTCATTAATTATCTCTGATGTCTAACCCTTCTCCAGATTATAAATCTCCAGGCCCTTTGAGTGTGGGCAATGTTATTAATGCTGCTGCTCGCATTTATCGCGATCGCTTTCCTGTCTATTATAAGTTAGCTTTAATTAGTTATTTTTGGTTACTGGTTCCTATTTATGGATGGGCAAAATTTATGGCGATTTCGGGTTTATTATCCCGTTTAGCTTATGGAGAAGTGAGTGGAAAACCGGAAAGTGTTCAAGAGGCGCGTCGTTATATTAATCCCCGTTTGTGGACGTTTTTCTTAACTGCATTATTAGTGGGTTTAATTTTCTTTGGATGGTATATATTCTTCGGCATTATTTGGGTAATTTTTATTTTTGTTTTAACAAGTCTTGGTTCCTCAAATAATAGTTTGTTGTTGGCGCTTATTTTGGGTCTTTTAGCAGTCATATTACTGATTATATTTATTAGTAGTCTTGTTTGGCTTAACTCTCGATTATATTTAGCAGATTTATCTATAGCGATTGAAAATCAATCTTCACCCTCTACGGCAATTAATCGCAGTTGGCAGCTAACTAAACAATTCATTGGACGGATTATGTTAATTAGTTTTGTGGCTTTTTTGATTGCCATTCCTGCTTCTCTATTAATTCAAGTAATTGATGGTTTCGTTCGCTGGACGTTGGCGGTTATTTTTCCTGAGGGTTCCCTTGTTGCTCGCATTATATATTTTTTAGTTTATTTAGCAACTTCTTTCCCTGTATCGGCTTTATTAGTTCCTTTTTGGCAATCCATTAAAGCTGTTGTATATTACGATTTACGTACTCGTCGGGAAGGAATTGATATCCAACTTCGAGATTCAATTTAAGTTTTAATTGAGAGTTGTTAAATTATGAACTTTTTCAATCAATTTAAAATAGAAACTCCCGAAAGTGTTGAATTAGAATTTACTTTGGCGGGTATTGGCAACCGTGTCTATGCTTTCGTCATTGATTGGATTATTTTGGGATTAATTATTACTGTATTGCTCATTTTTACTGCTTTATCTTTTCTCAATACCTTTCTATTATCCAGTATTTTTGGCATACCAGAAGGGCAAACTTTTTTATGGATTTTAGCCATTCAATTTTTTATTATTTTTATTGTTTATGTGGGCTATTTTGTTTTTTTTGAAACCCTGTGGCAAGGAGAAACACCGGGAAAACGATTTGTTAAAATTCGGGTGATTCAAGATAATGGAAGACCCATTACGTTACAACAAGCGACCCTTCGCGCGTTATTAAGACCCATTGATGATTTATTTTTTTTAGGGGTGTTTTTTATTATTTTTGGTAAACAAGAAAAACGCATTGGGGATTGGGTTGCCGGAACCATTATTATTCAAGAAAAACAAGGGAAAAAAGGAACCGAGTTAATCGTTTCCAAAGAAGCAGAAAATTTAGCTAAATACTTACAAACAAACACTGATTTATCTAAATTATTACCCGAAGATTTTGCTACCATTCGCCGATACTTACAAAGACGAGATGATATGTTTACCGAAGCTAAAATGGAGTTAGCACGAAAATTAGCCTATCAAGTAAAAGATATTATTGGTCTTGAAGACATACCAGAAGGAACCACCACAAATCTGTTTTTAGAAGCGGTTTATTTAGCCTATCAACAACAGGGTTAAACTATAATCAAGGTTCAAAGGCTTGGCACAAATCTTCTACATAGCCAACGAGAGCATCCATACCGCATAGATGGCACAGTTGCTGAATAGTTTGGTTATTTTCAGCTTACTAAGTAGGTGATCGTAAATCAAGGCAGTTTTGAGGATGCCCACTCTACAAACATTTCATGTTTAATTATACGTACTTACTCCTTACTTTCTTGATCTTGAATTCAAGTTAACTGGGATACTAAGGCTATTATATCCAAATTGTTTGATAAGTTTTGTGAATAAAATTATCATTTTATTGCTGAATATTTAAGTATTTATATAAATACGACAGTTGATATTAATTGAATCGCTAAAATTCTCTGAGTGCTAGGCTCAATCGAGCAGTAGCTTAACTTTATCACTAAAAATCGTCTATGTTCCATCAAAAAGGTACAATATGAAAAAAAACTAATCTATTTTTTTACTATTGGAGCTTTGAGTTCATTAACTGCTTTATCTAATATTTCAAAAGCTCACGCTGCTTTACTAGCAACTAGACCTAGATTTTTCAATTTTTCAATTTTCTCTATGCGTGTATCACAAATTATCCCACCAGCAGGTCCCCAATTTGCGAGTGCAAAAGCAGGTACATTTATTATTGATCCGAATCCAGGAACTGTGTTTGAAGATGTTAAGATACCTCTATCTGTCACCCACACTACATTCTTCACCCCAAACCGTTTCCTCACTTTCTCTATTTGACTCAAGAATGTGCTAGTATCTGAGGTGTTTCCTTCAAAAACTTCTACAGCGATAGGACAA
>JAAUYH010143907.1_pt1 | contig 43951 bp, 41 predicted proteins | sample 7278061 | NCBI WGS metagenome assembly JAAUYH01 (sample SAMN14350203, study PRJNA611818) | marine sediment metagenome | isolation source: surface marine sediment (0.6m) | place: French Polynesia: Moorea | collected 2018-08
AACTATTAGAAAAGTAAAAGATTACTCACTTTTAGCTTCTCTTGGTTTTCTATCGTCTCTGCGATGATCTCGTCCGCGTTTATCACGACCATTACCTCTATTATTATCCCTTGGAGGTCGAGCAACCCAACCTTCAGGTTTTTCTAAAAGGGCTTTACGAGAAACCTTTTCTTTACGCGTTTTAGGATCAATGCCAAAGTATTTTACATCAAGAACATCACCAATATTTACGACGTCGGTAACATTATTTGTGCGTTCCCATGCCAGTTCGCTAACATGTAACAAAACTTCATTGCCCGGAGCTTCGGTATATTCAACGACCGCTCCAAAATCTAGAAGTTTTATAACTTTTACTTCATAAACACTGCCTCTTTCTGGCTTAAATGTAATCGCATCAATTTTAGCTAAAACAGCGTCAATACCTTCTTGATCTGTACCTAAAATCTCAACAATTCCTTCTTCGGTAACAGGATCTTCATTTATTACAATGGTTGTCTTGGTCTCTTTTTGCAATTCTTGAATGACTTTTCCACCAGGACCAATTAACGCACCGATATATTCACCAGGAATAGTTCTGGTAACCATTTTAGGTGCGTGTGCCTTAACATCTGCATTCGGTGCAGCGATTGTATCTGTCAATTTTTCTAAGATATGTAAGCGCCCATCACGTGCTTGTTGTAAAGCTTTTACCAAAATTTCATAAGATAATCCTTTGATCTTGATGTCCATCTGGCAAGCGGTAATACCATCAGAAGTACCTGTTACTTTAAAATCCATATCACCCAAGTGGTCTTCATCTCCTAAAATATCCGATAGCACTGCGTAGTTGTCACCATCAGAAATTAAACCCATGGCAATACCTGAAACAGGCTTTTTCAACTGAACACCTGCGTCCATTAAAGCCATTGTACCGGCGCACACAGTGGCCATCGAAGAAGAGCCATTAGATTCCAATACTTCAGATACCACACGAACTGTATAAGGACAATCCTCTGGAACCATTGGTTTCAAAGCACGCTGTGCCAAGTTACCATGACCAATTTCACGACGCGAAGTACCTCTCAAGGGACGTGCTTCACCAGTAGAAAATGGAGGGAAGTTATAATGCAAATAAAATGTTTCTTCACCCTGATATGTTGCGAGATCTACAACATTAGCCTCACGAGATGTACCTAAAGTAACGGTAGCCAATGCCTGGGTCTCACCTCTAGTAAAGATAGATGACCCATGCGTAGACGGCAGATAATCTACCTCACACCAGATTGGGCGTATATCAGTAGTCTTTCGTCCATCAAGCCGAATACCTTCATTTAACGTCAAATTACGAACAGCTTCCTTGTGTGCCTTACTGAAATACTTCGATATTAATTCACCTTTTTCTTCAAGTTCCTCCTCAGAAAACGAAGCCAGCACTTCCTCTTTTAATTCACTAAAAGCTTCACCTCGTTCTTGCTTTGAAGTCCCTCTTTTGGCAATATCATAATTCTTTTGATATGCCATTTCATGGATTTTTTGCGCCAATTCTTCATCTTCATCAGCACCTTCATACTCTCTCACTTCTGGTTTGCCAACTTTTTCAGCTAAGGCTACTTGCGCGGCACATTGTACTTTAATAGCTTCATGTGCAAATTTAATGGCCTCTGCCATTTCTTCTTCTGAAACTTCTTCCATTTCACCCTCTACCATCATGACAGAATCTGCTGAAGCACCGACCATCATATCAATATCAGCGATTTCAACTTGCTCACGTGTTGGGTTAATGACCAACTCACCGTCGACCCGCGCTACACGCACTTCAGAAATAGGCGTTTCAAATGGAAGGTCTGAAATAGCAATACAAGCCGAAGCTGCCAATCCGGCCAAAGCATCAGGCATAACATCATCATCGTGAGACATTAATTGGATCATCACCTGTGTTTCTGCATGGTAATCTTTTGGGAATAGTGGGCGCAATACACGGTCTACTAAACGCATTGTCAAGATTTCTTCAGTACTTGGTCGTGCTTCTCTTTTGAAGAAACCACCGGGGTAGCGGCCGGCAGCCGCAAATTTTTCTCTGTAATCTACAGTCAATGGTAGAAAATCAACACCGGGGTTTGCGGTTCTCGCAGACACAACTGTCGCTAATAACATCGCATTACCCATTTTTACAACAACAGAACCATCAGCTTGCTTTGCCAACTTTCCTGTTTCAATTGAGATGGTTCGTCCATCTCCTAAATCAATAATTTCTGTATGAACCTTAGGTATCATAACTAGTTTTTTAAATTAAACAATTGGTTTTAAGTTGTTGTGTTGTGTTAACCAATGAAAAGTTTAAAAGCGCTTTTTAATTTTCCCGCTATTGCGGAATAAGAAAAGACAGAAATAATACTGTAAAAGTAAAAAAGAGGCGTAAAGCCTCTCTTTAATTATTTTCTTAAACCTAATTCTTTAACGATGGCACGATATCTAGAAATATCATTTTTCTTTAAATAATCAAGTAAGCTTCTTCTCTTACCAACCAACTTCACCAACGAACGCTCGGTATTAAAATCTTTGCGATTCTTTTTTAAGTGTCCGGTCAAGTGATTGATACGATGTGTGAATAAAGCTATTTGCCCTTCGGCAGAACCAGTGTCTTGTGCAGACTTTCCGTGCTTTGCGAAAATTTCTGCTTTCTTTTCTTTTGTTAAATACATGCTAACATTAATTGTTATTAATAATTTTTATGTACCGATTAATAAATCGAGCGGCAAAGATATAACTATTATTTTGATTAACATAGCTTTAGGATTTTAAAGTTTTTTAATTGACTTTTAAACCTTTTGGTTTTTATACAGTCATAGATGCAGAACTTTAAAATTTGTGTGATGAAAAAACAAAAAATGAAATTAAGTATTATAGCTTTAGCGTTAATCGGATTAGTGTTCACAAGTTGTACTGACAGCGAAGCAGTTATTGACGATACGACATCATCTGAAGTAGACCTTAAGGCTGTAGAGGAAGAAGCAGAAGTTGACAAGATTTCTGATGAAACAAGTGCCATTATTGAAGAAGCATTTCTAATGGAAGAATTCCCGGCAACCAAAAGCAGCGCAATCGATCGTTACTTACCTGATTGTGTTACCATTACTGTAGTTATTGTACAAAATATGAAAACTGTGACCATTGATTTTGGTGATGGTTGTGAATTGCGAAACGGAAATTTTGTAAGTGGGAAAATTATTCTAGAATATGAAAAAGATCCCGGCGTATCTGTTATGAAATCATTCGAGTTTGATGGCTTTACATTTAATGATAAGAGCGTTGAAGGCAGTGGGTCTATCTTGAGAGAAAGATCTAACGAGAATGGAAATCCGCAATCAACACGAACGGGCGACGTTACTGTTACCTGGCCAGATGGCTCGTTCGCTAACAAGAACGGTACGAAGACAAGGGAGATGATAGAAGGGCAAGGAACACCGGCCTGGGGAGATAATGTATTTTTAATTACCGGAAATTGGAATTTTACTAAAAAGGACGGAACGGAACTTTCAGCAGAAGTTTTAGAGCCATTACGAAGAGAGTTAGCTTGTAAGTTTTTAGTGAGCGGAATTATTGACTTGAACAAAAACGAAAACAATGCCGTATTAAATTATGGCGATGGCGAATGCGATGACTTAGCCACCGTGAGTATTAATGGAGGGGAAGAAATTGAAATTCACTTAAGCAATTTAAGGTAGCAGAATTAAAAAAGGGAATGAAAAACGCGGCCAGAAGCCGCGTTTTTTTATGATCGAATCGGATGATTGAGAATCAAATCCAAATATAGGTTGATCTGTTTTTTGAGGTCTTTTCTTTCTACAATTTTATCTAAAAAACCGTGCTCTAAAACAAACTCAGAACGCTGAAACCCTTCAGGCAAGTCTTTGCCTACAGTATCTTTAACTACACGAGGCCCGGCAAAAGCAACTAATGCATTAGGTTCTGCAATATTAATGTCACCTAACATAGCATAAGATGCCGTTGTTCCACCCGTAGTTGGATCAGTACATAAAGAAATATATGGAATTTTTGCTTCCGCCAATTGTGCAAGTTTAGCAGAAGTTTTTACCAATTGCATTAAAGATAGTGATGCTTCCTGCATACGAGCGCCACCCGATTTAGAGATCATCAAAAAAGGAATCTTCTTCTTCATCGAATAATCAATGGCACGAGCGATCTTTTCGCCAACCACACTACCCATAGACCCCCCGATAAAGGCAAAATCCATGCAGGCAATCACCAAATCTTTTCCATAAGATTTACCCACCGCTGTTCGAACAGCATCTTTTAAATTTGATTTTTCCTGGGCATCTTTTAAGCGATCAGTATATTTTTTGGTATCTACAAATTTTAAAGGGTCTTTGGAAGTCATATTCGCATCTAATTCCTCAAACTGATTGTCGTCGAATAAAATCTCAAAGTACTCTGCACTTCCAATACGAACGTGGTAGCCATCTTCCGGACTAACATATTGGTTTTCCTTAAGCTCTTCGGTATCGACAATTTTTCCACTGGGGGTTTTATACCATAACCCCTTTGGAACATCTTTCTTTTCCTCGGTAGGGGTTTGAATTCCCTTATCTTTTCGTTTGAACCAAGCAGACATAGTGTAATTATTTGGGCTGGCAAGTTAGTAAAAAAATAAAAGCACTATCCTCATAAAGTATTGACATTATTTAGGTCTTCAAAAGCCTTTTTCAGACGCTCTTTAAAGGTAATCTCACCTTCACGCAACCACTTTCTGGGGTCGTAATGTTTTTTATTCGGACTATCATCCCCTTCAGGGTTACCGATCTGACTTTGTAAATAATCAGTTTTACCTGCCATATAATCTCTGATTCCGGTCATAAAAGCATATTGGAGGTCGGTATCAATATTCATCTTAATAACACCATACCCAATGGCTTCGCGGATTTCTTCCAGTGTAGACCCCGATCCGCCATGGAAAACAAAATCAATGTGATTATGGCCCAATCCATACTTTTCGGAAACAAATTCCTGCGAATTTTTAAGAATCTTTGGAGTTAATTTTACATTACCGGGCTTATAGACACCATGCACATTTCCAAAAGCTGCCGCAACTGTAAATTGGTCACTTACCTTACTTAATTCTTCATAGGCATATGCCACTTCTTCCGGTTGCGTATAAAGTTTAGAATCATCAACATCAGTATTATCTACACCATCTTCTTCACCACCTGTAATACCTAATTCTATTTCTAAGGTCATACCCATTTTACTCATACGCTCAAGGTACTGTTTACAGATTTCTATGTTTTCTTCTAGAGGTTCTTCAGAAAGATCAATCATATGAGAACTATAAAGAGGCTTACCTGTTTCTTTAAAATGTTCTTCACTTGCATCCAACAAACCATCGATCCACGGTAATAATTTTTTGGCACAATGATCTGTATGCAAGATCACAGGAACTCCATACGATTCAGCCATTAAGTGAACATGTCTGGCTCCCGCAATAGCACCGGCGATCGCTGCCTTTTGGCCTTCATTAGAAAGCCCTTTGCCTGCATTGAATTGGGCGCCACCATTCGAAAATTGAATGATAACAGGTGAATTTAATTCTGCCGCTGTTTCCAAAACAGCATTAATACTATTCGACCCAACAACATTTACCGCGGGTAGGGCGAATGCCTTTTCTTTAGCTAGTTTAAATATTTCTTGAACTTCTTTACCAGTGGCGACTCCTGGTTTGATCTGATGACTCATTTTTTCAGTTTTAGGGTTGCGTAATTAAAGACTATAAAAGTAGTTATTTTTTAATTACTGTTGCCAGTAAACAACGAAATCGATAGAGAAAAAACACTAAAAAGGATAATTGATTCCTATGTTGTAAATAGCTTTGTTAAAATTGTAATTTTTGAACCATTTGGTCGAGCTTTGAAGATAAGGTTCATAAGTTTTAAAACCGATGTCGAAGCGAAAGATCAAAAAACTGAAATCATATCTGGCACCAAAACCTGATCCGATAGCGATATCTTTTATAGAATTGAAACCGGTGAATTTAGCTTCTGAAGAAGAGACGGGAGAATCTGAGATATCCCATATATTTCCTGCGTCTACAAAAAGTGCTGCATTTAAACTATTAATTAGTTTGAACCTGTATTCTAAATTTGAGGTAAATTTTAGATTTCCGACATTAAATTCAAGCGTGCTTAACTCTGAACCCGGACCTAAATCAAAGGTACGCCATGCACGAATATCATTAGAACCGCCGGCTCGGTAACTTCTACTGAAGGGAATGGCATCAGAATTTCCAAAAGGAATAGCCACCCCAATAAAATTTCTTAATACCAGCGTACTATTTTGATTAAAAGACCAGTATTTTTTATGCTCTAACTCCGTTTTTAGGTATTGAGCAACTGGAAGGCCAAACAGAACTTTTCTGTCATTTTCATTGGTCTTATTGATAAAAGCAGCGGTTATGGTACCTGATGAGATCAATCTACCTGAAAAAGTGGAAAAACTATTGTCTCTGAAACTTTCGCGGTTATTATAAGTGATTCCATATGAGATAACGGGTACCAACACGTCTTCAATTAATATTTCCCGTTGCTGCTCAATGTTCTGCACAAAGGCGAACTCTTCCGGTTGACTATTTTCAAAACCTTGACCAGAAAATAGTACATAATTAATATATGTGGAAGCTTCTTGAACATCGATTTCATCTCCCAATTCAAGTACTGGATCGGGAGGAATTGTATTCAGCTCATTGTTTGGAGGGTTATCAAATGCAACTTGATTTAATTTACTCAACTCAGAGCGATAAACATTAAAGTAATTTTCTTCATTCCTGTTATTAATGTATTGCACATTTAATAACTCAAATTTATGACTTGTGGTTTTAGAGCTTTGCCAGGTGTAGTCTATACCACCGGTGATATTTTGCCGGTCTAACCCAATATTTTCCTGAAAACCTAAACTTAGGCTTATATTTGTTTTTGGCGTCATTCTTTTCGGAATGATCTTACTTGTATTGAAGGGAAACAAAATGCGAGGGATTTTTAAAGAAGCACTAGAACCTATTTCAAGAGCATTAAAAAAGGATTCATTATTGCCATCAGCCCCAATGGCCGTATTCAAAAAAGAGCCTTGAAACGACAATTCAAAAATTTCGGCACCCCTAAAGACATTGCGATTTAAAAATGATAACTTACCTAAAATACCAAAGGGTTTAATATTAGAAGTGGTGAACTCGGTATCCCAACCCAATGAATATTTTTTTAAAGGAGTAAGGAACACGTTAGCTGTTAAAGTTTCATCACTATTCTCTTCGTATTTTATGTCTACCGAAGGTCTGAAATTTTGTAAATCACGCAAGTATCTTCGGGTAAGGTCGCGTTCAGAATCTTTGTAAACACCACCCGGTTCAATAATTATTGAATTCGCCAAATATCTCGGATTGTATTTTAACTTATCAATTGAATAGAAGTTAATCTTGTTATAAGAAGCAGAATCTCTAATAGGTTGATCTTTGGTATTAAAAGAAAAATCGGTATACACATTCACCTCTTTGATCTTCTGGATTTTATAAGGCTCTCTGTAGATACTATCACCTTGTTGTAAAAGCCTGTCAGGAATAGTTAATTCAACATTTTGTTTGTGTTCTTTATTGTAAGTAGTATCAATATCAAAACCCATTATATTTTTTCCAAAGTGATAAACCCCCGAGTTTCGAAATAGGTTGACCAGGCGATCTTCTTCATTCTCAAAATTTTCATAGCGGTACTGTTCGCCTTTAGTGAGAAAAGATTTATCCTTGTTCAATTGATAGACCGAATCTAAAACAGGGGATGCTATATTGGTGGAAATGCTATCCAAAAAATAAGGATCGCCGGTTATTACTGAATATTCTATGGAAGTTTTTTTGTTTTCCTTTTGAAATTCTTTGAAAGAAGCAGTAGCATCCCAAAAACCATTATTAAAATAATAACGCTCTAAAGCAGATACCGATTTTTTGATTTTGGCAGGATCGGAAATCACTGGAGCATTGCCACTTTTCAAAAGCCATTTGTTAAACCCTTTTGAAGTTCTCTGTAAAGCATTTAACTGTTTTTCAGAAAATTTTTTAGAAAACCAATTCTTAAAAACGGGCTTGCTATCAGGCCATTGCACTGACAAAGTATCTGGGTTTCCCAGGTTGTAAATCAGTAGTGAAAAAGGCGTTCCTAAAATACGCTGATTGGGTTTTTGCTTTAAATAACTTTGCTTTTCTTGAGAGCCACTTGTCTTACCATTCTCCACCACCGTGTTTTTTTCGAGCAAATACTGACCTTCGGGTACGTGTTTTACCAGATTGCAAGAAATAAGCATGGCCAGTAATAGAATAAATAATACTATTTTCGTGCAAATGTTAAGCAATACTGGCCAAATTTAGTTTCTGAAAAAGCAAAAATATCCAAATAATACCAAATGTAATACTATTTAAATGCTAAGCAAAAATCAGTTAAAATTAATTACCAGTCTACAGCAAAAAAAGTACCGAAATAAATATGGCTTGTTCATAGCTGAAGGTGTGAAGGTTGTGAATGAGTTTTTAGCTGCAAATTTTGATTGTGAATTTTTGTTTTGCACAGATGACTATGAACCGGAAATTCACAACGGGAATATCATCAATATCACCGAAAATGAACTAAAAAAAATAAGTTCTCTGAAGACCCCAAATAAAGTCTTGGGAGTTTTTAAGCTACCCACGCAACAATCTCTTGAAGATAACGGACTAATTGTGGCCTTAGACGCAGTTAACGACCCTGGCAATTTAGGTACGATCATCAGGTTATGCGATTGGTTTGGGGTTCAACAGCTAGTGTGTTCAAAAAATACAGTCGATTGTTACAATCAAAAAGTGGTACAGGCCACTATGGGTTCGTTGTCAAGGGTATCGGTATTTTACTTGGATTTAAAAGCTGTTTTACGTGCTACTCATTTGCCGGTTTATGGAGCAGTAATGAATGGGAATAATGTTCATGGAGAACTACTCAAAGAACAGGGAATTCTAGTATTAGGTAATGAAGCAAATGGCATTTCCAAAGAAATAGAAGAAATCATAACACATAGGCTTACCATACCAAGGTTTGGCAATCTGCAGCAAGCCGAAAGTTTGAATGTAGCAACGGCTACGGCGATCTTACTGAATGAATTCAGAAGGTCGTAAGTGCTTATTTATTCAAAAGTGAAATTCAAAAAAACACCACGTGTTCCAAAGTAATCTATTGGCCCGGTATATGGTGTATCCGCCTTATCAGGTACGATCTCATTGTTGATGGCAAAAATCCCTCTGATTGAAGGCGAAAATTTGAAGAAATATAAATAGATATCTACACCTAGACCTATTTCATAAGAAAAATTACTGGTCTTCATTCTGAATTCACCGTCCAAATTATCGGCAGAATTATTCTGATTGCTTGAAAAATTATAATCATATGATAAGCCCCCGATAACAAAAGCACGCGTATTGTGCAACCTATTTGTACTAAATTTCAGTAATAAAGGAAATCTCGCATAGGTACCAGAAATATCTCTTACATTACCAGATAGTTGAGGGTCATTAGGGTCTATGACATCCGGGTGGTATGTTAATGTTTTCGTATTACTCGAAAGCCCCGGTTCAAATCGCAGGTTAATATTATCATGTAATCTATAGTCAATAACAAGTCCGATATTAAACCCATAAGATTCTTCAACTGATATATAGTCTGTTTCAAGGCCATTTACAAGAAAATTAGAATCATTGTATCGAATCTTAAATCCTTTCTTATTCAAGCCTAAATAGTAGCCAAAATGCAATTGTTTTTTATCAAAATTGGGCAAATATTCAACACGTTCTTTTTTTTGTGCCGAAAGATTTGAAGAAACTAACAATACAATACTGAGTAAGGGGATAAGTAATCGATTCATCGCTAAAATTTACTTGGTTGCCGTATACATGGAAGCAATTCCAAATGTTAATGGTTTGTTAGCTGTATTTATAAACCCATTTTTTTGTAAAATATTGTTGAACTTTTCTCCGTAAGGAAAAAGAGCAGCCGATTCTGGCAAATATTCGTAGGCGCGCTTGTCCCTCGAAAATAGTTTTCCCACAGTAGGAATGATATATTTTGAATAGAATTTAAATAGCGGCTTCATGAGAAACCCTGTAGGTTGTGAAGTTTCTAGTACTACAAAAACACCACCGGGTTTTAAAACACGATAAATTTCCTGCAAGCCCTTATCTAAGTTTTCAAAATTACGGACACCGAACCCTACAGTTATGGCATCAAAACTGGCATCTTCAAAAGGGAGGTTTTCAGAATCGCCCTGAACCATTTCAATTAGGTGCTGCAGGTTTTTCTTTTCTATTTTTTCTATTCCTATGTCCAGCATTCCCTGTGATAGGTCTAATCCAATAATTTTTTCAGGGTTCAAATCAGCAAGCATAATTACAAAATCACCGGTGCCGGTAGCGATGTCGAGTACTTGTTTCGGACGCTTCTTCGCAACAGTTTTTACAACTAGTTTTCGCCATTTCATATCAATACCGAAAGTGAGCAATCGATTCAAAAAGTCATATTTGTATGAAACGTTATCAAACATTTCTGCCACCTGTTCTTTCTTAGTTCGGGCATCTTTATAAGGTGTCACTTTACTGCTCATAAATCAAATTTGGGCAAAGATAAGTAATCAGTTACGATGACTAAATTAAATATTTACATATTTACTTGACAAGGGCTGTTTTGATATTGTATATTTGCGCTCATTTCGACAAAAATAGACCATAACATACATGAAATTATCACATTTTAAATTCGATTTACCTAACGAATTGTTGGCTGAATATCCTTCAGAAGTAAGAGACGAGGCAAGGTTAATGGTATTGAACCGAAAGGATCAAACCATAGAGCACAAGTTGTTCAAAGACCTGGTTGATTATTTTGATGAAGGAGATATTATGGTATTTAACAATACCAAGGTTTTTCCAGCAAGGTTATATGGTAATAAAGAGAAAACCGGTGCGAGAATTGAAGTTTTCTTATTACGAGAATTAAATAAAGAAAGCCGTTTGTGGGATGTCTTGGTTGACCCGGCCAGGAAAATCAGAATAGGGAATAAATTATTCTTTGGTGATAATGATGACCTGGTAGCTGAGGTTATTGACAATACAACGTCACGTGGAAGGACTTTACGTTTTTTATTTGACGGAAGCTATGAGGAGTTCAGGAAAAAATTACAGGATTTAGGCGAAACGCCATTACCTAAATATATAAAAAGAGACCCCGAACCAGAGGATGCTGAGCGCTATCAGACCATTTATGCGAAGCATGAAGGAGCCGTTGCAGCACCTACAGCCGGACTGCACTTCTCAAAACACTTATTAAAGCGTTTAGAGATCAAAGGGGTTGATCTGGCAGAGGTTACTTTACATGTGGGCTTAGGAACGTTTCAACCTGTGGAAGTAGAAGATTTATCGAAGCATAAAATGGATTCTGAGGAGATCCACATACCTGAGAATGCAGCGAAAGCTGTTAATAAGGCCATAGACACCAAAAAACGAGTTTGCGCCGTGGGTACCACTGTAATGCGTACTATGGAAAGTTCAGTTTCTGCTGACAGACGCTTAAAACCATTTAAAGGGTGGACACATAAGTTTATTTTTCCACCGTATGACTTTAGCATCGCCGATGCAATGATTACCAATTTCCATACGCCGATGTCTACTTTAATGATGATGACGGCAGCATTTGCAGGCCATGATTTTTTGAAGAAAGCTTATGAAGAAGCCATCAAAGAAAAGTACAATTTCTACTCCTATGGTGATGCTATGTTAATTTTATAAAAGAATAAAGATTTAACATTTATTTCAGGAAGACCTTAAGAATATTCTTAAGGTCTTTTTGGTTTAAAAATGTATATTTACCTCATTAATAAGGGGCGTATGAGATTGTTTTTTCTTGGTGTATTCATAGCAGTGTATTCGTATTGTTATACCCAAACAACAAATAAGGGCCAACCGGTGAGTTGGACATGGTTAACAACAAAACAAAAAATAGATGCTATTGAACTTCCAAGCATTGATATTCGGGCCATCAAATCTGAGGATGATAAGAATGATGCCATAAGCGGAAAACCTTGGCGTTATGGGATACAGCGTACGGTTAATTATGGTCTCGGTAAAGGAGGCTATTGGACAGACCTGGAAAACGGTGATAGAATCTGGCGTATTTTGTTTTATTCACCGGGAGCCATTAATCTCAGTTTCAATTTTAATGAATTTTATGTACCAAGTGGTGCAAGTCTTTATCTATATAACGATACGAAGTCAGATTTGCTGGGAGCCTATACCAGTCAGGTAAATAATGAATCCAAAAGATTAGGAACATGGTTCGTCAAAGGAGATAAGGTGTGGCTGGAGTACTATGAGCCTTTAGAAGTTAAGGGCAAAGGTATACTTTCTATTTCGTCACTTATTCATGGGTATCGCTTAGGAAATCAATTTCAAAAAAACTACCTGCCTCAAACCAAAGGTTTAAACGATTCGGGAGATTGCAATCACGACGTTGATTGTCCGATAGGCACTGATTTTGAAACGCAAAAAGATCTGCTAAAGAAATCTGTGGCTTTTTTAAGTATGGGGAATGGCTTCATATGTTCAGGAGCCTTGGTTAATAACACCAGCGAAGACAAAACACCGTACTTTTTAACGGCCAATCACTGTTTTTTCGACGGCAATAATAACCCATCAGATCCGGCTTTATATTCGATGAGATTTAATTGGATTAGTCCAAATCCTGTTTGCGGCACTACCTCGAGCAGTGATGATAGCACAACAAATTTTACGATGAACGGCTCGGTATTAAGAGCAAGAACGGAAGGCTCTGACCACATGTTGGTTGAAATTAATAATCCTATTCCTGATGAATGGGGACTGACTTATTCAGGATGGGACAGAACAGATACTGATCCAGTATTTGAGGTAGGCATACACCACCCAAGCGGTGATATTATGAAAGTTTGTAGGGATGATACCGGAGCCACCAAAGCTAACGCAGGCGGTACCGCCGTTTGGCTTATTGGAGGAGTAAGTGAGGGTACGGGCAATGGTTGGGAAATTGGTGTTACAGAAGGAGGCTCTTCAGGGTCGCCTTTATTTAACGAAAATGGCCACATCATCGGCGAGTTATTTGCCGGCCAGGCAGCTTGTAATGGCACATCTAATAACAATGATTTTGATATTTATGGCCGATTTGCAGTAGCCTGGGATGAAGGGTCAAGTGCAAATACAAGGTTAAGGGACTGGTTAGATCCGGAGAATTTAAACCCTGACACACTCGAAGCATTTGGCATGAACAACGAGGAACCCGAACCGGAACCCGATCAAGACTTGACTTTCTACCCGAATCCCACTAGCGGTCTAATTCTAGTTAAAGGAAGTACTTCGGAGACTGAACTTACGTTTGAAATATATAACTTGTTAGGTCAAAACCTGCGATCTGGCGCATTAAATGCGGGAGAATCCATTAATATTAGCACCTTACCCAATAACATCTATGTGGTTCGGGTGACAGATTTAAAAAGCAATGAAACCCTTACTAAAAAAGTAATTTTGAGTAAATAAATTTTAAGAATTGACAGCATTTAAAGTCCCGCCTTGGCGGGATTTTCTATTTTTGCAGCGATGATAGCGAAAAAAGATATACGAGCACTTACAAAAGATGAATTGCGCGATTTTTTTATCAATAATAACGATCAAGCTTTTCGCGGAAACCAGGTCTATGAATGGCTATGGCATAAAGCGGCTCATTCTTTTGACGATATGACCAACATATCTAAGGAAACCAGGGTAATGCTTGATAAACATTTCGTCATCAATCATATCGAAGTCGATCAAATGCAACGATCTTCTGACGGGACTATCAAAAATGCCATTAAACTACATGATAATTTGATTGTTGAGTCTGTTTTGATCCCTACAGAAACAAGAACAACAGCTTGCGTGTCGAGTCAGGTAGGATGTAGCCTGGATTGCAATTTTTGTGCAACGGCACGCCTAAAACGAATGCGTAATCTGAACCCCGATGAGATTTACGACCAGGTGGTGGCGATAGATAAACAGAGCAGGCTATACCATGGCCATAAACTCTCAAATATTGTTTTTATGGGGATGGGCGAGCCACTTCTAAATTATAAAAATGTGATGACATCCATCGATAAAATAACTTCTGAAGAAGGATTAGGAATGTCTCCAAAACGAATAACACTTTCTACCGTTGGTATTCCGAAGATGATCAAAAAAATGGCAGATGATGAAGTTAAGTTCAATCTGGCGGTTTCATTGCATTCGGCCATTGATGAAGTTCGAAGTAGAATGATGCCGATCAATGAAAAAAGCAATCTAGCCGAGCTTTTGGAATCACTTCAATATTGGTATACCAAAACTAAAAGAAAGATCACGTTTGAATATGTGGTTTGGAAAGGTATTAATGATACCCTAAAAGACATTCAAGCGCTGGTGAATTACTGTAAAAAAGTGCCGTGCAAAGTTAATTTAATAGAATATAATGCTATTGATGACGGTGAATTTCAACAGGCTTCACCAGAAGCGATTGACAGTTACATTAAAGCTCTGGAAGCCAATAGAATTGTAGTAAATGTTCGTCGAAGCCGCGGTAAAGATATTGATGCTGCGTGCGGGCAATTGGCGAATAAAACGTCATAAGCTATTTAACATTTCTTCTTTCAAATAACCATATCGTATTAATTCTTCTTTATTTTTTAATTTTTTCATTGCACTACCTTTTATCAGGTATAACTGGTTTGCGACATCAAGAATATTCCTGTAATTATGATCTGTAAGGATAATCCCTTTTTCTGTCGAAAATTTTGCAATTAATCGATTTATATTTTTGATCAGTATAGGAGACAATCCATTATAAGGTTCATCAAGTAGTGCAAACTTCGCATCATTACAAAGACATAACATAATTTCCAGATAGCGCAATTCACCTCCGGAAAGTTGTTTTACCTTCTTCGAGTAAATTTTTTCAATGAAATTATCCTTTTTTAGCTCTAGCGCTTTATCCTTATCCAAAAAAAGCTTTATCGCCTTGGAAACTTTATAATGTTTAGGGATAAAATTATCTTGAGATAAATAAACAACCTCGTTTTTACACTGGTAAGCTCTTCTTCGAATTTTATCATCAATTCTTATAAATTTATGCTCAGCATTGAGTGATCCAAAAATTATTTGAAGTAAGGTTGATTTGCCTGTGCCATTTCTACCTAAAATCCCAATGATGTCCCCCGTTTCGCACTTTAAGTACACGTCTGATAATATCATTTTATTATCGTATGTTTTCATAACGCTATCGACTTCTAAAATACTTTTCATTTAAAGAAAATCAAAAGAATTAACGCTATTGAGAGATTTAATAAGAGGGTAAAACCATATAACTCAATCTTAGATATGTTTGAATTTAAATAGAATAAATAATCGCTATGTCTATTAAACTCTTTTAAAAAGAAGTAAAGGATTGTACTGATGAATGTACCACATAAAAAGGCAACAGAATAACTAGTTATAAACAGGGAGATATAGGCGAGAAATGAAAATCCCAATACGAAAAAGAAGGAACCTTTATAAAACTCAAAAAGTAACTTCAATTTTCTGAACCTTGAGCTAAAATTACTCATTCAACAAGGCATTAATCGCGTCTAAATTTGGAGCTAAGATAATCTCAATACGTCTATTTTTTGCCTTTCCCGAAATGGTGTTATTACTTGCCACCGGTAAAAATTTACTTCTTCCTGCCGCTGTGATCTGTTTGGGTGAAACACTGTTCGAAGTTAAAATCCTGGCCACAGCAGTGGCACGTTTGGTAGATAAGTCCCAATTATCTTGAACAGCACCTTTGCCTGAGTAGGGCACATTATCGGTATGTCCTTCAATCAACACATCGATGTCGGGATTTTGTTTCAGCACCCCGGATAAATTTACAACTGCAGTTCGGCCTTGAGCACCTACCGCCCAGCTACCAGAACCAAACAACAATTTGTTTTCCATAGAAACATAGACTTTGCCGTTTTTTCGTTCAACAGTAAGCCCTTTTCCTTCAAATCCGCTTAATGCGGCAGAAACCGCATTTTTGAGTTGCTGCATTTTGGCTTCTTTGGCAGCGATCAGTCCTTCTAGTTCTTCAACACGATTGGAGCGCAGATTGAGTTCTTTTTGAATTTTTTCCAATCGGCCTCCTTCTTCAGCCAATTGCGCTTCTTTATCTTGCAGCTGCAGCAAGAGCACACGGTTTTTTTTCTCTTTTTCTGAAAGTTGCTCGGCACTCATCTGGGAGAGCTCGTCATATTCCTTTTCAAGTTTACTTTTGCGATCGGCTAATCTTACTACCTCGTCATTCAATTTACTCTTATCAGCATTTAATTTATCAACCTCCGACTGCAATTTGAGCCTACTGGCTTCAAGTTCTTTTTTTGTATCAATCAAGTCTTGATTCTCACCGAATAACTCTGAATTATTATCACGCAGTCGATTGTACTTATCCTCTAACTCGGTATAGACTTTTTTTGAAACACAAGAAGTTAATAGGCTGGTTAGTGCTAGAACAAAAAGAATTTTTTTCATTACACAAAATGTTTAGGTTTTTAATTCAACACCAATAGGACAATGATCAGAATGTCTTGCCTCGGGTAAAATGTAAGCTCGTTTCAACCGATCTCTTAAGGGTTCTGAAGCCATACAGTAATCAATACGCCATCCTTTATTGTTATTTCTTGCATTCGCCCGATAGCTCCACCAACTGTAATGATGTGGTTCTTTATTAAAATGCCTGAAAGTGTCTATAAACCCACTATCAATAAACTTGCCAATCCATTCACGCTCAACTGGTAAAAATCCTGATACACCTTTCATTTTAGGGTTATGAATGTCAATTTCTTCATGGCAGATATTGTAGTCACCACAAATCAATAGGTTTGGAATTTCTTGTTTTAAGTTATCTACGTACTGCTGAAATTCAGCCATATAATTTAACTTAAAATTCAGGCGGTCATCATTCGTGCCTGAAGGCAAATACAAGCTCATAACCGAAAGATCGTCGAAATCAATGCGTAGGTTTCTTCCCTCATTATCCATAGATGAAATGCCCGTACCATACTCGACATGATTGGGTTCATATTTTGACAATATGGCGACACTACTGTACCCTTTTTTTTGTGCTGAAAACCAGAAATGATTGTTATAACCAGCTTGTTCAAAGACCTCCAGATCAAGCTGTTCTTTATGAGCCTTGGTTTCCTGGATGCAGACTACATCTGGATTTGCAGCTTGCAACCATTGCATAAAACCTTTATTCAGCGCTGCACGAATCCCATTAACGTTATAAGAGATAATATTCATTTAGAGCAGCATTTCTGGAATTTCCCCTTCAACTACTAGCGTACCTTCGGTGGCATTTTTTATGTCTTCTACAGAGACTCCCGGCGCTCTTTCCAACAAATGAAAGGCTTTATCCTTTACCTCTAGCACGGCCAAATTGGTAACGATTTTTTTTACACAGCCAACTCCGGTTAACGGTAAAGAACAACGTTTTAAAAGCTTGGATTCACCTCGTTTATTGGTATGCATCATGGCAACGATGATATTTTCCGCGGAAGCAACTAAATCCATCGCACCACCCATACCTTTCACCATTTTTCCCGGGATTTTCCAATTGGCAATATCTCCATTTTCAGCCACTTCCATAGCGCCTAAAACCGTAAGTTGTACATGTTGACCTCGAATCATAGCGAAGCTCGTTGCTGAATTAAAAATAGAACCTCCATCTAAGACAGTAACTGTTTGCTTCCCAGCATTGATCATATCAGCATCAACATCTTCGTCATAAGGAAAAGGCCCCATACCTAATAAACCATTCTCACTTTGAAATTCTACCTGGATACCTTTTGGGATATAATTTGCCACCAGCGTAGGAATGCCAATGCCTAAATTAACATACCAACCATCTTGAAGTTCTTGAGCGATTCGTTTTGCAATACCTACTTTATCTAACATATGAATTTGATAATTTGTTGATTTGAAAAATGGAAAATTAACTCTTTTTAGACGAAGAAATAATTTTACTAATAATCTTAATAATAGATTTCAAATCAATTAAAATATTTTTATCAGGGTTAGGATAACGCTTTGACTTTTCACAGAGCATTAACCAATATTCTAATTCATCGGCTTCTTTGGCCGAAATTTTAAATTTATGTATAAAATCTGCCTTACTTTCGGCATTTTGAGCCTCTTTTATATTCGCCCCTATCGATGTACCACTTTTGAATATTTGAGAAGCCATTTCGAACTTTTTAAGAGCTCTCAAGCTTTCAGAAAATTCGATAATTTTTAATGAGAAATCAAAAGTCAAATTTACAATTAGATTTTCTTTGTCATTCCTCATAAATTATCAAATCTTCAAATTATTTAATCACTTGGAGTAACAGTTCTATTTTCTATACGTTTTTCGTAATTCTTGCCCTGAAAAATTCGTTGAACAAAAATCCCCGGTGTATGGATATGATTAGGATCCAATTGCCCAGCCGGTACTAATTCTTCCACTTCGGCAACAGTGATCTTACCGGCCATGGCCATCATCGGATTAAAGTTCCTGGCAGTGCCTTTATAAATCAAGTTACCGGCGGTATCACCTTTCCAGGCCTTCACAAATGCGAAGTCGGGTTGAAAAGCATGTTCCAGGACATACATTTTACCGTTGAATTCTCGGGTTTCTTTTCCTTCTGCCACTTCGGTTCCATATCCTGCGGGTGTGTAAAAGGCAGGAATACCGGCACCAGTGGCTCGGCAGCGTTCTGCCAGCGTTCCTTGTGGAATTAAATCAACTTCCAATTCTCCACTGAGCATCTGTCGCTCGAATTCGTCATTTTCACCTACATAAGAAGAAATCATTTTCTTAATCTGGCGCTTTTGTAATAATAACCCCAGACCGAAATCATCTACGCCTGCATTATTTGAAATACAAGTCAAGTTATTTATTTCTAAACGGACCAATTCAGCAATACTATTTTCAGGAATACCACAGAGGCCAAATCCACCCAACATAAAGGTCATACCAGATGCCACTCCTTGCAAAGCCTCGTTTACATTATTAACAACTTTACTGATCATACTTATTGATTAAAATCTACCTCTTCAACCAGTTCTTCACCGTCTTCTCCATTTTCTGGATTCTTATATTTTTCGCAATCCAATTCTATGGTGAGATTCGATGGTTTTTCAAATTCATCTTCACTAATCTTTAGATCTTCATTGGCGTAACATTTTTTCATATATAACGCCCAAATCGGTAATGCCATAGATGCTCCCTGACCCCTTTCAATATCTGGAAAATGAGCAGCTCGGTCTTCTGCGCCTACCCATACCCCTGTGGTGAGATTTGGAACAATGCCCATAAACCAACCATCTGATTGATTTTGCGTAGTACCGGTTTTACCTGCAATGGGATTGTTGAATCTGTAAGGGTATCCGGAGGCGACACTGTCAAGATATTTACCAGACGAACTGCGTAAGCGCATACCTGATCCATATTGAGTTACACCTTCTAATAAATTAATAATAGTATATGCAGACTGCTCACTTAAAACCTCCTTAGTTTTTGGTGTGAAATCACTCAGAATAGTACCGTTTTTATCCTCTATTCTCAAGATCATCATAGGTTCAACATACATGCCTTTATTGGCGAAAGTATTGTAAGCGCCTACCATTTCATAGAGTGTCAAATCCACACTTCCTAAGGCAATTGAAGGCACTTCGAGGATTTTATTGGTAACACCTAAATTCTTTGCAAGACGTACTACGTTGGTAGGAGTAACCTGATCGATCAATGTTGCCGTGATCACATTTGTGGAGTTCGCCAAAGCATTTTTTAAAGTTTTGGTACCTCCATACTTTAAATTGGAGTTTTTTGGTGTCCAATCTTCAGGTAAGCCGTACTTACCTTTAGGTATGGTGTAAGGTGTGTTGTTCAATTCGTGACAAGGAGATAATTGCAGTTGATTGATAGCAGTTGCATAGACAAATGGTTTGAAAGTAGAACCTACCTGCCTTGATCCTTGCTTTACATGATCATACTGAAAATGTTTGTGATTAATACCGCCTACCCAAGCCTTGACATGCCCGGTTTGAGGATCAGTGGATAGTATACCCGCGCGTAAGAAATGCTTGTAATAACGAATCGAGTCTATGGGTGTCATCAGAGTATCAATCTCACCTTTCCATGAGAAAATACGCATATCGGTTTTTTTATTGAAAGACTCACGAATCTCTTTTTCTGATTTCCCTTGTTTTTTCATGCGCTTCCAGCGGTTTGAGCGTTTCATCGCCTGATTCATAGTTTTAGCAACCTCATTTTTGGTCAATTCATAGAAAGGGGCGGTTCTGTTATTTTTTTGTGCTTTGAAGAAGACACGCTGCAAATTCGACATATGCTCTTCCATGGCTTCTTCTGCATATTTCTGCATACGCGAATCAATAGTTACGAAAATTTTAAGTCCATCTCGATAGATGTCGTAGGCCGTGCCATCAGGTTTGAAATTCTTTTCGTCTTCGGTCCAATCTTTTAGAAAACCACGGAGGTATTCTCTGAAATAAGTGGCCACACCAAAGCTTGTGTCTTCGGGCGAATAGTCTAAATTCAAGGGGAGATTCTGAAGTGAATCTTTTTGTTTCTGACTGATGAACTTATATTTCCCCATTTGAGCTAAGACTACGTCACGTCGTTGCTTTACCAATTCTTTTCGTCGTAACGGGTTATACAACGAAGAATTCTTAAGCATCCCTATAAGCATCGCTGATTCTTCCTGATTTAAATTAATAGGCTCCTTACTAAAATAGATACGCGAAGCTGAACGAATACCTACAGCTTGATTCAGGAAATCGTATTTGTTCAAATACATGGCGATGATCTCTTCTTTGGTATACTGGCGCTCCAATCGAATAGCTATGACCCATTCTTTAATCTTCTGAATTAAAGCTCTTACTTTATTTCGAGAACGAGCTTCGAATAATAACCTAGCCAGTTGCTGAGAGATGGTACTCGCCCCTCCCTTTTTACCTAAATATGCAAAAGCTCTCGCTGTCCCTCTAAAATCGATTCCCGAGTGTTCATAAAATCGGACATCTTCGGTAGCAATTAAAGCATCGACCAGATTCTGAGGTAATTCCTTATATCCCACTGGCGTTCTGTTCTCTACGGCGTAGGTGCCGATAGTTTTTCCATCATTTGAAATTACTTCGGTTGCCAGATTGCTTTTAGGGTTTTCCAATTCCTCGAAAGATGGCAGTTTACCAAAAGCACCGAAACCGGCGAGTAAAAACACTAAAATCACCGCCAGAAATCCCGTAAAGAAAAGACGCCATAGCCAGCGTGTATATTTTTTAAAAACTGCTAGTTGTTCATTTGATTTTTTAGTCATTGGTCACTACTTTTTCTATGCTAAAACCCACATCTGTTATTCCGTTAAGAGCTGTAATACCCTCAATTTCACCGCTTTTTCGCATGGCGTGTTGAACATTGATAGTATACTCACCCGATAATGGAAAAATGACATTGGTTTTATATTCGAGTTTATTTTCTTTAAGGTCGGTGAAGCCTGAGCCCAAAAATTTTCCTTGGGCATCAGCCATCTCATATTCTAATGTATCCAGAATACTTGTGTTGTTAGGAAAATCGATGCCAACGATCAAAAACAAGTTACTGTATCCATACTCCTTGTTATTACGCAAGTTGACATATAGGTTATTTCGCGAAAGTGTATCTGTTGGTGAAAACTTAAAGTTGATAATAGAATCTTTATGCCACTTGGCATTCGAAATAGTTGTATACTTATCAAATACCTTGGTATCAGTACAAGAAAACACTACCAGCGATAAAAGGACGAGGGTTAAAACCTTATACATTTTTACGTGATTTTTTTCTTTTTTGATTCCTATTGCGTCTTCTCTTTTTACTTTTTTTATCAAAGCGCGTCAAACTATCCTGTCCAACAACGTCACTAAAAATGGCATCATTTTTATCCAGTTCATATTCAGAGGCATATTCTTCAAGACTGGCCACTTTCTTTTTGGTGGTATTAAGTGCGATAATGTCATTAACCTGTTCTACTCGTAATTGGTGCCATTTTATGGGATTCTCCTTATAGGCATACCACAGTAAACCTTTAAAAATATCCATCTTTTGAAAGACACCCACTCCTTTTTCAGTCTGTAACCAGGTATCTGTATTCGGAAATTCTTTTAAAGCATCCATATAAGAATCCAATTCATAATTCAAACAGCATTTCAACTTTCCACATTGACCCGCCAACTTCTGCGGATTTAAGGACAATTGCTGATATCTGGCCGAGGAGGTGGTGACTGATCTGAAGTCAGTAAGCCATGTCGAGCAGCACAATTCGCGGCCACAAGAACCAACGCCTCCTAAACGCGCGGCTTCTTGTCGTAGCCCAACCTGCTTCATTTCCACACGGATTCGAAAGGTAGAAGCGAGTTCTTTGATAAGCTGTCTAAAATCTACACGGTCATCTGCTGTATAATAAAATGTGGCTTTATTACCATCACCTTGAAATTCTACATCAGAAAGTTTCATTTCTAAACCCAATCTTGAAATGATGAGGCGTGATTTCTGTTGCACCTCCAACTCTTTATTTCGAGCAGCTTTCCACACGTCTATATCCTTCTGAGAAGCTTTGCGATAAATTTGTTTCACAGCATCACTATCGCCAACAATGTTTTTTCTGCGCATCTGTATTTTTACCAATTCACCGGTTAAGGAAACCGAACCAATGTCATGACCCGGGGAGGTCTCCACCGCAACCACATCACCAACATTGATCGGTAAATTCTTTGTGTTTTTATAAAAATGCTTTCTTCCGTTTTTAAAACGGACTTCCATAATATCGAATTTGGATTGGCCAGAAGGTAATGTCATATTTGACAACCAATCAAATACGGTTAATTTATCACAGCTTCCTGTGCCACAACTGCCATTATTCTTACAGCCTTTCGGGATGCCATTAGCACCAGTAGAGCAATTAGAACAGCTCATATATGTAGTATATTTTGAGATCGAGCAGCCCCGATTCTAAATTCGTAATTCAATTATCATCGGTAAAGATAGTGATAATTGGCAAAAGAAAAATAAGTCAATAATGAATCACTTTGCTATCTTTACCCCATGCTTTTTACAGACATTATTGGGCAGGAAAAAGCCAAAAAACAATTGATTCAATCGGCAGAAAACCAGCGAATACCCCATGCGCAATTGTTTATAACACCAAAAGGTAGCGGCGCTTTACCACTAGCTATTGCCTATGCGCAGTACATCCTGTGTCAAAATACCGATGGAGAGAACATTACAGGAAATGAAGCTTGTAATTTAAAGTTCAATAAACTGATGCATCCTGATATGCATTTTGTATTTCCGGTGGCGGTGAATGCCACCGTTAAAAAACATCCTGTAAGCGATCTTTTTTTAGATGAGTGGCGTGATTTTGTGGTGAATACACCTTATGGGGATTTATTTGACTGGTACCGTCAACTGGGAATAGAGAATAAGCAGGGACAGATAGGTGTTGATGAGGCAGAACGTATTGTTAAAAAGTTGTCACTCAAAGCTTACGAAGGCAATTTTAAAGTGATGCTCATCTGGATGGCTGAAAAGATGAATATCGCGGCGTCTAATAAATTATTGAAACTTATCGAGGAGCCACCCCAAAAGACTATTTTGTTATTCATCACCGAAGATGAAAATCAGATTTTAGATACCATTAAATCACGGTGCCAAGTGGTTCAATTATTTCCATTAAGTGAGGACGAAATCACCACTGGTTTATTAAAATTGGAACATGTTTCTGAGAATGAGGCGCTGAAAATTGCACAGCAAGCAGACGGTAATTGGAGCGTGGCCTTGAAATTGGCTCATGATGAAGAAACCGAAGAACAATTTGAGCAGTGGTTCATCACTTGGGTGCGAACCGCGTTTAAAGCGAAAGGGAATGCAACAATAATTCAAGATTTAATTGGATGGAGCGAAACAATTGCCGGGGCGGGGCGAGAAGTACAGAAGAACTTTTTGCACTACTGTTTACGATTTTTTAGACAGGCAATGCTTAAAAATTATAATGTCGACGAATTGGTCTTCCTGGAACCCGTAACAGCGAATTTTAATTTAGAAAACTTTGCCCCATTTGTTCATAGCGGGAATGTGTTGGAGATCAGCAACGAATTGAACGATGCGATCTATCATATCGAACGTAATGGAAATGCCAAAATTATTTTACTTGATTTATCAATTAAATTGACCAGGCTACTGCACCAAAAGGAGACTGTTTAACTTCCAATTAGCAAAAGAAACTCAAAAAAGTTAACTTTATAGCTATGAAAAAGATAGCTATACTTTTTACGATTGTTTTTGTAATTTTTCTATCGAATCGATCGTTTGGTCAGCACCTGAAATATATAGATAGCTTAAAGAAACATTTACCTTCAAGAGAAGACGACTCTGTTAAAGTAGGCGGATACGCGGATATCAGTTGGTTTTATATGACCAGCAAAAGTAACTTACAAGATACTGCGAAAATGTATGTTGATACCGTTCTTCGTATTTCCAAAGAAATTGATCACCAGTACGGAATTGCGCTATCAGACTTGTATTTTGGAATGATAAACAGGCGCAAGGGGAATTTTAAAACTGGGATTGACCAAGTACAAAATTTTGTCGATTATCATGAGAAAAGAGGGGACAGCTTACGCGTTGCTGCCGGACTTTATCAAATTGGTGTAATGAACTCTTATCTTGGTAATTATGAAAAGGCTTTAGGCATTTATCAGCGAACAATTGATATCTACAAAAGGGAAAAGAATGCAAAAAGAGTAGCTAATTTATTGCACTCTACGGCGCATATACAGCGTAAGATAGGTAAATATGATAAAGCCATTAGTAATTATACAGAGGCAATTAATATCCTTAAAGAAATAAATTATGTAACCGGTATTTCAATGAGCACCGAAAGTTTGGGAAATACCTATGGAGAATTAGAGGAATATGATAAGGCTGAGAATTATTTGCTAAAGGCGCTCGATATCGTTAATGGAGAGAAAAGACCAATTGGGATTGCTTCAGTGAATGAAAATCTAGGAAATCTTTATGCTAAGATGAAAAACTATGAAAAGTCATTAAAGCATCATTTAGAATCTTTAAAGATTAGAGAAGCCATGGCTTCAAAAAAAAATTTAGCATTAAGCTTAACGAAAGTTGGGGGTATTTATAGTGAACTCGGTAAAAACACTAAAGCGGAAGCTTATCTAAATAAAGGACTTGCAATTGCGGAAGAATATGATTTAAAACCGGTACTCGAAGAGAATTATAAGGTATTGTCTGAGCACTATACAAGAACTCAAGATTTCAAAAAGGCTTTGACCTATCAAAAATCATACGCACAAATTAAAGATTCAATTCTTGACATTGAAAAGAACAAACAATTATTAGAACTAGAAACCAGATATGAAACTGCCGAAAAAGATAATGAAATAAAGCTTTTAACTAAAGAAAGAGAAATTCAAGAAGCTCGAGCAGAAAAGCAAGCCACTTTAAAAAATGCTTTAATTGCTGGAGTTGCTTTGCTAGCTGTGATCGCAGGACTAGTTTTTTATGTCATGCAACAACGGTTAAAAAATCAAAAGACGCTTGCTGCAAAGAATGAAGAAATAAAGATTTCAAATCTAAGGGAACAGTTAGGAACGCTAGAGATGAAAGCACTACGAGCACAAATGAATCCACATTTCCTATTCAATTGTATGAATTCTATTAATAGAATGATCTTGAGTAATGACAATAAAAATGCTAGTAAATATCTGACGAAGTTTTCTAAACTCGTACGACTAATGCTTGAAAATTCAGAAGCACAAAAAGTACCTTTAGAGGATGAATTACAAATGTTGAAATCGTACATTGAACTTGAATCAATACGGTTTAAAGGAAAGATTGACTATATATTTGACGTAGATAATGACATTAATACCGAATCTACTTTAATCCCTTCTATGGTTATTCAACCCTTCGTGGAAAATGCAATTTGGCACGGATTATTACCAAAAGGAGAGCCAGGTAGAATAACACTTGTAATAAAGGAAGAAAACGATTATTTACATTGTAGTATCACTGATGATGGAATAGGGAGGGAAGCATCTATGCAATTACAAAAGAATAAAAAATTCGAAAAAAATTCAATGGGTATTAAAATAACCACCGATAGGCTGAAACTAATGACTAAAGAGAAGCTCAAAGAGTTGATCGATATAGTAGATTTAAAGAGTAAAGATGATTCGTCTTTAGGCACGCAAGTGAATATTTTAATCCCAATTACTTAAACCTAGGGCATGATAAGAGCTTTAATTATAGATGACGAGGAAGATGCTCGGGAAAGCCTTCGGTTAACCCTTGAGAATTATTGCCCCGAAGTAGCTGTTATTGCCTCCTGTGAATCTCCTACTAAAGGAATAGAAAAGATAAAAGAAATAAGACCGGACGTCGTTTTTCTAGATATTCAAATGCCTCAGCTTTCTGGCTTCGATTTGTTGCAGCGAATAGATCAAATTGATTTTGAGGTTATTTTTGTAACGGCTTATGATCGGTACGCTATTAAGGCCATTAAATTTAGTGCCTTAGATTATTTATTGAAACCCATTGATGTGGATGATCTCATAAGCGCGGTACAGCGATTGAAGTCAAAACAAAAAACAACCTCAGTTCATTACCATTCTTTGTTCTCCAACCTTAAATTTAATCAGCATAAAATCACAAGGATTGCCATTCCCGTAGAAAATGAAATTGTAATTCAAAAAACTGATGAGATTCTTTATTTACAAGCTGATGGGAATTATACGCAACTCTACCGAACTAATAATAAACCTCTTTTGGTATCAAAAACATTAAAGGACTTTGAGACTTTGCTACAGGAAGCAGATTTTTTTAGGGTTCATCACTCCACACTTGTGAACCCTGCTCATATTAAAAAATATGTTAAGGGGGAGGGCGGATACATCGTTGTAAGCAATGGAGATCATATAAATGTTTCAAGGAGAAAAAAGGAAGCTTTTTTACAATTCTTGAAAAAAATGTAATACCACTTACTAATTAATTGGTGACAATTAAACTATTCAAACCGCCAGTTAATCATTTCATCTAGGAGACACAGTATTGCACAATTAATTTCGGGCACAAAACTTTAAAGTGTTGTGTTATGAGATCAATTAAATTAAGAAACCTTAGTATTACCGTAATAGCTACCATGACGCTATTATTTCTTGCTTGTCAAAATGATGATGATTTTCAACAAGATTCATTTCCGCCAAATGATAATTCAGATGCCAATGCCATTACCGAAAGTCTGAAATTTAGAAATGCCACTATTATTTCGGGAGATATACCGAAATCAGCTTCACTCAAGAATAATGTAATAGCTGACCTTAAAATAGACACGGATACTATTTTTTGGGTAGAAGGTGTTATCAATCGCCTTAAGATATTAAAACCAAAAGATAGCCCTTTGTTTACCGGATCGTTCTATGCTCAGGTGGAAGGTAGCGACAATCATGTCGAAGCTGAATTTGATATGGAACGGGAAAATGATACTATTGTATTTTTTGATTTTGATTTTAACCTTACCGGATGGGAACCGCCATTATCTTTTAATATTAAATTAGCACCAAAAGATGATGCCAGTGCCACTCCTGTGGATGAATTTAATCTACCCGTAATTATTGAAGAATTGAAAAACAATAATGGTAGTTGCAATTTCAATGACATTGATAATACCTATTGGGAATGGATGTCAACCTGGCAAAACGATTCATTTCATACAGGGCCATTGGTCTGGTTCTTTCAAGATAGTACAATCGGTGGTTGCTGTGACCCTAAGGAAGGAAGTTATATCGCAGGGTGCTCACCTAATAACCCAGACTATACAGAACTTTCATATATTAATAATTATATGGTAAGGTATGACTTTTTTAAAATAGGAGCGTCAACCAATGTTACCACAGGTGAGAATACTCCTCAAATATATGGTAGAATGCAGGAGGGATCCAACAATGCGGATGCCCTAACCACTGATTTTTGTAGCACAAGCGCTTCGACACAGCAATCGATAAAATCCAATTTTTTTAGCTCAGAATTCAACCAAAGTAATTGTACGTTTACATTAGAAAATATGGAAGGCGAATCAGAGGAAGTAATCATTGCTGATGGGGTACCACCCGTGCTCGTGCCTTTGCCCATATACATGGGATCTGGTGATAGTGTACAGTATCAAATTCTGAGTGACCACTTTATCAAGGAAGTACGACAGAATTTAGAAGGAGGACCTAATGGAGGACTTGTTCGGTATTATATAAAAAGAGATATCACCAATCCCGATAACTTTGAAAGATTGCGTTGGACTGATTAGTAGGTTAAATCGTTAATGCCTCAGTACATAGAAATATACGGCCATAAAGTGTGAAAAGCTGCCCAATAGCACAAACACATGAAAAATAGCGTGATTGTATTTAATTTTTGGAATGCTATATAGAATTGCACCTACGGTATAAAAAATACCACCACCAAGCAACCAATACAAACCGTTGATCGGCAGGTTTTCGATCAACGGTTTGATGGCAAAAATGATGAGCCATCCCATGGCGACATAGGCAATGGTGGAGATTTTATCGAATCTACCCGTATAAAATAGTTTAAAGAAGATACCGATCAAAGCAATTCCCCAGGTAACTCCAAAAATAGCCCAGCCTAGCCATCCCTTTAATGTTACCAAAGTAAAAGGAGTGTAGGTACCAGCGATCAAGATGTAAATAGTAGCGTGGTCTAAAATATTCAGTTTTCGCCGTAGATCGGGTTTTTGAACGTAGTGATAGAATGTTGATGCTGAGTATAATAGAATCAAACTCGCTCCAAAAATGGTAAAACTAACAATATGACGCGCAGTACCATATTTGCTTGCATGGATCACCAAAAGTACCAAAGCCACAATACTTAGCAGTAATCCTAAAGCATGCGTCAGTACATTGAGCTTTTCTTCAGTTTTTGGGTAATATGTCAAGCGTTTTTTATCCATTGATTTTAGCGTCATTTACCAACTCAGTATGTATCAAATTATAGGCCTTTTCTTTAAGGTCTTCCATAGCATCAAGTGTCAATCCTTTAGTCTCCATAAATGGATGAACCTTAACACGCAATTTTCCGGGCCAACCGCTAAAAAATGTCCATGAAAAACGCTTCTTCACATCATAAAAGGTCATGGGTACAATTGGAATCTGATGTTCGATAGCCAATCGAAAGGCTCCATTTTTAAAAGGCGCGAGGGTGACGCTTTCTTCTGGAACCAAACCTTCAGGAAAAATACAAATACTCAATCCCTGGTCTAATTTTTTCTGCGCTCGAACGTAGACTTCCTTACGACTTTTCTCACTACTTCTATCCACATAAATACTCGTTTTTCTGAAGACATAACCAAATACAGGTAGCTTTCTAAGTTCTTTTTTTCCAACAAATACAGCGGGATTTTTCATCACAGAAAGCATGAGCATGACGTCGATTAATGAAGCATGATTGGCAATAAACATATAACTTGTATTGGGTATGATTTCTTGCTCATAGGTTACGACAGGCTTAAAACCCATCACGAAAACAATGGTTTTTCCCCAGGCGATGGCTATTTTAAAGAAGGTCTTATAGAATCGATCGCTTGAAATCACCACTATTAAAATAGGAAGTGCGGCCAGTATGGAGAAAAACACCCAGCCATAAAACCAGGCACGCCAAAAAATTCTGAAAATATTTCTGAAAAACTCCACAGCTGCCAAAAATAGTAATTAATTATTGAGTACCTGTTTTTCCAATTGAATCCCTATTTTTGCCGTTTAAGACGGATTCGGTATCGCACTTATACCGCATATATAGGAAATAATTAATGGCAAGAATACTTACAGGTGTACAAAGCACAGGAACACCACACTTGGGAAATTTATTAGGGGCAATTATCCCGGCAATTGAAATGGCAAACGACCCTACAAACGAGTCGTTCTTGTTTATTGCTGATATGCACACACTTACCCAGATTAAAGATGGCAAAACCGTAAAAGAAAACACCTATAGTACGGCAGCGACCTGGTTAGCCTTTGGTTTAGATATCGAGAAAACCGTGTTCTACCGTCAGAGCGATATACCTGAAGTTACCGAGTTAGCATGGTATTTAAGCTGTTTCTTTCCATATCAGCGATTGACCCTCGCACATAGCTTTAAGGATAAGGCCGACCGATTAGAAGATGTGAATGCTGGTTTATTTAGCTACCCCATGTTGATGGCCGCAGACATTTTGTTGTATGATGCAGACATTGTACCCGTTGGTAAAGACCAGGCGCAACATCTTGAAATGACCCGTGATGTAGCAAACAGAATGAACCACCAAATAGGGCAAGTACTTGTACCACCAGCAACAAAAGTTCAGGAGCACACAATGTTAGTTCCAGGTATCGATGGTGAAAAGATGAGTAAGTCAAGAAATAATGAGATCAATCTGTTTTTAGATGATAAAAAGTTGCGTAAGCAGATCATGAAAATTCAAACGGATAGTACACCACTTGAAGAACCTAAAAATCCAGATACTTGTAATTTATTCGCCCTGTACAGATTAGTGGCAAATGATGATCAAATTACTGAAATGCGGAATAATTACCTTGGCGGAAATTATGGGTATGGGCATGCAAAACAAGCTTTTTTTGAACTATTAATTGAGAAATTCGCCAAAGAACGTGCCTTGTATCATCACTATATGAATAATCTTAATGAAATTGATGCCGCCTTAGCTATCGGCGCCGAAAAGGCACGGAAAATTGCAAAGGAGGTGCTAGATCGTGTTCGTGAAAAGTTAGGATATTAACTAGTGTAACAGTGCATATTTTCATCAATTTTTAGTTCATGAACTTCTTCAAGATTGCCATAGTTGTTTTTATAGCCAATCTTTCTTTTGCTCAGAACGATTGTAACTGTCGAACAGAATTAGACTTTGTAATTGGTTATTACGAAAGAAATCTTCCGGGATTTAAAGACAACGTGACTCCTAAAACAAAGAGTTATTATAACAGTCTTAAGGCGACACTTTTGGCTAAAGCCGGAAATGCTTCAAATAAAACAGCTTGTTTTAAACTTTTGACTTATTATGTTGAGTTTTTTAAGGACAACCATTCTTCTATCAGAATGCGATTTCCTGCCATCGATGAAAATGATCAGAATCAACTGCAGATATTCTACAATTCAAAAATTTACCAGTCGCGGGAGAGCTACCCAATACAAGAGGATGATTTGGCACAATATCCATTGAATGATATCAGAGGAGTATATCAGACAAAAGACAGTACATATACAATTGCCATCATTCCAGATAAAAATACCTTGCGTGATTACATAGGTGTTATTATTGATTCGAAGTCCAAGCTTTGGAAAAAAGGACATATAAAACTTGAGATAAAGCGTAAAGAAAATACCTCAGGTTATGAGACATTTGTCTATTTACGCAATCATGCCATGCGTTTTTATAATAACTATACATTTGACAACGGGATTTTAGGAGGCAATTGGTTCAAGACTTCTTTGGCAAACCGCATAAATTATGCTCTAAATGTTGACAATTCTTTCGCATTTAGAAAGGTGAATGATACCATAGCCTATCTAAAAATACCTACATTTTCAGGTGGGCAGAACGCTAAGATTGATTCATTGTATGCGGCGAGCTTTCCTATTATAAGAAAAACCCCTTACTTAATTGTTGATCTAAGAAATAATGGTGGCGGTAACGATGGCAACGCGCATCCACTTTTAGAGTTTATGTACACGAATCCGATCAAAGGTGATAAAGTGGATCTTTATGTTACGAAGGATAATATTAAAATGTGGGAGCGTTGGTACAATGATGTTAAAAAAGACACAAAGAATTACAGCAAGAGTGACATCGATTGGTTTAAGCGTCAGGTTATGATTCAAAAAAAGGCGAAACTTAATAGTTTTATACCGCGTTCGAAAGGTTCTAAGATGCGCAGAAACTACAAGGCCAATACCGTTAAAAAAGTAGTGTTACTTTACAATAGAAATTGTGGAAGTTCTTGCGAAACCCCTTTATTCTGGGCGATGCAAAGTTCAAAAACCATCTTGGTAGGCGAAAATTCTGGAGGCTTTGTTGGCTACGGAGAAATCGGCCGTGTTCCGACACCATGTTATGGTTTTTCATTAGGTTGTACCATGACCCGTTATCGAGAACATCGCAAATATGAGGCCGAAGGCATTCCACCCGATTATTATTTAACCAATGACAACGATTGGGTCGAGCAAACCGTTCAGTTGCTGACTAAGGTGCAGGATTAGGCATCAAAGCGTGGACTGCGTTGATTTCGTCGACGATAACCTGAGATAGGGATACACCAATGCTTGCAATATTTTCTTTTAACTGGCTCATTTTAGTCGCTCCGATGATGTTACTCGTTACAAATGGTAGTTGATTAACAAAGGCCAAAGACAACTGTGCAAGGCTTAGACCATGTTTTTCTGCGATGGCTTTGTAAGCGATTACGGCCTTTTCAGATTCTTTACTACTATATCTATTGTAATTGGGGAATAATTTAACCCTCGAATCATGAGGCATCTTACCATTCAAGTATTTTCCGGATAGCACACCAAATGCTAAAGGAGAATAGGGTAGCAAACCAATATTTTCACGCAGGCAAACTTCAGATAAATTCGTTTCAAAAGATCGGTGTAACAATGAATACGAATTTTGAATGGTGACCATTCTTGGTAATCCTTTGTGCTTGGCTTCTTCCAAATAGCGCATCGTACCCCAAGCAGATTCATTGGAGAGGCCCACATATCGGATTTTTCCTGATTTGATATGTTCTTGAAGTGATTCAAGTACCTCGGCGACGTTGTCTTTCCATTGAGAATGTTGTTGATACGGATAGTCACGAACACCAAAACAGTTTGCCGGTCGTTCAGGCCAGTGCAATTGGTATAGATCGATATAATCTGTTTGTAATCGTTTTAGACTCCCTTCTATAGCTTCCGTGATTGCTTCCTTTGAAAATCCTGTACTTCGAATATGTGCTGTGTATGCACCTGGGCCGGCGATTTTACTGGCTAAGATTACCTTATCCCTATTCCCGGTATTTTTAAACCAAGTACCAATGATACGTTCGGTATCTCCAAAGGTCTTTGCAGTAGCCGGAATAGGATATAGTTCAGCGACATCAAAAAAGTTCACGCCTTGCGATAAGGCGTAATCCATTTGCTCATGCCCGTCGGCCTCCGTATTTTGCTCGCCCCAGGTCATGGTTCCAAGACATATCTTGCTTACTTTTATATCGGTGGTCGGTAGTGTTGTATATTTCATATATTAATTTGATATTAGCTAATTTTTGAATGATTTAATTAAGTATTGCTTCAATTCCCGGTAAGGTCTTTCCTTCCAGGCTTTCGAGCATGGCACCACCACCGGTGGAAACATAGCTTACCTTAGTATCGAATCCGAATTGCTTGACTGCTGCAACCGAATCACCTCCACCAACTAGTGAAAATGCACCATCAGCAGTGGCATCTGCAATTGCATTCCCTAATTCAATGGTACCTTTAGCAAATCGGGGCATTTCAAAGACACCAAGCGGGCCGTTCCATAAGATCGTTTTTGACTGTGCTATCACGAATGAAAAACCCACATTCGTTTTTGGGCCGGCGTCCAATCCTTGCCAGCCATCAGGAATTTTATCCACGTCAACTACTTGAGTATTGGCGCTATCATCGAAAGCATCAGCGGCAACAACATCTATCGGTAAATGAACTTTTACACCTTTTTCTTCTGCTTCTTTCAGAATGTCTAAGGCGAGTTGCTGTTTATCATCTTCACAAATGGAATCTCCAATTTTACCGCCTTGAGCTTTTATGAAAGTATACGTCATACCACCACCAATGATAATATGGTCTACTTTATCCAGGATATTTTTGATGATTCCGATCTTTGACGAAACCTTCGCACCGCCTAATACCGCCGTCACGGGTTTCTCACTCTCATGTAGAACTTTTTGAATACTTTCAATTTCTTTAGCAAGCAGGCTGCCAAAACATTTTTTATCCTTGAAGAATTGTGCGACTATGGTAGTGGAAGCATGTGCCCTGTGGGCAGTACCGAAGGCATCATTTACATAAATATCGCCCAATTTAGAAAGTTGTTCCGAGAACGCCAGGTCACCTGATTTTTCCTCATCATGAAAACGGAGGTTCTCCAGTAAAAGTACTTCTCCATGCTGTAGCGCGTCAACCGCATTTTCAGCACTAGCACCTATACAATCTTCAGCGAATTTTACCGCAACACCGAGAATAGTGCTTACTTCAGATACGATATGGCGTAAGGAGAATTTTTCTTCTTTACCCTTTGGACGTCCGAGGTGTGACATGAGCACACAACTTCCACCATCTTTTAACACCTTATCGATAGTGGGTTTGGCTGCTTTAATTCGAGTGGTATCGGTTACGTTTAAATTCTCATCCAGTGGCACATTAAAATCCACGCGGATCAGTGCTTTTTTATTTTTAAAGTCGAAATCGTCAATTGTTCTCATTGCCTTATTTTAAGAAAGATCAAATATAAAATTTATAATGCTATTTTTAGCTGATTCTGAAATTGTTGACGATATATTAACCCTGTTTTGATTTTACATAAAAAATTATTGATTATATTTAGGAGTTAAATCTCTATTGTTATGGGCATTAAAAGTTTTCAAGGGCGCAGAAGCCAACCGAAAAAGGCAGAATTAAAACCGGCGTTGGTTTCGGATTATATGACTAAAAAATTAATTACGTTTCGACCAGATCAACCAGTCGCCGAAGTGATGCAAACGCTGATTAAAAACAGAATTTCGGGAGCCCCGGTAGTCAATGAGAAAAATGAGTTGTTAGGAATTATCTCTGAGGGAGATTGTATCAAACAGATTTCTGAGAGTCGCTACTATAACATGCCTATGGATAATGACACGGTCGATAAGCACATGGTCACGAATGTCGAGACCATCGATGGCAATCTCAACATTTTTGATGCTGCAAAACAGTTTTTGAGTTCAAAGCGCCGCCGATTCCCAATCGTAGAAAAAGGAAAATTGGTTGGACAAATCAGCCAAAAAGATATTCTGATTGCTGCTTTGGAACAAAAAGGCCAGAACTGGAAATAAAAAAGCCCGCCTTTCGACGGACTCTCGGTTAATAACCAACAGATACTACTGTTTGCTATTAAGGGTTTCTTACTTCTGGGGAGAAAGAAGAAATTCTTCGACACAAGGGTCATAGCAATTTTCCCTTTTTAGATCGATTGAAGCCATATGTTCAATGCTTCGGGTATTAAACAACTTAATAGGTTGAATTCCCCCAAAGAATTTTTTTATCAGAAAAATGTCGTGATTATAAAAAGTGCAATAAGATGTAATTAGTCTCTTTTTATTAAGAGGTAATATTCATTTTCTAAGGCTAAATATCCTTGGTCATAGATATAAAAATAGGTATTGCCTGTTTTTGTGGTATAAATTGAAGTGAATAGTTGAAAATCAAATCCGCGATCGTAGAGTTTATTTCGAGTGACTTTTGTCTTACCGGTTTTATTTAATTCAGAAAGTACTTTGTAATTTTTGCGTAGCCGATTGTTGATGTTTCTGATGAGATTCTTACTTTCTTTATTCACCTTATTATTATAGGTATTGCGGCAATAGTCAGAGCAGAATTTTTTATCAATCCTACCCACCACTTTTTCTCCGCATTCTAAACATGATCTACCCATACTCAACTATTTAGTATACTGATATATTTTTGCCATGGACCGACTTCGCTTTGAAATTGTTTTGCCATTACCCGGCTTATTTGAGCGATATGCCCTAAATCATGGGCAACCCAGGTTGCTAATAATTGTTTAAGAGTAACGCTTCCGAGTTCAGGGTGCATCCCTGATAAGTTCATTTCTCTGTCAGTAAGATTTAATAACTTGAGCTCGGTCAAATTCTGAATTCTTAGCACAGAAAATTCGTCTAATAGGTCCTGTAGAGATTTTCCTTCTGAATTTCTGAACTGAGCAAAGCGATCGAAAGACTCAAATGATTTTTGATCTTGATATTCCAGGATAATTTTTAGGCGCGGTATCCAATCTGTGATTTCGCCGTGAATGAGATGTCCAACGATATCAAAAGCTGACCAAGTATCTTTTCCCTCATTAGAATGTGTCCATTCTACTGGCAAATCGGATAAGAATGTTTGAAGTACTGTTGGGGTGCGTTCCAATATTTTTATCGCTTTTCCTAATTCAAATTCCATATTTTAGTAGTTACCAGTTTCCTGCATACTGCAGATCAATTGTTGTGTTTTCTTTTAAGAAGAGATAGTTATACCGATTTATTTGACGCATGTGTAAATAATCATGGGCCAACCAATTTGCTAATAATAGAAAAGCTGATATGTTACCCAATTTTGGATGAGCGTTGTAATTGTCCCATTTCGGATGATCTAATGACTTTAACCAGCTGATAGACTGTTCTCTTTCTATTAAAAATTTTTCTAAAATATCATAGTAATTCTTTGCCGCATAATTTCTTTCTTCTACCCAAAGAACGGGATCAATAGCTGGCATTTCTTCATTAGGTGTGTGAAGCACATGATCTACTCTTGCCCTAAAATCTTCTCGTTCTTCATCATAGAGGTGGCAAACAATCCCTAGTAGATTCCATTTATTGGGTGCTGGCCTCCAATAAATTTGTTCATGGTCTATTTGAGATAGAAGAGAATCGTATACCTGTTTATTATGACTTAATTTATTGACGATGTCTAGGTGGTTCATAAGTGCCTAATAATTCCCGATAAATATACGAATTATTCGTTTACATTCATTTACAATCGAAAGTAAACGTTTAACAACCGATAAAATTACTGGGGTGAGATCATCTTTGCCCTGTTGAATTGAACAAACGATATTCAATAGACTTAACTGTTTAACCATTAAAATTAAATTAGTATGAACGCACTTAGAAACAAAGTACAGTTGATTGGAAACTTAGGGAACAACCCAGAAATCATTACACTAGAATCTGGTAAAAAACTGGCAAAATTCTCAATTGCCACGAACGACACGTACAAAAATGCCAAAGGTGAAAAGGTCACCGATACGCAATGGCATAATATCATTGCCTGGAATAAAACCGCAGAAATTATCGAAAAGTATGTTACTAAAGGAAATGAAATTGCTATTGAAGGCAAGCTGACAACCCGAAGTTATGAGGACAAAAATGGTGATAAAAAATACATCACTGAGGTCGTATGTAACGAGTTGTTAATGCTGGGAGGGAAGCAATAGCCGCTAAAGGCTGGCTTCGGCCAGCCTTTCTTAAACATTAAAACAAAAATTATGGAAGTTCGAGTATTTAATATAAGAATGAATAACAAGTATCTTATTAAAGATCAAAACCGAGTCAATGACTTTCTGAAAACTGTTCAATTAAAAAAGTCATCTACCCAATTCGTTGAAGGAAAAGAAAATATGTGGTCTTTATTGGTGTATTATGAGTACGGCAAGCAAGAAAATAATGCACACGAAATAAAGGATCAAGAACCTGTTCTGAATAAGAATGAAGCAAAACTCGCAGGCTCGATACGACAATGGCGCCAACTGAAGGCAGAAAATGAACGCCTTGCTCCTTATCTGGTTTTGACCAACAAGTCGATAGCCTTGCTGGCCAAATCGAAAGCGAAAACTGACAAAGAATTACTTCAGGTTTATGGTATTGGACAAGCCAAAGTGGATCTTTATGGCCAGGAGCTATTGAAGTTGTTGAATGCGAAGTAAGCTATACTATTTTGAATACGGAAAAAGAACAGATTACAATATTGGCTTCACAAACACGTTTTAGAAAGGCAATTGTATAGCAATAATTGTTGTGCAAGAGAGAAAGTTATGAGCGCCATCCGGCGCTCTTACTTTTTTCACGAATACCTTTCATAGTATTAATAAATTATAGCATATTTGTGCCACAAATGAAAAAAATACGCATACATAAAGCACCAGATTCACTGAGAAGTCAGTGTAGATATCGAGAAATGAATGAATTATTTCTTCGACCGAGGGCGATATGCAATTATTTTTAATCAATTTTCAAATCTGATGTAAGGTAAATACAAGAAAATAGAAGCAAGCGCCCAAGAAATTGGGCGTTTTTTTTAGAAAAAATGAAAAAATTTGAGACTAAGATTTAATAGCTAAAATAAAGGACTTTGAGGAGTAAGCAATTGGGAGACAGACGTATTGCCAAAAATCATCTTTATCTGCATAATGCGGACAGAACTTCCTTTGTCTAAATACAAGTATAAATCATTGATAATCAACAAAATAAAATTTAATTTTAGTTGTTTTTTAAAAAATTATTTTCATCTTTGCATCGCAGTTTTCAACATAGAAACTGTTAAATAATAATAAAATAAGAAGCCATGCTAGAACAGAAAGCATTTCAAAAATTTCATAGTGACATACCGTCATTATTTAGGCTTCGGTATCTCTGTAAATAGTCTTTCCAGAAAGTAAATCCGAAGCAAGATCAACGTTTCGGATTTTTTATTCAACATTTTTAAAGAATCCAAGTGTTTTGAGTACCATGAGTAATTCTTAGGTACTTAGAACAAAGGTAGAATTATGATATAAAATAAGAATCATGGAAAATAACTTACATAGCAGTTATGTATTGAAAGCTTTGGATGCTTACCCGTACAACCTAGAGGAAACTTTGGAAGCTCTAAACTATGCTTTGTCATACAACAGCCACGATGTTCATGCCCTATGTTTAATGGGTCGTTTATATGCAGAACAGTTGAAAGATTACACAACTGCTAAACAGTATTTCGTGGAAGCATTATCTGAAGGCTTAGATGCGCATTATGTATATCCATATTATATACATACACTACTATGCAATGATGATTTTGAGGAGGCCGAAAAATTGTTGAAGTACGCCTTTAAAGTTAAAGGTATAGGTAAGGCCTTATTGCTTTTGCAAAGAGGTCAGCTTTATGAAGCGACTGGTAAATACAAGTTAGCACTCGAAGCCTTTAAAGAGGCTAAAAAAAGAGGCTTGAACAACGCCTTCGTTGATTATGTCGATGGTGAAATTACCAGGGTAAAGAATAAAGTTGGGCCTAAAAAAAAGAAGAAAAAGAAAAAGAAGAAATCGGCTAAGGAAAGCGCATAGACCTTAGCCTGTTTAAGGGAATTCGTCAGCGCTGGAGAGCTGAAGCAGTCTGTAAAACTGTTGCGCACAAGCTTAGAAGGTTCGAATCCTTCAATTCCCACAACAAGTATCGTAGCACAATGGCTAGTGCACCCGACTGTCTATCGGAAGGTTGCGAGTTCGAATCTCGTCGATACTGCGAAGCTCCATTAGCATAGTGGCCAGTGCATCTGACTTTCTATCAGAAGACAAGGGTTCGATTCCCTTATGGAGTACGAATTTGAGGTATAGCTCAGTGGAAGAGCATCACGCTTACATCGTGAGCGTCATAGGTTCGATTCCTATTGCCTCAACAATTATTGAGGTATAACTCAGCTGGTAGAGTACTGTGCTTTTAACACGGGAGTCTTGGGTTCGATTCCCAATGCCTCAACAAATGCAGGAATGGCGAAATCGGTAAACGCACTCGACTTAGAATCGAGAAACTGGGAGTTCGACCCTCCCTTCCTGTACGATTGCTCCACTAGCCCAACAGGAAGAGGCAACGGTTTTAAGCGCTGTGAAGTTCAAGTTCGAATCTTGAGTGGAGTACAAAAATAAGCTCATGGTGTAATGGACAGCACCCGAAGTTGCGGACTTCGAAGCATAGGTTCGAATCCTATTGGGCTTACCATAGTAACCTGTAGTGTAGTGGTTAGCATTCAAGACTTTGAATCTTGGGGCATAGGTTCAAATCCTATCAGGTTATCGAAATTAGGAACAGTAGCAAAGTTGGTCAATGCGTCGTATTAAAAATGCAAATATATAGGTTCAATTCCTATCTGTTCCGCCAAGCCTCTTTAGCTCAAAGGGAAGAGCTGTGGTAAAAGACCTTTGATCGTAACCATGGAGTGATTGGATGATGTTGTTAGTAGCGCACTTGCTAATAAATAGAATTTGCAGAAGCACCGAAATTAACAAGATTAAAAGTAGGGAAGCGCATTTAGAGCCAATCAATTTGCTCAGGCAAAAGTACCAGTTCGAATCTGGTAAGAGGCACTTTAAAATATCAAGCAGGTCTTGTTGCGTGTTTCGGTATAGCACCATTGTATAAAACCTTGCAGTTCTGTATCAGGATTTTATATACAACTTGACTTGAAGGTTTTGATTATTTACCAAAAAATAATCACGATTCTATGTGCCGCAGGTTCGACTCCTGCCATAATCTAACGGGTTATGTAGCTCAGTTCGGATAGAGCAATAGAGAAATTCATGTGGGTTCGAGTCCCACTCCCGATTCGTTTGGGATGGCGGAATTGGTAAACGCACCAGATTGTGGTTCTGGCGAATTGTTGGACTCATAATCCAATCTATTCCCTAAGCTCATCATCTTGTAAAACTGATGACCAGCAGCAAGTCAAGCTGTAAAATTGACCAGAAGAGGTGATTGCTAATCTGCTTATGACTTGAGGATTCTTTTCCTTAGTAAATAAGCAATCTTAAGTGCACCTTGACGTATTGATTTTTAGTATCTGGAAGTCACTACTTTTTTGCTTGCAAGATTGAGCCTTTTGATCATTGTATTATGTTCTGTGACTCAATTTTTAGAGCTTAGAACTAAGGCAGATTTTACTAATATGAATATGTCCGTGCATGAAAGATGATTGGCAATAGTCCTCTTTAAAAAAATAGAAAGAATACCAATAATAAACTTTAGAGCTGAATTGACTCGTGATTCAGTGATAAAGCAGGCAACCCCTCCGTTACAGGAATTGTCGATTAAATAGATGTTTAATTTAAAACTAAGAACAATGAAACGAGTAAGAATTAATGCAGGTAAAGTCGGTTTAGTCTTCAAAAGTGGAGACTACCAAAGAGTATTGTCGCAAGGGATCTATTACTTAGGTCTTAGAAAACAAGTTTATGTTTATGACCTTGGGCAAATGTTTGCAACTCCCATAGCCTTAGAAGTCTTAGTTAAAGACAAGAAGTTGGAGGCCATGTTGGAGATCGTCGAAGTGAAGGATAACGAGTTGGTAGTAGTTTATGAAAACAAGATCTTCAAAACTGTGTTACCAGCAGGGCGTTATGTGTACTGGAAGGGATTGATCAATCGTGAATTTACACGTGTAGATTTGAGCAAGATCTATATTACAGAAAAGATTGATAAGGCTATATTCAACAAGTATGAATTAAGCCAGTATATCAGAGTTTATGAAGTGGCTGCTTACGAGAAAGCAGTACTTTTAATCGATGATGTATTTGAAAAAATCTTGGATGCCGGTACCTATCGATTCTGGAAGAATGATACTTCAATTAAAATTGTAAAGGCTGATTTACGTCAGTTACAATTAGAAATTGCTGGTCAAGAATTGTTGACAAAAGACAAAGCGGCTATTCGTATCAACTTTTATACACAGTATAAAGTAACAGATATCGAAAAAGCGTTGTTAGAAAACAAGGACTATGAAAAGCAGTTATACATTGCGATGCAATTAGTATTGCGTGCCTATATTGGTACATATACGTTGGATGAGCTTTTAGAACGTAAAGACAATATAGCAGAAGCTGTGTTTGAAGATGTAAAGGAAGCTGCTGAAAAGTTGGGTGTTACTATTTTGAATACTGGTATTAGAGATGTAATCTTAACAGGTGAAATGAAGGAAATTATGAACCAGGTGTTAGTAGCTCAAAAGAAGGCACAAGCTAATATTATCACGCGACGTGAAGAAACTGCATCTACGCGTAGCTTGTTAAACACTGCGAAATTGATGGAGGAGAATGAGATGTTGTACAAGCTTAAAGAGATGGAGTATGTTGAAAAGATCGCTGATAAAATCGGTGAGATCACAGTTGCCGGAAATGGAAATGTGGTTACTCAATTAAAAGAGATTTTTTCAGTGAATAAATAAGAGCGCCATTTGGCGCTCTTGCTTTTTATCCACCATGATAACCAGAATCAATTGAAAAAGTGCTACCCTGGTACCCCATTTTTATTCACGAAACTTCTATATTTGACTATGAGTTTACTGCTCCCATTAAAATTTCCAAATTTTAATATGTATAGTACGCCCTTGCTGGTACTTGTTCTGCAAGGACTCATTTTTGCCTTCCTCTTATTGTGGCGATACCGTCAAAAGAAAACCATCTCTGACTTACTCTTAGCCCTTATTTTATTGATCACCTGCTACCATCGTACCACATATACTATTGGTTTTATGGATTGGTATGATACTTTTCGCAATACCAAGATCAACTATTATTTGATTTCACTGGGAATGGTGCTGGCACCGTTAATTTACTTCTACGTCAAATCGATTACAACTTCAGAATTTAGGTTTCTGAAAAGGGATTTTTGGCATTTTGTTCCATGGCTCATTTTCTTCGTTGCGAAATCGGTTATTTTGATTTACGATATGAATCAGCCGGGGTTTTACGATACCCAGAACGGTTATTTGGTCGTGAATTTTCAGTGGAAGTATTTAGATCCGATTGTCACTGTAGTCTCAAGCATGCAAATGCTGTTGTATCTGGCTTTTACTTTTCAACTATTCTATAATTACAGAGGAAAAATCCAGAACTATTTCTCAAATACTTATAAGCTCGAGCTAAATTGGATCCGTAATTTTTTATTCCTGTACAGCTTTATTTTTGTATATGGACTGTTTCAGATTTTTATCAATGAAGTGGTTACAGAATTAAGCTGGATACAGAAATGGTGGCTACAATTTTTCTCAGCCTTGATCGTGCTTTATGTAGGTATTAAAGGATATTTTACAGATACTGTTAAATTAACAGCTCTAAATTTCGAATCGGATGATACCTTGGCTACGCTTAAGATTGAGAAATCAAGTAATGTTCCCGAACGACTGAGGTCAAAAAAAGAAGAACTTCAAGAATACTTCGAAAGAGAGAAACCTTATTTGAATCCTGATTTAAATCTGGTTGAACTGGCGAAGAAGTTGAACATGAATAGGGCCGAACTCTCTGAAGTTATTAACCTCGGCTTTGGTCAAAACTTTAATGACTTTGTGAATCAGTATCGGGTAGAAGCGGTAAAACAAATGTTTTCTGAAAACAAACAAAAAGAGTTGTCACTTTTGGGCATCGCCTTTGATTGCGGTTTTAACAGCAAAGCTACGTTTAACAGGGTTTTTAAAAAATTGACTTCTTCGTCACCATCTGAATACCTTAAAACAATTTCCTAAGTACATTTTGAAACGTCTCAAATCGTATTTGAGACCCTTCCGTACGTTTTGAAGCGCCGAACCGATGCTGGTAGTTCATCTTTGCCTTGTCAATCACAAAAAACGAGCATCATGAAACAACTATTTAAAACTATTATTAATCCTGTAATTCAAAAACATTGGATCGCAGATCTGATTTTTGCAGTGCTACGCTTTATTTGCGGCATGCTACTGACCCTAGATTTTGGGTCAGATAAATTTGGAATGCCATGGACGCCAGAAGGACAAAATCTTGATTTGTTTGAAGTATCAGCTTGGTTTCCTGAAGATGTAAAAGCATATGGCGGCATTTTCGCACTATTTCCTGTTTTCTTTGCCTGGATGGGCGCTTTTAGCGAAGCAGTGGGCGGACTTTTTCTTGCTTTTGGCCTAAAGACAA
>JAAUYH010234311.1_pt1 | contig 43935 bp, 42 predicted proteins | sample 7278061 | NCBI WGS metagenome assembly JAAUYH01 (sample SAMN14350203, study PRJNA611818) | marine sediment metagenome | isolation source: surface marine sediment (0.6m) | place: French Polynesia: Moorea | collected 2018-08
CTCTTATGTTCGTTTTTAGCAAAACAAATACACGTATCTAGAACAGAAAAGACCGCCAGATGATCTTCTTCTGTCAGACCGATCGTGACTTGCCCTCCTGCTGGGGTGTATTGAATCGCGTTAGTAACCAAATTAGTAATTAGACGATATAGCTGTTGGCGATCGCCCATTATCTCTACAGGTTGAGATACTTTTATCTGGGAACTAAGCTCAATTTCTGAAGCCATTGCCAAAGCTGCTAAATCTTCTTCTACCTCAATAATTAAGTTTGCCAGAGTAACTTTTTCTCTTTTTTTATTAGAGGTGTTGCTGCTTATTTCTCCATCAATTCGACACAGGGTCAATAAATCTGCTACCAAATAAGATAACCGCTTGTTCTGTTTGACTATGTTTTTTAGGGTATCTTTTGCTTTACTCTCAGATAGATTGGGCAGCATGAGATTCGATTGAGCCGTTGCTTGAATGGCTGCCAAAGGAGTTCTTAGTTCGTGGGCAGCATCGGCTGTAAACTGCTGCATTTGCTGATAGGACTGATAAATTGGACGTATGGCTAATCCCGATAACCACCAGCTAGCACCTGCTACCAATAACACAACTAAAGGTACTCCTAGTAACAGTACCCATCTGACATTAGCAAGATAAGTATCAAAATCCTGGAGACTTCTGCCAACTTGAAGATAACCCCAGTTCTTACCCTGTTGAGTGTGTAGAAGAAAAGAAATTTGTTGATAGCGAATACCCTCAGCATCAATTAAAGTTTTCCATTTCTCGCGATCAAATACCTGGGGTAGTTCGGGCTGCATCCCTGCTACTGCTACCAAATCGCCCGAAAGAGCAAACAAACGTAGATAATATTTATCTTGCCCGATTACTCCTAACCGCAAAGATTGAAAACGGTCAGAATTGTAACAGTCTGTTTCGACGAGGCAGGTATTAGGTAATAACTCTTTTACTTCAGGTTCTATTTTTCCTGGCTGCTCAAGAACGGGTAATAGGCTATCGTGTAGAGTTCCCGCTACCGATTTTAATTCCTGGTTGATGGTAATTCGATGGGCGTGGGCAACTGCTTCGTACACCCCTAAAGCGCAAATCAATAGAACTATACTAAGTATTGCTGCATACCAGCTAGCCAGTCGCCAGCGCGATCGCGAAAAAAGTCGGTTTTGCTTCACATCAAAAGGTTAACTCAAAGATTTCCCATTATGCTGGAGGCTTGAAACGATAACCCAAGCCGTAGACGGTTTCTAACATCTCATGGCATCCATACTTGGTTAACTTGCGCCTTAACAAACATATCTGGGCTGCTACTACATTACTGGGTGGTTCTGCACCAAATTCCCATAAGCGATCCAATAGCTGTTCGCTGGTAACGATTTGTTCGGGGTGCTGCATAAAATACTCTAGTAACTGGAATTCTTTTTTTGTGAGCAATACCTGCTTTTCTCCCGATTCTTCTTGCAACCAAAAGGTATTGGTAGCGTAATCTAAGCTAAGGTTGCCCACCTGTAACCGTCGGGGTTGTAATTGGGGAGTTCTTCTTTGCAAAGCCCTCAATCTTGCTAGCAGTTCGGGCATATCAAAAGGTTTAACTAGATAATCATCTGCTCCTGCATCTAAGCCAGCTATTTTTTCCTCCATGCTGTCTTTTGCGGTCAGCATCATTATGGGTAAAGGCTTTTGCTGTTGCCGAATCCGCTTGGTTAATTCTATTCCCGATATTCCAGGTAATAGCCAGTCAAAAATTCCCAGATGATATTCTTTCAGCTTGAAATAATCCCAAGCATCAAGACCGTCTAATGCCCAATCTACAACGTGATTACTGTGGTTTAAACTCTGCTTAATCGCAGCCCCTAAATCTGGTTCATCTTCAACTAGCAATATTCTCATTTATGACTATATGCTATCTGATTATAAACAACTCTTTATAATGCCATGAGATTGTTAAATCAGGATGAATTAAGAACGTGCGATCGCTTAATTACTCAAAAATTATTAGATGGAAAGTATATAATTAAATATCGCAATATTGCTATCGAAAATATCCATATACTGTGCCAACAACTTCAATACTGTTTTATCAAGAAAAAGAAGGTGATGTTCCCGTAATTGACTGGCTCAATAATTTAAAGAGCAAAAACCGCAAAGGATTTGCTAAATGTGTTGGTAGAATTCGTCAGTTGAGTAGTACGGGGCATGAATTACGCAGACCAGCAGCAGATTACTTGCGTGATGGCATATACGAATTAAGAGCTAAACACATGAATACTCAATATCGAATACTTTATTTCTTTAATGGAAAAGATATTGCAGTCCTTAATCACTCTATTATTAAAAAAACATCAGCCGTGCCAAGTAAGGATATTGAGCTAGCAATTAGAAGAAAAAAGAAGTTTGAACAAAACCCAGAAAAATATACCTATACAGGAGAAATAACTAATAATGGCTAAAACAAGCGATGGAATTAAAATTCTCGATAATATGATAGGCGATGACTCTGAATTACGAGAGTTATGCGAACAAGCAACTATTAACGCTCATGTGGCACAGTTGATTTACGATGCTCGTACCGAAGCAGGATTAAGTCAGAAAGAACTCGCCAAGATGATTAATACTACGCAGTCAGTCATTTCTCGTTTGGAAGATGCAGATTATGAAGGACATTCTCTTTCAATGTTGGGGCGTATTGCTAATGCTTTAAATCGAGAGGTAAAAATCGATCTTGTTCCTATTACAAAATAAATAATTTATAAATTTAAAGAGTGATAAGGATAACCGCATAACTTCTCTACGAAGAAAAATGTGCACTAATTAATACGAACACAGCTATTTATTCTGATACTTATGTGTATCAAAAAGAAAATAAAAAGAGATTTCATACTGATTTAATACTCTTGTGTCATCTTGGTTTAAAGATACGACTTTAACCTGAAACTTTGCCCATGACCGCAAATCCTACAAAAACTCAAGGTTCAATGTCAGATGACAATGAGAACTCGCCAGAAGATTCTTTAAAATCTGATCGCGTAACCGAAGAGGTTACGTATCCTTCAACTGTCGAGCTAGAAAAAATAACAGAAACCGCTCCTCAGCAAGAATCAACCTCTAGTTTTAAACTAGGTAAAACCCTTTTAGGACTTGGAGTTTTCGCTCTGCTGACAGGAAATATTTTGGTGTTGACCAACCACCTCAAACCTTCTAGCTCGATGGCAGGGATGGAAGAAATGGATCATGGCAGTATGTCTCACGATGAGATGATGGCGGTAGATGGTTCGTTTAATCCCAATCCTGTGCGAGTAGAAACTGTCAAACCCCAGGTGTTAGAAGCCAGCGTTAGCTATACAGGAACGATTAAACCCTATGAAGAAATTATAGTTTATCCCCGTGTAGCGGGACAACTAACTAACTACTCAGTCTATCCAGGCAACCGCGTTACCGCAGGACAGCCCATAGCGATTCTAGATGCTTCTGAGTTGACAACAGGAGTTGCAGAGGCAATAGCAGAAGCGAATACAATGGAAACTGCTCTGGAAATGAGCAACATTGAGGTGGACGAACAAAAAAGCGCGATCGAGCAAATTGAAGCTGATTTAGCCTATCTAAACTTGAAAAAAGACCGATTCGCGAAACTGGTTAAGGATGGGGTGATTTCCCAAGATGAGTTTGATATAGTCGATAGCGAAGTCAGAAGTAAAAAAGCTGCTCTCAAGCAAGCATGGGTAAAATTGGCGCGGATGGAAGCTCAGGTAACTAATAACCGCGCCAAAGTTAATCAGGCTAAAGCTAAAGTCGATACTGCCAAAGTGATGCAGGGTTACACGACCATTACTTCTCCCATTTCAGGAATAGTACAAGAACGTAACGTCGATCCTGGAGTAGTGGTTCAACCGAGTATGAGCATTGTTAAAATCGGCAACTACAATCGGGTTCGCTTACAGGCTAACGTCGCTCAAAGAGATGTGGTTAATATTCGCCCTGGGACAACAGTGATTGCTAATGTTCCTGGCAGTAATATTCCCCCCATTAAAGGTAAAATTACCAGCATCTTTCCCCAAGCTAACAATCAAACTCGCACGGTAACGGTAGAAGCGGTTATCGATAATCCCGACGGACAATTACTTTCTGGTAAGTTCCTCGAAATGAAGATTGTCACCGCCCGTAAACCAAATGCGATTACTATCCCTCAAGCTGCGGTAGTGGAATTTCAAGACCAGCCTTCAGTTTGGATAGTGGAAGGAGATACGGTAACAGCCCAACCAGTTACTTTGGGAATATCAACAGGGGACAGGGTAGAAGTTACCAGTGGTTTAGAGTCGGGACAAGCAGTAGTAACTTCGGGACAGAATCGCTTGGTAGAAAATGCGACCGTAGTGGTAATTAACCAGTCCGAACAACCTATCGCAACTAATAAAGCTGCTACTCAAGACATTCAAATCCAGTTAGTCAGTCCCGACAATAATAAAGTGACAATGGGTGATGCTCAACTGGTAATCGAAGTTAAGGATGCTCAAGGTCAACCATTAGATATTAAAGACCTAGAGATGAGCGCGTCCATGCCCATGAAAAATATGGCACCGATGACCGCCCCAGTAGAAGTTCAGCCAGACGGTAAGCCAGGTAGGTTTAAAGCGGATACCTATCTCAGTATGAAAGGGGACTGGACGATTACCGCCCAGGTTAAAGACCCCAAAAATAAAGGTAAGCAAGAGTTTACCATCAAAGTTCAGTAGCGACTCAAAGCTGCCAAAGTTTTCCCCTCAGTCCATAAAACAAACTATTCCAGCCAGGGACAGTTTACCAATGCAAATTTTTATCTATTAACAGAAAGCACCAACCATGAAAAAACTAATCTTAATCTTACTTCCTTTGAGTATTTTAGCGATCGCTTGTAGTCCCGCTCAAAGTGATAATAACGTCACCTCTACTGCTCCAACGGAAAAGGCACAAAATAAACAAGCCAGTACCGCTACTGTAAATTTAGTCAGCCCCGATCCTCAAACAGAAATTCCGATGGGTAATGCGGAAATGATTTTAGAAGTGGTAGATAGCAATGGCAATCCAGTAAAAGTAGAAAGCTTAGATGTCAGCGCGACTATGCCAATGGACGGTATGGAAGACATGATTGGCAAGGTAGAAGTTCAACTCGCAGATGAACCAGGACGTTTTAAAGCTACTACTTATTTTGGAATGCAGGGAACTTGGAACGTAGTTGCCAGCGTTAAAGACTCTCAATATCAGGCTCAACAAGAATTTACCTTTGAAGTGAAATAGTTTGATTTTCTATCTAGCAAAGCTATCTAATTCTTCCTAAGTCTCCACCCTATGAAAATTTTTTTCACCCGTTGGTCAATCCGCAACCCCGTTATTACTGTAGCCCTCTATATTGGGGTGCTGATTCTTTCTGTCCTAACCTTAATTATCATTCCCGTGCGGATGATGCCCTACGTTCAGAGTCCCTTGGTAGCAGTAATTACCAGGACTCCTGGTTCTTCGCCGATGGAGGTAGAAACCTATATCAGTAAACCCATCGAGCAACGCATGACTGTTCTGGATGGGGTACGTTTCGTGCGTTCTAGTTCCCAACAGGATTTATCTCTGGTAACGGTGCAGTTTGCTTGGGGTGGAGATGTTGATAAGGCAGTTCGGGATGTTCAAAGCGTAATGAAATCGGCGGAGGAAGACTTGCCCCTAGATGGCATCAATACCCGTTCCTATTGGGTGCTACCCATCGATCCTTTAAACCGTCCCGTTTTAACTTTGGCACTCAAGGGAGAAGGTTGGGATTTAGTGAAGTTAAGGGAATTTGCCGATAATACATTGGTCGATCGCCTGACTCAAGTTCAGGATGTACAATCGGTTTACATTACGGGGGGATATCGGCGACAGCTACAGGTAATTGTCGATCGCCAGAAACTAGCAGCTTACGGACTTTCTATTCTTCAATTAAGGGATGCGATCGATGCTAATAATGTCAGTAAGGGTGCAGGTGTATTAACTCAAGGAGAAAAGGAAATTTTAGTACGGGCGGACGACCGCGCTCTCAATGCCCAGGTAGTAAGGAATTATCCTATTTTAGAAATGGGAGGACAGATTGTCTATGTTAGAGATGTTGCCGAGGTAAAAGATACCTATGAAGAGCGTCGCAGTGCCTATCGTTACAACGGTGAACCCGCTTTAGCAGTTAACGTAATTCAAAAACCCGACTCTAGTTCTCCTCAAGTAATTGCTAGGGTTAGAAAAGAACTGGAAAAAATTAAGGCGCAGTATCCAGGGTTAGAGTTTGAAGAAGCTTATGACAACTCCTTTTTAGTAGAGTTGATTAAAGATAGCACTACGGGAGAATTACTAATTAGTGTGGCATTGGCGGGGTTAGTTATCCTGCTATTTTTAGAGGATTTTCGGGCAACAGCGATTGTGATGATTTCTATTCCTACTACTCTCGCTCTTTCCATGCTACCCTTTATTCCCATTTCAATGTCCCTCAACTCTTCAACTTTGGTAGGGATGATGATGGCAATTGGGAAATTAGTAGATGATTCGATTATTGTTATTGACTCGATTGATCGCAAGCTTAAAGAAGGTAAAACACCCCGACAGGCAGCCATTCAGGGTACGGGAGAAGTATTTTTAGCCAGTGCTGCTGCTAGCTGTGTAATGATTGCAGCCTTAATCCCTACTATTCTTTCAGGAGGCTTGACGGGGTTGATGTTTGAAGGGCTAATATTGCCTATGGTATTTGCCTTTATCGCCTCGTTAATCGTTTCTATTACTTTAATTCCCCTATTGGCTGCTTTTTTCCTCAAACCCATTGGGGAACGAAAAGGAAATCGCAAGACATGGTTACAGTGGTTACTATCTCCTTTCCGTTACAGTTTTCAGGCATTAGAAAAGGGTTATGGCTGGTTATTAGATATCTGCCTAAAAAATCGGGAAGTCACTCTAGCGATCGCTGCTGCGACCATTGTTTTAGCTTTTGCCCTTTATCCGTTGATTCCTCAAGAAATGATGCCCTTGGGAGATTCGGGGCAATTTGTTGCTACCATCGAATTAGAAGCAGGAGCATCTTTTAGTAAAACAGACCAAGTTGCCCAACAGTTTGAGTCAATCTTACTTGAACAACCCGAAATCGAAAAAGTTTCCTCTAATGTTGGCTTTGAAATTACTCGCAACAGTACCTACTTTAGTGGCTACAGTATGGGTAGCGTTAATACAGCTTCAGCAATCGTCACTCTTAAAGATTTAAACGAACGAGAACGGGATATTTGGCAGGTTATGGATGGGGTAGAAGCTAAAGCCCGTCGCACCATTCCTGGTTTAAGGCGTATTGCTATTAAAGAAATGGGTGTAGATGTAATGGCTACTTCTGCTGCACCGATTCAAATTGCGGTATATGGAGAAGATTTAGACCTATTACATAGACTGGCAAACCAAGTATTAGAGATTGCTCAAGATACTCCAGGGCTAGTAATGGCTCATACTAGTTCAGCTTTATCTCAACCAGAATATCAATTACAAGTAGATCGTCGTCGCGCCCAGGAATTGGGCTTAAACATTGAAGAAGTAGCCGAACAAGCTCGTTACGCTCTCAATGGCGGATTTACTCGTAAATACTATAATCGACCTAATCTGAGACAGAATTCCATTTTAGTCCGTTACCAAGAAAGCGATCGCCTTTTCTCTCAGAATTTAGCATCGACCTATATTACTACACCTAACGGACAGCAAGTACCCTTAAGTACCGTTGCTACTTTAAAAAGAGAATATGGTCCTACTCTAATCGAACACGTTAACGGCAAGCGGGTAGTTTACGTTAATGGTTACTATCGTAAGTCAAGTCCCGCCTCAATGGATTTATCAATGGCGATCGCTATGCGGGCGGGAGCAGAGCTTGATTTCCCTCCTGGTTACGGCTTAGATTCTATGGGCGATATGACCGATATGATGATTGAATTTGATCGTCTCCTCAAAGGTTTAATCGTTTCCATAATATTGATTTACCTAATCCTAGTTATTCAGTTTGGCTCGTTTATCCAACCATTAGTAATGATGCTATCTATTCCTTTACAGTTAATTGGAGTATTTGGCGCATTATTATTGGCAAAACAAACCCTTTCAACTGTTTCCATTTTGGGAATTATTATTCTCTCTGGTATTTCCGTTTCCGCAGCTATTCTTTTACTGGAGTTGATTTTAACCAAGCGACAAGAGGGTGTTCCCAGAGCAGAAGCCATACGCCAAGCTGGACCAGTGCGACTCAAAGCAATCTTTATGACCACGCTAACTACCATGATTGTGATCGTGCGGTTGGCTTTTTATCCCGAAACTGGCATGGATGCTTATTCACCTATTGCTACAGTAATTTTAGGGGGATTGACTGTCTCTACCCTGCTGACTCTAATTGTGATTCCCATCGTTTATACCTTTGTTGATGACATTACTCAGGGATTGAAAGGGTTACGTAGAAAGAAACGTTCTCCTCGCAAACAACTTCCACAAGCATAGTCTTGACTCTCTAGCTAACTAGAGAGTTACAGTAAATAAAGATGGTTTAGAGACACCGAAACAATCATGAGCAAATCAACAAATCTCAAAATTGGCGAACTGGCTAAACAAACAGGTCTAGCTGTGGGGACTTTACGCTACTACAGCGATTTAGGACTCCTGCAACCAGTACAAAGAGGAGATAACGGCTATCGTTACTACAGTCAGAATGCGAGTAAGCAGGTAGAGTTTATAAAAAAAGCCCAGGCTATTGGCTTTACACTTGAAGAAATTAAAACCATTCTCGATGTACGAGATCGCGGTGAAAAACCCTGTAGTTTGGTGCAAGGATTACTAGATAACAAGATCGAGCAGCTAGAGATTCAAATTAAGAAGATGAGCCTGTTTAAGCAGGAGCTAGAAGAATATCGCACAAGCTGGATTAATAACCCCAATCCTGAATCGGACTCTCAAGAAGTGTGTCCCTTGATTTCTAGCGTGACATTAGATGTTACTGCCCAATCCTCAGCAAATTAACCCATCTTTCATCGTTATCCATTCAAGAAAAAAATGAGTTTTCTGTCTTTAATTGCTCACAATGGAGTAACCCATAAGAAATCTATTCCAGAACCTAAAATAACACCATCAACAACTGAAACCAAAACAAATCAAAAGCCCAATATTGATACTCAAACTGTCGTCCCCGAAGGCAATTCTACATTAGAAAAACAGGTAGTAGAAACTCCAGAAAGTAAAACAGAAAATTCAAATACTACAGAAATACAAGCTATACAAGAAGAGTCTACTGCAACCTTTATTATAGGATTTGGAGAATCTATTTTTACCTTATTAATTGCCAGTCCATTCTTGCTGTTTGGATTAAAAAAATGGCTGCATAGATAGTTCCTCAAATCATCACTTCATCTATTTATTAGAAATGAATAAAAGAATAATTAAATATTTTCTTATAGGAATTGCTATTTCTCTCGTCAGTGTCACGACAGTCCTTGCTCAACAACATCAACATAGCGAACAACATAACAATTTTCGTTCCCCTTATGCAGAGCAATTGGATTCTCCCGTGCGAGGTTTGAGTTCGGAAGAAGTTGATAATCTGCTTAATGGTAAAGGTGCTGGCTATGCTCGGACGGCTGAACTTAACGGCTACCCTGGTCTGCGTCATGTTTTAGATTTAAGCTCTCAATTAAATCTCTCCTCCCAACAAATAGAGGAAATTGAAGTAGCCTTCGATCAAATGCAGTCTCAAGCCAAAAGTATCGGAAAAACTATAGTCAGTAAAGAACGGGAACTTAGCGAAGCATTTGCTTCAGGAAAAATCACCAATACTGAACTAGAAAAACAAACGGGCGAATTAGCACGACTCTACGGAGAATTAAGAAAAACACATTTACAAGCCCACCTACAAATTAACCCGCTTTTATCTGCCGAACAGATTAAAAAATATAACCAAATTCAAGGATATGAGATAGCAAAGTAAGCTCGTTTAAAACATATTAATTATTTTCCTATGGCAATTAATAAGGCTCGTTTACGTTATCTACACTATATTCTTGCCCCAATTATGTTTTTGCCTATATTTTTAACGGCAATTACAGGTTCGCTGTTTCAGGTAGCAGTAATTACAGGTAAAAGCGAAGACTTTCTCTGGCTTTTGGAATTACACCGAGGTAAATTTGGCATTATAGATTTAGAGCTTATTTATCCTCTACTTAATGCTTTTGGGGTTCTCTCTATAGCCATTACTGGAATTATCATGTGGCTGCAAATTAACAAAAAAATCAAAAATATACATAAATAAAAGGCAGACTAGTTCTCTGTAGCCTTGATCGTAATAGTACTAGGACGAGCATAAGTTGTTACATCCGAAACTGACTCAGGAATTGTCTCATTGAGCTTTTGTACTACCATGGGTATGGCGATCGCGCTACTCCCCATACCCACCAGCAACCCCAACCCCAAACCGAGCCATTTTTTCTTTTTATGTCCCTTTTGCTCCATCTGTTGACTTCTAGTAGCCATTCTCTGAGATAATATTTTATATAACTAGTTATTTTGTAGAACAATAAGCAGCTTTTCCGAAAGCTTTATTAGAGAAAGCTTAGATCATTATCTTCTTGGTTTGCTATGAAGCCTCTTGGCACTTTGTTATAAATTGTTTTAATGGATAGTATTAGTAATGCTTTGTCAATTTTAGTTTACTGTTTGTAATAATATTGCTAATATTATTTACATAAATTAACAATTATTAATTACTGCTAAACCTTCTCAATTTTTTTCTTGTCAACATTGATTTCTCCTACTTGCACCCTCAGCCTGTTTCAGGTTGGGGATTTTTATTAAGTAGTTAGGGCGGGATTAAGAGGGATAGAGAATGGGGAGACCCAACTCGTCGCTTCGCGATTGGGGGTGTGGGGTGTGGGGTGTGGGGCGGTTCGGAGACTTCACAACAAAGTCGATCTTCTGGCTAATTACCTAGATATATTAAGTCTCCTCCCGAGAGGGTGAGGGGGATTGATTGTTACTACTTGTTACTTATTACTTGCTCATCCCTTATCCCTCATCCTTCATCCTTAAGATAAGATACAATCGGCTGAAACAACAGACTAAGTATTTTAATAACAGAATTTTATGGTTGGTTATCTAGTTTTCTTAACGATTTCAGCAGGATTATTTGCCATATTTGCCCTAGGCTTAAATTTACAATGGGGTTTTACTGGGTTAATAAACTTTGGTCATGTTGCTTTCATGACGGTAGGAGCATACACTACAGTACTATTAAGCTCTGTGGGAGTACCACTGATCATTGCTGTAATTTTAGGAGGAGCGATCGCCTCTGTGTTAGGATTAGCGATCGGATTATCCACTCTCAGACTAAGAGAAGACTATTTAGCAATTGTCACTATTGGTGTATCAGAATTAATCCGTCTTATAGCTCTAAATGAAGAATGGTTAACTAGAGGAGCTTTTGGGGTACAAAGATTCCCTCTTCCCCTGGGCAATTACGAACCAGGACTAATGGGTAAAATAATCATCATTGGCTTACTAACTCTGGTAGGAATTTTCGCTCTTACCCAATTATGGCTAGGGTTAAAAAATCAGTGGCGAGAAGCCACAAATATTAAAGGTAAAAGTTATCAACCCAAAAAACCCATCAGTATTGTTATCTGGGGTACTATTGGCTTTGCCCTGATTATGACAATTTATATAAATGGTTGCATTGCCTTGTCCAACTACAACTACAAAGCAGGGTTAATGCTGTTAGTGCTTTTGACTCTAGCTTTAATTTACTGGGGATTAGAATTATTAGTTAAATCCCCTTGGGGGAGGGTACTTAAAGCAATTCGAGAAGATGAAGAAATACCCAGAGCTTTAGGAAAAAACGTATTTTGGTATAAGCTACAAGCCTTTATGCTAGGAGGTGCGATCGCTGGTATAGCAGGAGCTTTTTATGCTTGGCAACTCACTACCGTATTTCCTAGTAACTTTGAACCCCTAGTAACTTTTAATGCTTGGACAATGGTGGTATTAGGAGGAGCAGGAAGTAATGCTGGTAGTTTGTTAGGAGTGATTATTTTCTGGGCTTATGATGCTTTAACTCGCTTTTATCTGCCAAGACTAGGCTGGTTTGATAGCTCTCAGTTAGGAGCATTCAGGATTATGGTCATCGGGCTAATTTTGATGATTTTGATGGTGTGGCGACCTCAAGGGATTTTGGGTAAAAAAGAAGAACTGACTTTAGGAAAATAGACATTGAACCTAGTATCGCAAGGATTAACTAAAGAGTGGCAATAGATTAAGAATCTATACTAAATGTTACGAACGAGAGATAAAATTTTAAAAAAGTTCTTGCTTTCTTCCTTTTTTTTCTTGACATAATATGAGCCAGAAGTATTTTTTCTGTTGTTAACTAGCTTAAAAATAATTATGTGAAACAAGGTGAAGTTATACCAGTGAAAAAAAATAATGGGACACCCCATTTATTAAGAGCTAACGCTGTTTGTCAAGACAATAAAAATATGTGGTTAACATTTTTTGATTTGGGATTACTAGTAACTACTGTATCCGTAATTTATGAATTGCGGATACGCTCCCATCTCAACCAGTTAATCGAATTTTATTCATGTCGATGTAATTAGATTCAGCTTGGCAATTCATGCTTTGAGGTATAAGCTATATCTAGAGCAAAATAAATTTAAAATTAACAATCGCGATTTTAATAAGTATTTATAGCTAAAATTTCAGGTAATTAAGCCGAAACAATCTGGTTTTGGGCTTTTATGAATGATAAGAACTTTCAGACCTTGTATTCTCTGGCAACTCAGCAACTTATCTAGTTGAATCACCATGAACGACGCTACCGATAACATTTTCTCTTCCGACTCAGCATCTAATTCTAACTCTCAAGATTCTTTACAATCTCAAGAGCAAATCCAGTCTGATTCTGAGCCAAAATCACTAGCTTCTACTGAAGAAACAACTCAAGCTTCAGATGCTTCACACAATAAGATAGATTGGCAACAATTGGCGCATAAATTGCGAGAACATAATCGTAAATTACTTAAAAAAGTCTTCAACTTAGAACAAAATCTGATTGATGTAACCAATCAAGTACAGAAACAAACCGAACTATCTCGACAAAAAGAATTCACTATTACAGAGCAAACAGAAAAATTACACCATAGCCAAGAAGAAGTTGCTGACTTGTTACAACAGCTAGAAAAAGAACAGCAAGAAATTAAGAGTCAACAAGTTTTAATCGAAAATTTATCTCAACAACTCCAAACCTCTCAACAGCAAGCAGCAAAATTGGAAAGAGAGTGCGCTATTATTCAAGAAAATTACAATCAAAAAAACTCTGAACTATTAAGCCTAACAGAGCAAAAAAAAGAATTAGAATTTCGTCTGTATCGTCAACAACAAAAGACACTACAGTATAAAGCAGTCCTAGAAAAATATAATGCTATAGAAAAGCCTTTAGAGAAATTGCCTTCAATTAAACTTCTCTCTCAAATCAACCATCAACCGATTCAACCTTGGTCTGATAATTCTGAAGAGTTGAGAATAAATAATATGTTACCAAATCTTACCAATTCTGAAACTGATAAAATTGTGGAAAAATCTCCAGATTCCGAATCTTTAGAGACACCGCAAATTCCAGACTGGCCAGCACCAGAAATTGCTAAAACATCTACAGAAAAGCCATCTAAATCTATTGCTGGTGTTAAATTGCCAAAATTTCAGAAAGCTAATAAATAACGGAACAAGAAAAATATTTGAGTACTTCACCATGAAAGTAAATTCATTATATGTTTCTGTAAAAGATCGCCCTCGCGCTCTTAACCTTTATCAAAACATCATATTTGAACGTGAGCCTTACCTAGAAACAGATCGTTTTGTATTCTTCAATATTGAAGGATTTCTATTTGGTCTTTTTGATTCCACAGTAACTGGTGAGAAAGTTCAATATGGTAACAACACAGTGCCTACTATTGAAGTAAATGATGTTGATAGTTTGTATGAACGACTAATCAAAGTAGGTTTGAAGACAATACTTCCTCTACAAGAGGTAAATGGAACAAAAATCTTTCAAGTTGAAGACACAGAAAGCAATATCCTCGAATTTTATCAATGGATTTGAGTAATAAATTTAAAAATTGTTTGTTAATAACAAGGGATTTACATTGGAATTTAATAAGAATAAAAATTTGGTTTCAAAACTGTAAAAGTCGCGGGCATTGAAATGGGGAGCGGAGCGTTTCCACCCCGCTCGCGAGGAACGAGCGAACCTCTCTTATAAGTCGGGGTGGAAACGCGAACCGTCCTATCTCCGTGTAAGCTATTACCTAACAATATTTCTGCAATAGTAGCTGTAGTTTTTCTTTAGTTTCTGTGGGAGCTTTATCTAGAGGAGTGAGAATAGAGTATTTCAAAGCAGAATGAGCGGAAGATTCTGGGGGGTTGCTACTGAGTCTTTTTACAGTCTCTTGAATTACTTTTTGTGCATTAACCGCATTACGTTGTAAATTGCCTATGACCATCTCTACAGTGACGCTATCATGATCGGGATGCCAACAGTCGTAATCAGTCACTAGGGCGAGAGTAGCATAAGCGATTTCTGCTTCCCTGGCTAATTTAGCTTCTGGTAAGTTGGTCATTCCGATAACTGTTGCATCCCAACTGCGATACATATTAGATTCTGCTTTGGTGGAGAAAGCTGGTCCTTCCATACATACATAAGTCCCACTACGGTGGAGATTTACTTCTGGTAATTCTAGAGAAGCTACCGCATCAGCCACAACATTTGCTAAATTACCACATACAGGATCGCCGAAAGCGATATGAGCTACTATTCCTTCCCCAAAGAAGGTTGAAATACGGTTTTTGGTGCGGTCAATAAATTGATCTGGGACAACCATATCTAAGGGTTTGACTTGTGCTTTGAGAGAGCCTACCGCAGAAGCAGAGATAATATACTCAACCCCTAACTGTTTCATTCCGTGGATATTGGCGCGAAAAGGTAATTCTGAAGGGAGTAAATGATGATTTCTTCCGTGACGAGCTAAAAAGGCGACAGTAGTACCTTCTAGTTTACCCACAATAAAAGCGTCGGAAGGTGAGCCAAACGGGGTATCGAGTTTAATTTCTTCTACATCTTTGAGAGCATCCATTTTATACAAACCGCTACCACCAATGATGCCTATTTTTGCTTGTGTCATAGTTACTATTTGCTGTGTGAAGTTTAAAAAATGTCCAACTATTTTAGGATAACTAAGCTGGATTAATTAAGATTTATTTTATGGCAAGTTTGAATTAAAAATTTTAACTTAATGAGCAAACTAATTAAGTATCTTTTAGAATTAAAGACTACCTTCGCAAAATTTAGTTCTTATGAAAGATAATAGATGGCACAAAGGACTAAAGTTTTTGGTTAGTGCTTTAATGAGTTTGTTGATTATTGTTGCATGGCAAAATTACACTACGGCGCAAAAAAAACCCCTAACTTTAGAAACGGCTTTACTCAGTTTGGAACAAGTAGGAGATGGTATTTATGCTTTAATCTCTGATACAGATTATCCTCCAGAAAATGAAAATATTGCTATTTGTAATGCAGGAATTGTGATTGGAGATGATGGGGTTTTGGTGATCGATCCTTTTCAAAATGAAGCTTTAGGAAACTTGTTACTATCGGAAGTGAAAAACTTAACCAATTTACCAGTTAAGTATGTAGTAAATACTCATTTTCATTTTGATCATACAGGGGGTAATAAAGCAATAAAAGCTCAAGAAATTCCTATTGTCGGTCGAGGAACAATTCGGGAAGATATGTTAGCTAAAAACCTCGAATACGATCCTAATCCTATTCCTCCCGATCTAATTGTTACTGATGATAGCAAGATTTGGTTAGGCGATCGCATGATAGAATTAAAAGCAGTAGAAGGACATTCTGGCGGGACAGATATCATAGTTTATGTTCCTGATGCTAAAGTAATCTTTGCTGGCGATATTTTGTTTAATAAAAGGTTTCCTTATATCGCAGATGGAAATATTAACAAATGGCAAGATACTTTAGTAGATTTAACAGCAAATTATGGAGATGCAACTTTTGTCCCTGGACATGGCACAATAAGTAATCGGACTTCCCTAACAGAACTAAAAAATTATTTATACGAGCTAGAATTGATGGCTATGAAATGGAAACAGCTAGGGTTATCAGAAGAGGAAGCTATAAACAGTGCTGAAGAGATACCGGCTTCTTATAAAGAATATAGATTTAAAGGTTTATATCCTAGTAATCTAAAAACTGCTTATCAACAAATTACTCTCAATAAATAATAAGTAGTTACAGGCTCATTTGAAATTAGGTTTGTAAGCAACAATTACAGCATGATTATCTGGTAGTTTAAATGTCCCGTAGCTATGTTTTATTTCTACTTTAAAGCCAAGTTGAGACATTAGGTCTGAAATTTCTTTGGCTGAATATAATTGTACTTGATGTACTTCTTCATCTCGTCGGTAATATTCTCCTACTTTGCGAAAAGTAATAATCCGACGAGTTAATTTTTGCTTGTGTGGCTCTTCTTCTTTTTCAACCATTACAACCCAGTCTTTTCCTTCTCGAAATTTTTGAGTTTTATTAGGTATAATTTCTCCTGGTTCTAAAAAATCACAAATAAACACACCTCCTAATTCTAGTGCTTGATAGACTCTTTCAAAAAGATGAGTCAAGCTTTGATGGTTATTATCAGGATCGAAGAGATAATTAAGACATTCACTAACAGAAATAACAGCACGACAAGGGGTAATTGTAGTTTTAAAAAGCGATGCTACTTTAAATTCTGCTTGTGGTACTCTTTGGCGAGCTATATTAATCATTGATGGAGAAATGTCAATGCCTAAAATATCATAATTAGCTGCTACCAGTTTATGAGCCAATAAGCCACTACCACAACCTAATTCAACAATTAAACCCTGATTTATATTATGGTTGTGGAGAGTGTTGAGAATATCAGGAAAAGACTTAAGTGCAAAGTCACTAAAACCAACATCGTGAATATAAGCAAGGTTTTCTCTGTACCAGTTTTTCATAAATGCTCTACTATAACTATAGTGAAAAATTAAGTTTATTCTTGTAATTCCCTTGGAGATTCTTAAACGCTGGTGGCATTCGCCCATAAAATATAGTCATATCTATGGGATATTTTCCGTAATCTGGCTCTTAATAGTTAGTTGGATCGTTTTTTTATGGCATCTTGGAAGTACTAGTTTAGTAGATGAAACTGAACCTTTATTTGCAGAAGCAGCCCGTCAAATGACGGTAACAGGAAATTGGATTACACCTTATTTTAATGAAGAAACTCGCTTTGATAAACCACCTCTTACTTATTGGTTGATGGCGGTTGGTTATAAGCTAATAGGAGTTAATGAATGGGCGGTACGCCTACCTTCTGCAATTGCCGGTATTGCCTTAATTATATTAGGTTTTTATACTCTGAGATATTTTGGATTTACTAACTTTAACAGTAAGGATGGTAGTGAAGCAAAAAAACAGAGACAACTATGGGTTGCTGCTTGGATTGGTAGTGCCTTAATGGGGTTGAATCTTCAGACAATTATCTGGGGACGTACAGGGGTTTCCGATATGCTATTAAGTGGCTGTATGGGAAGTGCTTTGTTTTGTTTCTTTTTGGGATATACTTCTGAGAAAAAAAATAATCAGTTAATTTTCAATAATTTAAGTGCAGTAATTAACGAACAATTAGAGCTACCTAATAAATGGTATTTATTGTTTTATATTCTAACTGGATTAGCCGTATTGGCAAAAGGTCCTGTAGGAATTGTTTTACCAGGATTAATTATTTTTTGTTTTTTGGTTTATGTAAATCAGTTTTGGTCAGTAGTGAGAGAGATAAAGCTACTTTGGGGTCTAGCTATATTTTTAGTTATTACTGTTCCTTGGTATGTGCTGGTAATTCTAGAAAATGGTCAAGCATATATTAATTCTTTCTTTGGTTATCATAACTTTGAACGCTTTACTGATGTGGTAAATGGTCATGATGCTCCTTGGTATTTTTATTTTATAATTGTTCTTGCTTTATTTGCTCCCTGGTCGGTTTATTTACCTCTAGGTATTATGCGATCGCGTTGGTGGCAATATAATCATTGGCGCAAGCAACCTAGACAGTATCACCTTAAAATATTTGCTTTTTGGTGGTTTGTTTGTATCTTTGTTTTTTTTAGCATTTCTGTTACAAAACTACCCAGTTATGTATTGCCTTTAATTCCTGCTGCTGCAATTTTAGTGGCTTTATTATGGAGTGATGCTATAAATCAAGCACAGTCTATAAAACCCAAAATAGACAGAGGTTTATTAATTAGTGTTATAGCTAATTTATTGTTGGCTTTGTTATTAGCAATTGCTTTTTATGTAAGTCCGAATTTTATTGGTCACGATCCAGCTATTCCTAAATTAAGTCGTGTAGTTGCTGCTACAGGATTGACTGTAAGAGGTGCAGTAGTTTGGGGTTTAATGGGAGTTGCGATCGCATTCTGTTTAACTAAAATAAAATATTGGGGTTGGGCGATCGTTGCTAATTTAATGGGATTTTTACTTTTTATTAGTTTGGTATTAGTTCCTGTTTCTTTTTTTGTTGACACTCATCGCCAGTTACCGTTGAGAGAAATTGCTCAGGATATTAATCAGTTTCATCAGCCAGATGAACTTATTTTTATGGTGGGCTTTAAGAAGCCTAGCTTAGTTTTTTATAGCCATAAACCAATTTTATTCTTTAGAAAAAAATCTCGCTATAAAGAGTATTGGGATAGTAATAAAGATACTATTCAGTCTGAAACTAGTTTGGTAATTGGTCGGGAAAAGGAATTAAGAAAAATTGCTAAACTCCAACCTGAAGACTATCAACAATTAAGTCAACATTCAGTTTACAAATTGGTGAGGATAAATAACCGCCCAAAGTTTATGAGTAAGCCAACGGGAAAGTTATAGGCTACTACGTAGTTTTTGGCTTGGACTAGGTGGACGTTTTCTAGGTTTATTACTGCTTTTAATTCGACTATTACTTGGTCTTCTACTGTGAAGTCTGCTCTTCTTGTTCCTACATGGATTCCTTCATAAAAGATGTTTTGTGATACTTCTCTACCGAATTTTAATCCTGTTCTTTTTAGTTCTATGTTTAGGCATCTTTGATATATTACTTCTTGGAATCCGTTGCCTAATGTGTTGTGTATTTTCATGCAACAGCCAATTATTTCGTAAGTTATTTTTTCTAGTTCCATGACCAGGATTTTTACTAGTTACTTAATTGATAGTATTTAGGTAATTGATTGAATGTTGAAAAAGTGGTTTTATCAAAACTTTCTTCATCCTTCATCCTTCCTTTGACTGCGCCACCACCCTACTACTAATTTAATTTCGTTGTAACTGTAAGATTCTCCCAATGCTTCTTTAAGAGTTTTTAGGGATTTATCTCCATGTTTATTAATAGCTTCTAAAATGATTTTTTGAATATCAGCAGCTACTAATTTATTGAATGCTACTGGTTGATTCATTTCTAGCAGTTCGCTGAGATGAGTGCAAATTGTACTTACTGCAAAACCTCTTTCTTGGGCAATTTCTGTTACCGTTAAACCTTGTTGATGGAGTTGTAATGTCTGCATTTGGCTTTTCGATGGTAATGGTTTGGGTAATTCTTGCGATCGCACAAAATCCTGAATCACAGACAAAAATTTATCTCCATATTGTTGTAACTTGTATTCATTAACTCCAGAAATTTTGGCAAATTCATTATAATTTTTGGGCTGGAGTTGTGCCATTAATTTTAAACTAGAATCAGCAAAAATTACGTAGGGAGGAACAGACTGTAAGTCGGCAATTTGTTTTCGTAATACTTTCAGTTTTTCGTAGAGAACTTCCGCTTCTCCTTGGCGAGGATTATATACTGTATCACCACGGGATTTATGTTGGTTACTAACAGCAATTTTAACCGATCGCTGTTTTCTCAGAATCTCCCAACTACGTTTATTTAATCTCAGAATACGATAGCCATCATTGGTTTCTCCTAATAAGCCTTGATGTAGAAGAGAACGCCCTAACATTTTCCATTCTGCTACACTTTTATCTTTCCCAATACTGTAAGTAGATAAGAGATGATGTCCGTATTTGTAAATTTTTTGTTTCTTTGAACCCCTTATTACATCTATAATATGAGCCATGCCAAATCTTTCTCGACAACGAGCTACACAAGAGAGAAACTTTTGCGCTTCTATTGTCCAATCTTCTACAGGTTTGGGGTTGAGACAATTATCACATTTACCACAATTGCCGTTAAATCTTTCGCCAAAATAGCGCAAAATAATGGTACGACGGCAATCATTACCCTCTGCATAATCTATTACTTGATTAAGTTGTTGATGAGCAATTCTTTGTTCTTTAGGATCGGGTTTTTGTTCAATGAGATAGTCGATTTTTTTGATATCCCCAAAGTTGAAAAACAAAATAGATTTGGCTATTTCTCCGTCTCTTCCTGCTCTTCCTGACTCTTGATAAAAGCTCTCTAAACTTTTAGGAATGTCATAATGAAATACAAACCTCACATCAGGTTTATTTATCCCCATCCCAAAAGCAATAGTAGCGACAATTACCCTAACATCATCCCGTAGAAACCGAGTTTGATTCTCTGAACGATCACGATCACTCATTCCTGCATGATAAGGTAGAGCATATATATCATCGTTTCTCAGTTTCAACGCAACTTCTTCTACCCGACGACGACTTAGACAATAGACTATCCCCGATCCTGAATGTTGACGTATCTCTTTAAGTAATTGATAGTAGCTATTTTTTTCTTTGGTTTTTACTTCGTAGTGGAGATTGGGACGATTAAAACTAGCAAGATGAATACTAGGTTGGCGTAATTCTAACTGTTCAATAATATCCTCTTGCACTCTTTTGGTAGCAGTAGCAGTTAGAGCTAATATCGGTATCTGGGGGTATTGTCTGCGTAACTGTTTCAGTTGTCGGTATTCAGGACGAAAATCATGTCCCCACTCTGAAACACAATGAGCTTCGTCAATAGCGATCGCGCTTACCCCTACATTGTTAACAATATTAGCTAAAAAACCAGCAAACCTAGAATTTAATAATCTTTCTGGAGCGATATAAAGTAACTTGATTTTAGCTTCGAGAATTGCTTGTTGACGCGAGCGCTCTTGTTCATAAGTTAAAGTACTATTGAGAAAAGTTGCACCAATACCATTATCTTGTAGCCCATCTACCTGATCTTGCATCAAAGCGATCAAGGGTGAGACTACAATAGTTAAACCTGATTTGAGTAAAGCTGGTAACTGGAAACAGAGAGACTTTCCCCCACCTGTAGGCATAATAATTAGTAAGTCTCTCTCTGCAATAGCATCTTGAATAATTTGCTTTTGTCCAACTCGAAAGCGATCGTAACCAAAGAAATGTTTTAAAGCTGCTTCTAGGGAACTAAAACGAGAAATCATATTTTCCTTAAATTGGAATAGAATAACTCAAAAAATTATAGTTAGTTAACTGGTGTTCTACTCTTTTAGGGTTAATTGCTTGAATTTCTGGGGTGGTTAAACAATCTAATACTGCTTCTGAAACTAAAATGCCATTAGGTTGGGCTGCTTCTTGAAGTCGGGCTGCAATATTAACAGCTTTTCCAATTGCTGTATAGTCTTTTCTTTGTTTTCCCCCAAACATTCCCACAACAGCTAAACCCTGATGAATACCAGAGCGCAGTTTTAGATAGGGGATATTTCCTTGGTCGAAAATCCCTTTATCTTGCCATGTTTGATTCAGCTTCATCAAAGCAATTTGCATCTGTTTGGCGGTATTAATTGATCTGATAGCTTGTTCTCGACAGGATAACTTTTCTGGTGCGCCAAATAGAGCCATAATTCCATCTCCGATAAATTTATCTACTGTACCGCCCCGCTCAAATATAGCTGTGGTCATGGCTTCCAGATATTCATTGAGTAACTCTGAAAGAATAGATGATTCTAGTTGACTACATAAGTGAGTAAAGCCGACTAAATCAGAAAATAATATGGTGACACTATAAGGCTCTGGGTTTAAGTCGAGAGCTAACTTTCCAATCGCTGCTTTATTGACGATCGCCTCTGGTAAAAAACGCTTGAGTATAGACTCTGTAAGATAAGTATTGAGTTGTTTGACTCGTTTTTCGCTAGCTTGTAGTTGTTTAGCTTGTCTTCTGGTAGTTTCATAGAGTCTTGCTTGTTGAACTGCGATCGCAGCTTGAGCAGCTACCGCTTCTGCTAACTCAATTTCTGACTGACACCAAGTACGAGCTTCTGTTGACTGTCTGAGGGTAAGACTCCCCATAATCTCTCTATCTATGATCAAAGGTACAACTAATAAGGCTCTGGAAGTAGAATGCCAAGGTAGTTCGTATCTAGCTAAATCTTGATGTTGGATCAGATCGTCAATATATACAGTTGTATTGGTGGCTAATAACTTCTGTAAGATAGGATTTTCCGCAATGGGGACAAGAGAAATAGTAGCTCTTTGCCAATTTTTGGTTTCTTGGGGAATGAGTCTTGTTTCTAGGGGATTGTAAAGGGCGACACATCGCACAAAGCGATCGCATTTTGTCCAGAGAGACAGAGAACAACTATCCACCTTTAGAGCTTGACCTAATTCTTGAACAATAGTGTTAAAGATGAGTTGAGGCTCTAAACTAGAACGAATCGCCGTAGTAATGTGGTTAATCGTTGCTTCTCTTTGAGCTAAAGCCTTCATTGTTTCATAAGCTCGAACTTGGTCGAGGGCATAAACCGCTTGATCTGCCATCATCATCGCTATATTTAATTCTTCAGGTTGCCAAGAACGGACTTGATGACAGTGGTGTAGAGTTAATATGGCATTTAAATCTTCTTGACTTACTAAAGGAATCGAAATACTGGAACGAATATTAGCTTGTTTATAGGCGGAATTTACTTTAAGGTCAGTTTGACATTTTTGTTGCCACCATACATCGGTAGTCAGATCATTGATTACCGTAATTTCTTCCGTCAACTGTACTGTTAATTTGAGCAGTTCTCCATCTAAAGCTTGAGAAGTAGATTTTTGATATACAAAGTATTGTTTGCGAAATTGTTGTAGTCCATCATAAAACAAAATTACAATATCGACTCTGAGAACTTTTCCAATAATATCAACAATGTTTTGACAAATATTTTCCCAAGATAAGCTATCTAATTTGATAGATTGTAATTTTGACATTAAACACTACTATAGGTGAAAGTGGGCAAAATACTAGTTACTAAGTCAATAACACTTTCTTAATATGCCCAAAGCCAAAGCAAAAAGTGCATTGCAACCCATAAACAATTACAATAAGTGAAACAAGCTCCCCCTAGTCTCTTGTTTAATGCAGGATAAATCAACAACCAACAATCTGAAACAGCAATCAGAAACATTGATTATTAATTCCGCAGAAACTAAGCATATTGCTGGCTTAACAGAGGTTTTGGTTTCTAGCTTTTACAGTTTTCCTCAAATATTGAGTTGGATGTATCCACTTCTGAAACTAACTATTAAAGAAGACTTGCGCTATCGTCTGCGCTATCATCCTCCTCTCTACTGCTGTTTAGTTGCTTTTAGCAAATCTAATAGTGGTAGTGAAATTATTGGCACAGTAGAAATTGCCCTCAATTCGTCTTTTTGGTCGCCTAAACCCCAATATCCTTATATTTCTAACCTAGCAGTTAAAGATTCTTACCGTCGTCAGGGAGTCGGAAAGAAACTACTAACAAAATGCGAGCAAATAGCTTGGAATTGGGGATATCGAGAAACTAGGCTGCACGTTTTGCACAAAAATAGTTCAGCCCAAAAACTCTATGTCAGTAGTGGCTATAAAGTATTAGGAATAGAGTCGAGTTGGAATGATTTTTGGGTTCAAGATTCTCGTCGCTTGTTCTTAGGTAAAAAATTAGGGTAGTGATTCCCATGTAGTGAAAGAAAGCGCGATCGCTATAAAATTAGCACTTATGTACTTTATTTAGTCCTCATTCCTAACTGCTGATTAGCGGTAGGAGATCGCAGAAAATTTGTTAAACTTGCAAACTTTACTGGTAATAACAGGGGTATATTTACAATAATTTTGTAGTAGCAATTAACAGCTAAGTAAGTTTAGACGCATTTAAATTGGATCGAGTACATCGAATTTTCAATTATTTCAGCCGATTTTATCGTCAGGTTAAGTGTGAAATAGCTTACCTAGACAAAATTAATTCTGCATTAATTTCTTCTTCTTGCTGTGTTAGGCTTGGAAACTGAAATTATATACAAATAATTCTGTCCAACTACTTACCTAAGAAAATGACAGGAGCTAATATGACTCAAGTGGTCGAATTACCTGGAATAGAGTCTATCTGGACTCAAACTGTTGGTGATCCTCGGATATGCGTTGCCCTGTTAGATGGAACCGTTGACCAGTCTCATCCCTGCTTTGATGGAGCTAACCTTTCTCGCTTGCCGACACTGGTATCAGATGATGCTGGCAGTGGTTTGATGTCGGGTCATGGAACCCATATTGCTAGCATCATATTTGGTCAACAAGATAGCCCTGTTCCTGGTATTGCACCTGGATGTCGTGGGCTAATTGTTCCGGTGTTCTCAGATAGCCAAAGGGGAAAGCTTTCCCAGATGGATCTCGCACGAGCGATTAACCAAGCAGTTGAGGCTGGAGCCCATGTGATTAACATCAGTGGTGGTCAACTGAGTCAATCAGGAGATGCCGATCCGATTTTAGCGAATGCAGTTCAGTTTTGTAATGATGAGGGCGTTCTGATTGTCGCTGCTGCGGGAAACGATGCCTGTGATTGTCTTCACGTTCCTGCTGCTTTACCCTCAGTGTTAGCTGTCGGTGCCATGAATGCCCAAGGATTGCCCATCGATTATAGTAACTGGGGCAAGATTTATCAACATCAAGGCATCCTAGCTCCGGGAGAAAAAATCTTAGGTGCAGAACCTGGTGGCGGAATTGTCCCAAGAAGTGGCACCAGTTTCGCAACGCCCATAGTATCAGGCATTGTTGCCCTGCTACTTAGTATTCAACTAGCGCAGGGAGAAAAGCCCAATCCCCATGCTATCCGTGAGGCAATCCTTAAAACAGCACTGCCTTGCAATCCAGAAATAGTCGAAGATTGCCGTCGTTTTTTAGCAGGAAGTCTTAACATCCCTGGGGCTTATACCCTAATTACAAAAGGAGGATTAACAGAAGTGTCTGACCAGAAATCAGAAGAAGTCGTCATCCAACCGAGTGAGGCTAAAGACTCTACGCCAGAAGAAACTGACCCAATAAACCAAATAGAACCGAGTGAGGCTATTGCTCCTAGTTTACGAGAATCCGCCCTCCAGTCGTCAGAAATTGGCATCCAGGCAGCGGAAACAACAAACTCAGAATCATCTATCTCAGAATCATCTATTCCAACAACTATTCAGCATTCGGAAAATCCAATGAGTGTCACGTCTAATAATGTAGCAACTTCGTCTAATGTTGTCCCTTCTGCGGACTGTGGGTGCAACGGAGGCACAGTAGCGTCGTCAGTTACCCCGAGTAACGCACCAATGTCCTTAGTTTATGCCCTAGGAACCCTTGGTTACGACTTCGGAACAGAGGCTCGGCGAGATAGCTTTAAGCAGCTTATGCCTATGGTCTGGTCAGATAACGGTCTGCCTGCTACTGGTCGTCATGCTACGCCGAAAGTCTCACCTGATGCGATTGAAGTTCCAGCTAATCCCTATGATGCCAGACAGATGGCAAACTATCTAGAAAACAATATTTTCGAGGCTGCATCACTGATTTGGACGCTAAATTTGGAACTAACACCCATTTATGCCATTAAGCCACAAGCCCCTTTGGCTTTAGCAGTTTATCAGTTTCTACAAGAGTTTCTCGCTGGGCAAGTTCTGGACAAGGAGGATGACAATTACATTGAGCGGATTTCCGTCCCAGCATATTTGACAGGTGAAACTGTCACCCTTTTTTCTGGTCAGGTTGTTCCTCTTATTCAACCATTAAATACTCGCGGGATGTACGGTTGGAAGGTTAACGAAAAAGTCTGTAAAGTCAAAACCTGTTTCAGACAAGGTTAAATCAGTAGCTCAGCCTGTTGAAGAAGAAGTTTCTGTTGTGGAGCAGTTCATGGAATATATCGAGGAGTTACACAATAAAATAAGGAGTGCTTCATCAGCATCAGAAGAAGAAATTAACAAGAAAACATTACATTGTCTAATAACCATAGAAAATTATATAGAAAGTCACATTTCTCAAGACTCAGAAAAGTTGGACGATCTGAAATTAAAGGATGATATGAAGGCAATACTTAAGGAAAATAACTCTTATGATATTGCACAGTGTTTAAAGATCATGGATAGGAAAATAGCGAAAGATAATAAAACGGAAGCACAATTAGGCTATACATTGCTTCGCTACATATCGAAAGTCCTTGAAGATGCTTCTTCACCCCGTCAAATAGGGAGAATATGGGCTTAAAGTGAGGTCTTCGATAACGTTAATTTATTGCTTACTCTAATATCAATTAATCTCTAATGTGGCAAATCTTAAAATTCCTAAATCTATCCCTATTGGCGAGGGGCTGTCTCCCGAACCTGCGTCGGGAGCTTGTAAGCCCCGTTTATCCAAGGGAGCTAGATTTTTGGGAGTTATTTATAATTTAAAACTAATAAACCACTTCGACACTCTTTTACTAATAGTTACTGATTTGGGTTGAATACAGGTCGGTAATCTTTCATAGGTTTTTAACCAGCCGATTCTAGGGACTTTAATTCTGTTACGTTCTACAGTTATTGAGCCATCTAGCGTAAAACTATCCGACTTATCTTTTTTCTTGAAGCGTGGTGGTAATTTAGCTTTTTTAAACAATCATCCCAGGCTCGTCTTAAATGCCTTAAAGCATATTGTGGCGCACCCGATCAAAACTTCCTTCATAGTACCAAGGATATTCTGGTTTAACTAAAGCCACTAACCATTTATGTAAATCAATGTTAAATATTGTCTAATTATTTCGATTCAGTTCTTAGCCCTATGACAACCCAACTTAGTATCATAACAGTTCTATGATCTAGACTCACAGTAATTAGTTGTTATGCCTGTCTTTACTAGGCTAGGGGAAGAGAAAAACGAAAGGTACTTCCTTCTCCCAATTTACTTGTTACTTCAATATTGCCACCCTGTAATTCTACCAAGCGATGAGTGATTGCCAAACCGATTCCTGTACCCCCAGAATAACTACATCGAGAACGATCAGCACGCCAAAATCTCTCAAAAATGTAAGGTAAATCTGCATCCGCAATACCTATTCCTGTATCTTTAATCGCAATCCATACCTGACGGTTGTCTCTAGTCGCAGTAACGGAAATAAAACCTTTTTCTGTGTAGCGAATGGCATTTCCTAAAAGATTAACCAATATCTGTTCTGTGCGGTCAAGATCTGCATAGACACAGGGTAAGTCTTGAGGATAGGATAAGCTTAATTCTGGGCCTTCTTCTAAAAGCTGATCTTTAAATCTGGTTACTAAAGATTCTAGTAAAGGAATTAAATTCACTTTTCCCAAGTTGATTGATAGATAACCTGCTTCTGCTTTAGAAAGTTCTTGTAAATCGTGAATTAATCGTTCTAATCTCCTGGTTTCTCTGATTAATCTTAAATATAATTCTTCGGAAGGTTCAATACGCTGATCTGCTAATTCTTCTAAATACCCTCGTACTACTGTTAAGGGTGTCCGTAATTCATGGGTTAAATCACTAATTAATTCTCTTCTGTGTTGTTCTACATCTTGAAGACTACTAGCCATAGAATTGAAACTCACTCCCAATTGATTTAACTCGGGAATTTCGCTCTCAGGCATTCTTTCTTTTAAATTTCCACCAGCAAACTCTTGGGTAATTTCTTTCATTTGTTTGAGAGGGCGCATAATTCTTTGAGATGCTAAGTAACTGATTCCCCCTGCTGCACTAACTCCTATAACTAAAGATAATAAGGCACTACGATTCCAAGCATTATTAAAACCCTCTACAAGATAAGTCCTTGCCGATCGCACTGTAAAGATCCCTCTTTGCTCTAACTGTTCCAAACGCACGATAAACATTCGGGGCGAGGAAACTTTAGCTGTGATCGCAAAACAGCCTAAACCCACAATCATCACCAGTAAGTGAGAAAAAAATAGTCTTGTTCCTAAACTGAGTTTGGGCATTGGAAATTTCACAAATTAACAATATTTTACTGAAAATGATTAGCCTTTGGTTAAGTCAAATAGCTTTGTCCGCAATGGGGTGCAAGTAAATATCTACTACATAAATATCTTGATACTTTTCGTCAAAATAGTATCATTATTGATACTATTGTAATTAGTTAACATGACACAAATTAAAAAGCTTATTGCCCAAATCAAAAACAACCCCCAAAATGTGAGGTTTAGCGATTTGGTTAAAATTTGTGATCACTACTTTGGTGAACCTAGACAAAAAGCAACAAGTCACTATATCTATAAAACCCCTTGGCGAGGTAATCCCCGCGTTAACATCCAAAACAAAAAAGGAAAAGCAAAACCTTATCAAGTTAAACAAGTTTTAGAAGCGATTGCTAAATTGGAGCAAAAAGCAAGTGATTAACTACAAACACTATACTTACAGAACTATCTGGTCCACGGAAGATGAAGAATTTGTGGGATTATGTGCTGAATTTCCTAGTCTTTCCTATTTAGATGAAACACCTCTAAAAGCACTAGAAGGTATTATGAATCTTGTAAAAGATATTATTGCTGACATGGAAACTAATAAAGAAGAAATACCAGTTCCTTTTTCAAACAAAGAATATAGTGGTAAATTTCAAATTAGAATAACTCCAGAACGTCATCGTATGTTGGCTATCGAAGCTGCTGAAAAAAACATCAGTTTAAACCGTCTCATCAATGACAAAATAAGTTAGACAGGAAAAATATAATATTACGAAAAAGCGATCGCATTTCCTGGCATGATGCGATCGCAAAAATTAATTAAACATTTTCTCGCTAAGGGTGAGGCTGAAGAATAAAGTGATTTTCCCTAGCAAAAATCAATACTTTTCTTTCCTTACTCCTCATCCCTCATCATTGCTAATTGCTAGCAGGGTAACAAACCTTAGTACCACCCAAACCACAATAACCGTTAGGATTCTTTGCTAGATACTGTTGATGATAATCTTCTGCGTAGTAAAACTCTGGCGCATCTAAAATTTCTGTAGTGATTTCCTTGTAACCAGCCTTAGCTAACTCTTTCTCATAAAGAGCTTTAGAAGTTTCCGCTAGTTGTTTTTGCGTCTCAGTGTAAGTATAGATACCAGAACGATATTGAGTACCTACATCATTTCCTTGACGCATTCCCTGAGTAGGATCGTGACTTTCCCAGAATACTTTTAATAACTCTTCGTAACTGATTTTTTGAGGGTCATACACCACAAAAACTACTTCATTGTGACCAGTCATTCCTGTACAGACTTCTCTGTAAGTAGCGTTAGGAGTGTAACCAGCAGCATAACCCACTGCTGTAGTATAAACGCCTTCTTGTTGCCAAAACTTTCTTTCTGCACCCCAGAAGCAACCTAAGCCAAACATCGCTGTTTCCATAGCTTCTGGAAAAGGTGGCTTAAGAGGATTTCCATTAACATAATGTTTATCAAGAACTGGCATTGGTTCATCTCTTCCAGGTAAAGCCTGTTCTGGAGATGGCATAGTTGCTTTTTTTCCGAAACCGAATAGTACCATAGGATGATTAATTGTAAGCTTTGTTAATTTTGTTTACACTCTCTTCAATGTAGCGTGAATCAAAGTTTCATTAAGGGTTCTTGTAAAAAACTAGCCAAGATTTCCTGAGAAACGTTAACATAAGTTAACAACAACCAATGTGTAGATAATATCTTTTCTGGAACAACCAACAGTTTTAAGCTGAAATAACTCCAGATGTCACAATAAAAATAACAATCTCGATAGTAGATATTTAATTCTCAGCCAAAGGGAGACTATCAGCGTGAGCAAAAACAATAATAAAAAATGGCGGAACGCAGGACTATACGTACTACTTGCCATAGTAGTGGTAGCCCTCGGTACAGCCTTTCTAGATCAACAACCTCAAGCTCGTCAAACTTGGGCATACAGCACACTAATTGACCAAGTTGAGAATAACAAAGTTGAAACTGTAAAAATCAGTGCTGACCGCACTAAAGCCCTAGTAACCGACCAAGAAGGCAACCCCGTCTTAGTCAATCTACCCAATGACCCACAACTTATAGATATTTTGATGGAAAATCAGGTAGATATTGCGGTTTTACCCCAAGGTGATGAGGGATTCTGGTTTAGAGCCTTAAGCAGTCTTTTCTTCCCTATTCTCTTACTTGTTGGGTTGTTTTTCTTACTCAGAAGAGCGCAAAGTGGCCCTGGTTCTCAGGCGATGAACTTTGGTAAATCTAAAGCCAGAGTCCAAATGGAGCCTAAAACCCAAGTAACCTTTGGTGATGTAGCAGGTATCGAACAAGCCAAACTAGAGCTTACTGAAGTAGTAGATTTCCTCAAAAACGCAGACCGCTTCACAGCTATTGGGGCAAAAATTCCTAAAGGAGTTCTCTTAGTGGGTCCTCCTGGAACAGGTAAAACCCTTCTAGCTAAAGCTGTCGCAGGGGAAGCTGGTGTACCTTTCTTCAGTATTTCTGGTTCAGAATTCGTCGAAATGTTCGTTGGGGTGGGTGCTTCTCGTGTCCGTGACCTCTTTGAACAAGCTAAAGCTAATGCTCCTTGTATCGTATTTATCGATGAGATTGACGCAGTTGGTCGTCAACGGGGTGCTGGTTTAGGAGGCGGTAACGACGAAAGAGAACAAACCCTCAACCAGTTACTAACTGAGATGGATGGTTTTGAAGGTAATACAGGTATCATCATCATCGCTGCTACTAACCGTCCTGATGTCCTTGATGCTGCTCTGATGCGTCCTGGTCGTTTTGACCGTCAAGTAGTAGTAGATCGCCCTGATTACAATGGACGTACTGAAATCCTCAAAGTCCATGCTCGCGGTAAAACTTTAGGAAAAGATGTTGATTTAGATAAAATTGCTCGTCGTACTCCTGGGTTTACTGGTGCAGATTTAGCCAACTTACTCAACGAAGCAGCTATCTTAGCAGCCCGTCGTAATCTCACCGAAATTTCGATGGATGAAGTTAATGATGCGATCGATCGCGTCTTAGCAGGACCAGAGAAGAAAAACCGCGTAATGAGTGAAAAACGCAAAGAATTGGTAGCTTATCACGAAGCAGGACACGCTTTAGTCGGTGCGTTAATGCCAGATTATGACCCCGTACAAAAAATCAGCATTATCCCTCGCGGACGTGCTGGTGGTTTGACTTGGTTCACTCCTAGCGAAGACCGTATGGAATCTGGTTTATATTCTCGTTCTTATCTGCAAAACCAAATGGCGGTTGCTTTAGGTGGTCGTATTGCTGAAGAAATTATTTTCGGTGATGAAGAAGTCACTACTGGTGCTTCTAACGACTTACAGCAAGTCACTAGAGTGGCGCGTCAAATGGTAACTCGTTTCGGAATGAGTGATCGCTTAGGACCTGTTGCTCTCGGCCGTCAAAACGGTAATGTTTTCCTCGGTAGAGATATTGCTTCTGACCGCGATTTCTCCGATGAAACTGCTGCTGCTATTGACGAAGAAGTCCGTAACTTAGTAGATCAAGCTTATCGTCGTGCTAAAGATGTCTTGGTAGGAAACCGTTACATTCTCGATCAATTAGCTGAAATGCTAGTAGAAAAAGAAACAGTTGATGCAGATGAATTACAAGAGATTCTGTCTAACAACGATGTAAAAATGGCAGCTTTGGCTTAGGTTTAATCAGTTATCAGTAAACAGTAAACAGTTATCAAGCTGATGCTAGTGATTTAACTTAGTGTTGAACTGATAATTGATAATTTATGCAGCACATTCTTCAATGGATGTGCTGTTTCAATTTTCGGTGTTGCTCAAGAGCGAGTATGATTTGAAAAAGCTAACAGCTAATAGCTGATAGCTACGAACCATATTATTATTGACTTCATACCTTGTTTCAGCAACGTTCTAATTTTTATCACCAGAAATTATGAGTCAAATTAAACAAATTATTGGTCAGGGAGTTCCAGTAGTAGGTAATGATATTGACACAGACCGTATTATTCCTGCTCGTTTTTTACGCTGTGTTACCTTTGATGGTTTGGGAGAACAAGCTTTTGCTGATGACCGCACCCAAGCACAAGGAGAACATCCTTTTGACTTATCTCAATATCAAAACGCTAATATTTTGGTGGTAAATGCTAACTTTGGTTGTGGTTCATCCCGTGAACACGCACCCCAGTCTCTATCTCGATGGGGGATTAAAGCTATTATTGGGGAAAGCTTTGCGGAAATTTTCTTGGGTAACTGTACTGCTATTGGTGTTCCTTGTGTAACTGCATCAGCAGATATAGTTCAACAAATACAGAATTTACTTCAAGATAATCCTGAGATTAATATACAAATTAATCTCGAAACCATGACCGTAGTTTGTGGAGATTTAACCGCAGCAGTAGCTATGAACCCTGCTTCAAAACAGATGTTTATTAAAGGTACATGGGATAACTGTGGTCAATTAGTTCAAAATGAATCAGCAATTCAAACCACAGCATCTAATTTACCTTATCTAACTTGGTAGAAGGTTTTGATAATTGACAATTACCTCGACCTGTGACATTAAAAGGAATAAGATTTATACAGTTAAAGGAGCAAAAAAATTAATCATCGTGGTTGGTCTTTAAAAGCCAGAAATCCTGAAACTATCCAGGGTTTGATGCCCTTTTGGAGATGGTTTTATAAGTATTATTTTCGAGTGCAAAGTGATGGTTGGGAACACATACCTCCTAAAAACCCAGTGCTTCTAGTTGGTTCTCATAATGGGGGAATGGCTACACCAGATATGATTATGGCGATGTATGACTGGTTTAGACATTTCGGGACTCATCGCCCTACCTATGGTCTAATGCACCCCCACGTTTGGAAAATTAATCCCAGTTTTGCACAGTTAGCAGAAAAAACAGGAGCAATCGTAGCTCATCCCAAAATGGCGATCGCAGCCCTAGAAAGTAATGCTAGTGTTCTGGTCTATCCAGGGGGCGCACAAGATGTATTTCGTCCTCATTCTCAAAGAAATAAAATTAATTTTGCAGGACGCAAAGGCTTTATCAAACTTGCTCTAAAATACAAAGTACCCATTATCCCCATTATTTCTACAGGGGCGCACGATACTCTAATTGTGTTAGCTGATTTTTATGAGCAAGCTAAACAGTTACATCGCTGGGGAATGCCTTGGCTATTCAATCTTGACCCTCAAGTTTTCCCGATTTATCTGGGTCTTCCTTGGGGAATTGCTATTGGACCACTACCCAATATTCCTTTACCTGTACCCATTAGGCTGAGAGTTTGTCCTCCTATCTGGTTTGAGAAATACGACTCCCAATCTGGCTCTCAACCAAGTCGCGATCGCAATTATGTAAATTCTTGTTATGAACTAGTGGTAAAAAAGATGCAGCAACAGTTAGATCAGCTAGTAGCAGAGACAGACTCTTGTATCTCGAAAGTGGATAGGAATAGTTACTTTATAACTTAGATGGGGAACTCTAAGGGTTGGGTTTTTACGAAATAACTATTAGTACACATATTCTATTTAAATGAATGGCGAAGAACTACTATGGCTTTATAAAACAGGACAAAGGGATTTTAGTCGGGTCGATCTTAGTCAAGCAGAGATTATTCAAGCGGATTTAGAAGAAATTGATCTAAGTCGTACTGAGCTTGATTGGACTAATCTTAGTGGGACAAATTTAACTAGAGCCAATCTTAGCCGTTCCGATTTGGTTCATGCTAGATTAATTGGAGCTAAATTAGTAGAAGCTAATTTAAAGGCTGCGGATTTAGGGAAAGCCGATCTTAGTTGGGTTAATTTTCATCAAGCTAGTTTAGTAAGAGTTGATTTGAGTGATGCTAATCTTAATCAAGCCATCCTGACTAATGCTAATCTCAGTGATGCTAATCTCAGTGGTGCTAATCTGAGTCTTGCTAATCTCAGTGGTGCTAATCTGAGTCGTGCTGATTTAAGTGGTGCTAATCTGAGTGGAGTAGATTTAAGTTCTGCTAATCTGAGTCGTGCTGATTTAAGTGGTGCTAATCTCAATGGTGCGGATTTGACCCAAGTTAATCTCAATAAAGCTGACTTAAGTGAAAGTAATCTACGGAAAGCAAATTTATGCCAAGCTACTCTCAAAGGAGCTAATTTTCGTAATGCTAACTTACGTGCTGCTAGCCTGACAGGAGCTATATTGAAAGAAGTAAGTAGCAGTTTAGCTACTATATCTGAATTAAACTTAGCAGGATTTAACCAACCTAGTCGTGTTGATTTAAGTTCTGCTAATCTTAGTGGAGCAATTTTATCAGGAGTAAATCTAACCAAAGCTAATTTAAGATTTGCACTGTTATATAAGACCGATCTTAGACAAGTTGATTTAGAGAATGCTAGCCTGATTGATGTCTATCTTAGAGGGGCAGATTTAAGAGGAGCTAATCTCAAAAATAGTGTCCTAAGTGGGATTAATCTCAAAGGTACTATTATGCCTGATGGCAGTGTACACCCTTAAGTTTCTACTAGCTAGCTAGATATTTATTGCAACAATTAATAATTAATAATTAGCAAGAGCGCAATTAACATCTCAACCATTTTATAACTAATGTAAACTACCTATTGCGTGATTTCTCTTGTAATTTTCTCATTTGTGCTAACCTTTTTTGTTGTTCTCTAGCTCTCTTTTCTTGTTCTTTAGCTCGTTGTTGCTCTCTTTTTTCTCGGTCTTTTTCTAGCTTTTCTTTTAACTTTTCTATTCTTTTTTCCATTTGTTCACGCTGTTTTTCTAATTTTTCCTCTAATTTTATTTGCTCTGGTGTTTTTTGAATGGATGGTAGTTTAATATTGTTAAAATTTGTGGTTTCAATTGCTATTTCTCTAGAGGGAAGGGAAAAATTATTGGAAACTCCGTATTGACTTTGGAGCCCTGTTATTCCACCATTGAGGTTTGAAAGATTCTGAACCGAATAACCTTGCTGTGATGAACTAGTACTTCCAGTGTAGTAAGAAGAAGTAGTGAGTGGTATTGTAGACTCTTGAGATAGAGAACGTAGTGTAGAAATTTGACTCGTGGTATTTTCTAAATAGTTAGTTATCGACCTATCGGATGTGTAGGTGTAGCTTAAAATACTTGGCTCAAAAAAGTCTGAAGGTTGCCTATTGTCTGCACGCCTTTGTAGATTGTTTTCTGGCTGCTGTTGAAAATCATTGGTTAATTCAGTTTCAAAGTCATAAATATCTTGATAGATATCTTCGTAACCTGTTTGAGATAAGATTTGAACTGTATTTTCACCAGAATCCCCTATATTTTGGTCAAATTCTAATCCTTGTAATGATGTAATCAGTGACGTTAATAGTTTCTCTGGCTGCTCTTGATATGTTTCTATCTGAAATGCAATAGCTTCTGTTAATGGCAGATTCTCTGATTTTATTTCATCCCAAATAGACAATGACTCACTCAAGGGGATCAATGTATATTCTTCTTCTACATCAAAGTCAGTAGTTAAAAGATTTTCTAGGCTGGAATTAGTTGTACGATACTTCAAAGATACAGCATATGCTGAGTTGTTATATAATCCAAAGTGAGCCAAAAATAGTCCTGCTCCTAAACCGATTTTTAGTAGAAAAAAGTTTTTAGTGTTCATCATTAATAATAATTATTCTATTTGATAGCGTTAAGTTTTCTTAAATTGCTGACCTAATTGAATTAAAATTTTAATCAAACAAATTATAGTAATTCATCAACTAACACTGTGGTGATCTGTCATACATTTTTTTGTCTGTTTATTTCAAGATATTTCAGTGTTTTTACTTAATTTATATCCTCAGAGCGAGTAGTTTTGTATGTTTAAGCCAAGATACTGAATCACCACAAACTTGTATTTCTCCTACCTGTACATAGTATATAGGATTATTTTACTTTTGTTTATTACAGTAAGTTTAACTGTCATCCATATAATCTTTGTATAATAATTTGTACTATCTTTTTGGCAGCCCCATCAGTACCACGATTTTGTAATAATAGATGGTGTATGCGCTGGAGTTTAGCAGGGTTAGCTAAAAAATCTAAGGTCATTTCCCCAATGTCTCTAGGAACTATTTTTCCGACAATTTCTGGCATGATTTCTGATTTTGCCCAAATATTAGGCCAAGCAAATAATTTTTTTTGTCGTAGAATTAACCAATTAATCAACTTGGCAAAACTCGTCCCTACTACTGGTAAGTTGGCTAAAATACCTGGAATGCCATCCCAAGAGCGCATAGCATCTAGCTGTTGAGTGGGTAACAAAACGATCGCAGGAATCCCTAAAGCTCCTAATTCTGCTGTGTTTGCTCCTACTGTAGTGATACACAATTGACACTGTACCAAAAACTCATAAGCAGGAAACTGGGTGATTAGTTGAATTTTTGTCCCTTGAGCAGTCAGTAAGTAAGATTGATTTTTATTAGTGATTAATTGACCACTAACTCTATCAAATGTTTCATTCAAAGGATTAAATTGAGGATTGGCGTATTGCTCTAGGGTTAATATATCTAAGGTGGGAGCAACAGGAATGATAAACTTTATGGAAGGATCGATGTTATGAATTACATCAGCGATCGCCATACACAAAGGAATACCCTGCATCAGTTTAGCAGGTTTTGAGCCTGGTAACAATCCAATAATAGGAGAGTTAGTATCTAATTTTTCTGGGGAGTTAGAAATAGATTTAACTTCTAATACGACATCTGCAATGAGATCGCCGACAACAGTACATTTATGATGATATGGTTTCGGTACTTTGGTTATAACCTCTGGAGTCATCACCGCAAAAGCATCTATGTAGCGATACCAGCGAGCATCCCATTCTGCATAAACTAGAGTTTGATAACCTAATCTTTTACCAATGACTAGAGTATAGAATTGATCTCCACCCAAAAAAATTACGATTCCTTGTTGTCGCCATTGCCAATTTTCGGCGGTTTTCCCCCATAACAGAAAATGGAAAAAATCTTCTGCTGCTTGTACTCGATCTACTTCTGGATAACTTTTGGCGATCGCAACTTCTTTTCCTGTACTATGGGGACAAGGAGATAAAATTACTGATATCCTAACTTGAGATGAATCCGCCCCCAACTCATGACGTAAAGTTTTAACTACAGGGCGTACCCAAGTCACTACTTCTCCTACTGCATTTGAGAGAATTACGAGATCGACGGGCTGCATCATCAAAATTTATTCTGAGATATTTAAGTTTAGAAGCCCTTGTCAACAGTTAGGGCTGTTTCAAAGTGAGATAAGTTAACGATTTTAAATTTTAGGGAGGTGGGGATTTAGGGAAATGGGTAAATCAACTTAAATTAGCTGATTCATGAGCAGAATTTAGTCTTGATTTTTTTGAGAATTATTCTGGTAGCGAGACTTAAATAAGCAAAAATTCGTTGATGAACAAAAACTATAATTCCATTAATATGCCTTAAAAATCTAAATATTGAGCTTCAAAATATCCCCGCTCTCCCCAATTCCCGCTCTCCCCCATCTATCTTTTACAAGAATGAAACAGCCCTGCTCGTCAACAGGGGGTTCTGAGAGGTATGAAAGTGCGAAAAAAGACTCGCTACCTCTGCCAAACCCATTTAGCTGTGAACAGCGAGCCTTATAATACGAGGACAAGAAGAAAAGAAAATTTTTTTTCCTTTCTCCTTATAATTCATTCCTCATCAGAAGCTCTAACCTGCTGCTTGGGCTGGTTTTTGACTACTGCTAATTCTGCCACGAGAAGATTTACGACTAGTTGATTCTTCTTCTATAGGAGTAAATTCGATGTTATTGAATAATGTAGTTACAAAAGCAAACAACAAGAAGGGGAGAGATAAAACTAAAATAATCCCTACTGTAGCGAAAGCGTAAATTTGGCGAGTACTGCTCCAAAGTGCCAAAGTAGTGGCTAAACTAACAAAAATTACTATCAGCCAAACAATAATTTGAAGATAAATATCACCAAATGTTAGGGTACATATCATTTTATACTTAGGCTGTTCTGTATCCATATAATAATCCCTCATGATTCTGTAATTTATTTAGATTATCTAAGATAAGGAGCTAAATAATAGTTTCTAAATATTTTCCACAGAGTTGCAACATCTATTTACAAAGGGCGCATAAGACTATTACTTGTAGCTCCGTTGAGTTAATGCTACATTCTCAAACTGCAACTCTTCCTTATGTAGAATAGACTCTTTATCTTCTCCCTGGTATTCCCAAGCTGCAACATAACTGTAATCTTCATCGTTGCGTTGGGCTTCTCCTTCTGGGGTTTGATACTCTTCTCGAAAATGCGCCCCACAGGATTCTTCTCTTGATAGGGCATCTTGTGCCATTAATTGCCCTAATTCGATAAAATCAGCAACTCTTCCAGCAAATTCGAGGTTTTTATTAAAATCTTTACTATCTCCTGCTACTTTTACATTCTGCCAATATTCTTCTTTGAGTTCGGCAATTTTCTCCGAAACATATTTCAACCCTTCTTTATTGCGAGACATCCCTACATAATCCCACAGTAGTTTTCCTAGCTGACGATGGAATTCTAATACTGTTTTTTCTCCATCGATAGCCAGAAGTTTATTAATTTTATCAGTAGCTGCGGTTTCTGCTGACTCAAATGCAGGATGATTAGTATCTATAGGCGGTAAATCAGTTGTTGCAATATAACTACCTAGAGTCTCAGGGATGACGAAATAACCATCTGCTAATCCTTGCATTAAAGCACTAGCACCTAAACGGTTTGCTCCATGATCTGAAAAGTTAGCTTCTCCTAAAACGTGCAATCCTGGGATATTACTCATCAAATTATAGTCCACCCACAAGCCACCCATAATGTAATGTACTGCTGGATAGATACGCATGGGTACTTCATAGGGATTTTCCGCAGTGATGCGCTCATACATCTGAAATAGATTACCATATTTTTCTGCGATCGCGTTTTTTCCTTGTTTTTCTATAACATCACGGAAATCTAGATACACAGATAAACCTGTTTTTCCTACTCCTCTTCCTTCATCTGTAACTTGTTTTGCATTGCGGGAGGCGACATCACGGGGGACTAAGTTACCAAAACTAGGATAGCGAGTTTCTAGATAATAGTCTCTTTCTGCTTCAGGGATCTGATTAGGATGGCGTTTATCTCCAGGGTTTTTAGGTACCCAAACTCTACCATCGTTGCGTAATCCCTCACTCATCAGAGTTAACTTAGATTGATAGTCTCCAGAGACAGGAATACAGGTAGGATGTATCTGAGTAAAACAGGGATTAGCAAATAAAGCACCTCGTTTGTAACATCGCCAAGCAGCAGTTACATTGGAGTTTTTAGCATTAGTAGAAAGATAATAGACATTACTATAACCCCCAGTACATAGTAATACCGCATCCCCTACATACCTTTCCATTTCTCCTGTCACCAGGTTACGAACAATAATACCCCTAGCTTTCCCATCAATTATTACTAAATCCAACATCTCTCGACGGGGATACATTGTAATTTTTCCTGCTGCTATCTGTCGCGACATGGCACTATATGCACCAAGGAGTAATTGTTGTCCTGTTTGTCCTTTAGCATAGAAAGTACGGGATACTTGCGCCCCACCAAAAGAGCGATTTGCTAACAACCCTCCATATTCCCTCGCAAAAGGAACACCCTGAGCTACACATTGATCGATAATATTATTACTTACCTGTGCCAAGCGATATACATTAGCTTCCCTAGAGCGATAGTCTCCCCCTTTGATAGTGTCATAGAATAACCGCCAGACAGTATCACCATCATTAGGATAGTTTTTCGCTGCGTTAATTCCTCCCTGGGCTGCTATACTGTGGGCGCGACGGGGAGAGTCTTGAATACAAAAGCTTTTGATGTTGTAGCCCAACTCCGCCAAGGTTGCTGCTGCTGATGCGCCAGCTAAACCCGTACCTACAATTAGGATTTGGTGTTTCTTCTTATTAGCTGGACTCACTAGAGGACAATGATCTTTATAATAGTTCCATTTATCTTGCAGTCTTCCTGGGGGGATTTTGGGGTCGAGTTTCATAAGTATGTGAGTTTTGATTGCATTCACCAACCAATTATATAAAAATGAAGCAGTTACAAGATTCTGAAAACCTTAATTCAAGTAAAAATTTAGCCAAACCTTTTATTAAATGGGTAGGGGGAAAAACTCAACTCATAGGACAATTGGAAAATTTCTACCCTTTAGAGTTACCAGCAGGAAAAATTCATAAATATTTTGAACTCTTTATAGGTGGTGGTGCAGTTTTCTTTGAGGTTATTCAAAAGTTTCCTATAGAAAAGGCTTTCATTAATGATATCAATCAAGACTTGATTTTAAGTTATCAAGTTATTCGCTATAATTCTCAAGAGTTAATTAAGACCCTCTCGAAGCTACAAGAAGAATATTTAACTAGTAATAGCCAGCAGAGAGAAAATATATTTTACAAAATTAGACAAGAATATAACCAGCAAAGAATTGAATTTGATTACAATAATCTATCTCAAGAATCTATTAAGCGAGTATCCTTAATGATTTTTTTAAATAAAACCTGCTTCAATGGCTTGTATCGCACTAATAAAAAAGGGGATTTTAATGTACCCATAGGCAAATATAAAAATCCTACTATCTGTAACAGTGATAATCTTCTAAAAATATCTAAGATACTGCAAAATGTCACTATACACTCAGGTAATTATGATATTTATACTCAATATATAGATAATAATTCTTTTGTTTATCTAGACCCACCCTACAGACCAATTAGTAAAACCTCTAGCTTTACTGCTTATGCTAAATCTGGCTTTAATGATGATAGTCAAATTAAGTTAAGTCAGTACTATAAATATTTGGATCAAGAATGTCAAGCTAAAGTTATGCTGAGTAATTCCGATCCTCAAAATGTCGATGTTCAAGATGTTTTTTTTGAGAATCTATATAGTCAATACAATATTCATCGAGTTAGTGCTAACCGCATGGTCAATAGTAAAGCTGCTAATAGAGGAAAAATTACCGAGTTATTAATTACTAATTACTAAACTCTATAGTAATTAATTTGTATGATTATTTTATTTGTCTGATTAATAAAGATATTCCTTTATCTGATTTATACACTTTTATTATATCTCCATACGAATTACTTGACATAACTCATGTACATAGAAAACATGAACTACCTTCATTGCAAGACAATACATATAATTATCAGAGACTATTAAATAGTGAGAAGCTAAAAAAAATACAGGGTAAAAGTATTCGGGGACATTGGGGTATTGAAAATAGTCTTCATGTTCTGTTTAGACGTAACTTTTTCAGAAGATAAAAGTAGAATCAGGAAAGATAATGCTCCTGAGAATTTTGCTCTATTAAGAAAGTTAGCTTTAAATTTATTAAATCAAGAAAAAAGTACTAAAGCCAGTAATAAAATGAAGCGGTATCGTGCAGCTATGGATAATAATTATTTACTAAAAATGCTTCAGGCTTCTGGCTCTAAATCAGATCTTTGATTTTTTTTTCAATTTTTAAGACATTCAATACTTAAATTTAATCGAGATTGATTTCATTTAAATTTAACAAATTTTAGCTAATTTTTTATTTGGTTTATGACATTATTGAGTCCAAAAACACTCTTGTATTACCAATAATTTTAAGGCAGAAAATCAATTATTTGTCAAATAAATTAAGATGCGTTTACCCTGAGCTTTTAGCCAGTTTTCTGGTTCTTCTACGCGCATTATTTTGACCAATAGCTTAAATACTGACATTACTTGCTATTTACTACTTGCTAAAAGCTACTTCGTACAGTAATAGCGATGCCACAACCTAAAACCTGATTAAACCTCGCTAAATCTTTAAATCCCAATTCTGACAAATTATAGCGTTTCTCTTTCATGGTGAGATACAGTAGTAGGAATGAGTAAACCAATTATGAATATCTTTCAAGGATACTTGAGAATTAGCATTGGCGAACGCGGTAGTTATGCTAATCCCAGAACTAGCGCTAAATATGCTCATGTAAGTAATGAAATTGCTGTTGCTCTCTGTTATTGATTTGGGCTAAGGGAGTTATGACCTATAGTATGGATATCAATCAGGTTTTCTCTATTTAATAATTAACTTGAACAAAAGCACTTTCTCGTATGCCCAAACGCGACTCAGTGATCATAATCGGAGCAGGAATCTTTGGACTGACAACGTCAATTGAATTAAGGAAACGGGGGTATCAGGTGACGGTTTTAGAGCGAGGCACAATTCCCAACCCCAAAGCTTCATCTTATGACCGATGTAAAGTAATCCGTCCCGATTATGGTACAGATGAATTTTACGTTGAGATGATGGAAGCAGCATTTAGTGGGTGGGAATCATGGAATGCTCAATGGTCAATCCCCGCTTATCATCAAGTAGGTCTTCTCCTGTTATCAAAACATGAAATGAAAACTGGGGGTTTTGAATACTCTAGCTTTCACTTTCTGAGTAATCGAGGATACTCCCTCCTCCGACTCCAAGATAGACAAATCCAGGAGCGGTTTAAATGGAGTGTCAACAAGAACTACGTTGATGGGTACTTTAATCCGCGTAGTGGCTATGCTGATTGCGTTACCGTTAATCGACAACTCTATGAACTGAGTAAATCTCTGGGAGTGAACTTTCAGGAAAATACTCTGGTGGCTCACTTATTGACCAATAAATCCCGTGTGTTAGGGGTCATGACTCAGAAAGGAACTATTGATGCAGACTATGTAGTCATTGCTGCGGGTGCATGGTCTGTTAAACTACTTCCTCAATACAAGCTCCCAATACAAGTAGTTGGACAACCTGTCTTTTATTTTGAACCTTCAAATAAATCTTTATTTGAGAGTCCATCTTTTTGTGTCTGGGCCGCAGACATTTCCCATAGTGGTTGGTATGGTTTTCCCGCTCTGACTGACGGAACTGTCAAAGTAGCGAATCATGGAGATGGAGTTCTTTTAGACCCAGATGGGAATCGGGAAGTTTCAGTTGAACAGGTCCGCTCTTGTCGTGAATTTTTAGTAGAAATATTCCCCTCACTCGCCAGTGCCAAACTAAGTAAAAAACACCTTTGTCTTTACACCGATACTTTAGATGGAGACTTCATTATTGATTATGTTCCTTCAATGGAGGGAATCATCCTTGCAACAGGTGGAAGTGGTCATGCTTTTAAATTTGCACCGATTTTGGGGAGTTGTGTTGCGGATGTTTTAGAGCGCAGAGAGAATAGTTTCAATACTCGATTCAAATGGCGTGATGTTTCAAATAGGCTTGGTGAAGCCTCTAGAGCTTCAACAAGAGCGATTGTAGAAGGCTGTCCAAGCAAGATAATCAACTAAATAATCAGGGGGTGTATTATTGTAGATAGCTGCACCATGATTGTACTTTGAGGCGAGGCGCAATTTATCTTATTTTCTAGGCTTAAATAATTAAATAGTTTTCTTCCATAACAACAACACCCAAGCTAGATTCACTGAGAAATTTCCTTCTTTTTTATTAGTATAATTTAGAGTTTTACTGTTTAAGATAACAGTCATTAACTCTCTTGTTCTAGCTAAGGAAATATCAGCTTTTTAGATGGGTGTTATGGTTTCTTGTTAACGAGACAGATATTAATTTGAACAGAGTATTTGACCTCCTCTCTCAAATGTGAATAAACCTGTAATC
>JAAUYH010115323.1_pt1 | contig 43881 bp, 33 predicted proteins | sample 7278061 | NCBI WGS metagenome assembly JAAUYH01 (sample SAMN14350203, study PRJNA611818) | marine sediment metagenome | isolation source: surface marine sediment (0.6m) | place: French Polynesia: Moorea | collected 2018-08
ATTGGGGCGGGAAGGAGACTTCATTACAAAGTCGATCTGCTTTGGCTTCAATACCTAGATCTATTAAGTCTCCTCCCGGGGGGAAATAAGGCTGATTACTTATTCATCCGCGAATCTTTCATCCCTCACTGCTCACTGCTCACTGTTCACTGATTACTGATAACTGATTACTGATAACTGATTACTGATTACTTTTGAATCCTCATCCTTCATCCTTTATCCCTCATCCTTTATCCCTAAATTTATTCATTATAAATCCTGAAATATACTGATTAATTACTCACAAAAATACCATAATTAGTCTGCTTCACGTAATTGTTTTTACTGAGAATTTAACTAATATACCCTCATTATTTGTAGAAGATAGTTAACAAGTACCCCAATTATGGTAATGACAAACAACTTGTAAAAATACACGATTAAAAAAATATAGGATATGCTGTTTTTAGATAGCTAAATTTTCAGAGTTTAAATTAGAAACATCATTATTTAACTCTAAAGTTTACTAACTTGAACTTACTTAAATAACAACATACTGTACTTATTGACAGAGCGATAATAGGTATTTTGAATGAGCTACTGCCTAAACCCATCCTGTCCCAAACCCATAAATCATCCAAAAGCCAGAAAATGTAAAGCTTGTGGATCAAAACTGCTATTGCGAGATCGCTATCACTTAGTCAAAGGTCTGGGAAAAGGTGGTTTTGGTGCAACTTTTTTAGCTGCGGATATTTCTCTTCCTGGGAATCCCTTGTGTGTAATTAAGCAATTACGTCCTAATACAGATAATCCTAACTTTCTGTCTATGGCAAGAGAACTCTTTGAAAGAGAAGCTCGTACTTTAGGAAAAATTGGCAACCATCCCCAAATTCCTCGATTACTAGACTATTTTGAAGACCGTCAGCAATTTTATCTAGTACAAGAATTTGTTAAAGGAAATAATCTTCAACAAGAAATCAGAAAAAATGGAGTCTTGGACGAAGAACAAGTAAAGCAAGTTCTCAAAGAGATTTTAGTGATTCTCAAAGATATTCACAAGCAGAAAGTAATTCACCGCGATATTAAACCTGCTAATATCATTCGTCGCGAAATTGACGGTAAGTTAGTTTTGATTGACTTTGGAGTTGTTAAAAATCAAGTCAACACTATTGCTGCTAGAAACGGAGATCAGGATGCTTTAACGGCTTTTGCTGTGGGTACTCCTGGTTTTGCACCTCCAGAACAACTAGCAATGCGTCCAGTCTATGCTAGTGATGTGTATGCCTTGGGAGTAACCTGTATGTATCTCATATCAGGGAAAGCTCCTAAAAATATGGATTCTGACCCCATAACTGGAGAGATAGACTGGTTGAAATATGCAAATCTTAGTGATAAGTTTGCAGATATTTTGCTGACTATGTTGGAAGTTTCCGTTCAAAACCGCTATAAAACTGCTGAGGAAGTCTTATCTGCGCTAGATATAGCTAACCATATCGAGGATTTAGCAAGTAATATGGTTTCTGGGATTATTAAGGAAACAAGTCATAATTCTACTATTTCTCGGCAAACTCGTCATTCTTTAGGTAGAACAACTGCTGTTCCTGATTCTCGTTCTAGAACCAGTATGGGTAGAATGGGAAGTCACACTAGAGCTAGCAGAAGTTCGTCTGCATCGAGAAGCTATCGAGAGACTCAAGTAGGAAAAAGTAGTGGTAGAACTAGAAGCAATAATCCTTATTCTAGTCGTAGTTCTCGCAGTAATACCAGAGCAAGCTCACCCACCAATCCCAACAATAGGGAAATTTCTAGAGGAGTTTCTAAGCCAATTAAAGTAGACAAAGAAACACTATTAAATTCTTACTATAACGGTAGAAGAGATTTTTCTGGTAAAGATATTAGTCTTCAAAATCTTGATAAAGTCAATTTATCAGAAACTAAATTTAATCACTCAAAAATGATTAAAGTAAATTTACAGAGTGCGGATTTAACTTCCACTGATTTCACAAGCTGTGATTTGCGACAAGCTACCCTGAGAAATGCTAATTTGGGCAGGGCTTATCTGAATGGAGCCAATTTAGAAGGAGCAGATTTAAGAGGTGCAAATCTTACTTATGCGAACTTTAAAGGTACTAAATTAAGAGGTGCAAATCTCTGTGGTGCGAATTTGACTAATTCTACTATTACACAACAACAATTAGAAGAAGCAAAAACAAACTGGACAACAGTTTTGCCTAGTGGAAGAAGAGGTTTCTGGTAGTCTAAGCCATATATTTGGCTATTGTGTCTCTATCTATGAGGCTTTTTGCTGCTAGTTAAAGTAGGCAAAGGTATAGCTGATGTACTTGGAGGTAGGCGATATCGAGAAGGTTTAGCAGGGATAGTAGTGGGTACTTTTTGAGCTTGCAACCACCGCATTAAGATTCCTGTTACGGTGATAATTAGTCCTATGGAAAATAAACTCCAACGTCCTTCAAAACCACCTAGCAAGCCATTAGTAAGACCGAATAATAGTATGAACCCAGATATTGGTTCTTTTCGATAGATTGCTCTAGATAATCTTGCTAACAAAGGGGTCATCGCTTTTGTGTTCCAAAATCTAAACATAACAATTTAGCTTGATTTTAGCAATATAGAAACAAGTTGGTATGAGATAAGGCTGGAAAAAAATACTCTCGTAAATTATATTGATACGAGAGCTTAATCTGAGTCTGAATGAGGAATTATTGCAGACCTAACCAAGATAAAAGACCTTGTCCTGTTAAATATTCGATCGCCACAGCTAAAACAAATCCAATCATTGCTGCACGACCATTCAATCTTTCTGCATATTTGTTAAAACCAAATTTGGGTTCTTCCATGTTGGGGGTTGTAGTAGGTTGGGTTTTATCCATGTCTAATATAATCTGGTGTTGCTCTATTTAATTTTACAAAACTTTAAGTTTATATTTTAATTTATTTTCTCTTTTAAAAAATCCCCAATTTATGCTTGTTCCAAGGGAGCCATAGTTAAACCGGCTCTCTTTAATTGTTGATGATATAGTTCCGCCTGTTCTTGAGGACCTACCCAAACTACCGCTTGTCCTTCAAAATGTACTTGGTTAGTTAGTTCCCAAGCGCGATCGCTTGTCATCCCAGGAATATAAGTCATTAAAGATTTTGCCACGTGCTGAAAAGTATTAAAGTCATCATTGAGAACAATAATCTTAAAATTTGGATAAGGTTTCTTAACAGTTTTATTGGCTTTTTCTTTAGTTACTATTGGTGTTGTACTCATGTTGGAAACTCCAAGAGAAAGAATAGTTGAGAAGATCATTTGTTTTCAGCAATTAAACAAGCAGGACTTGCAGACGACTACGTCAAGAGACTATTGCTATAAGTTCTAACTTGTCTATTGGTCAAAACCAATAATAAGTTAATTGTAAATTTATTTTTACCAGAGGTCTAATCTTTATTCACTCAACAGTTTAACTATTTTTTTTTATTTCTTCAAAAAACCAGAACTAAGTATTAAGTTTAAAACCAATAAAAGCAGGATTCCGAAGGTAATAATAAAGACTAATATTATTATATTTTTAGATTCATCTACAAAGCGAAATATGGAATTATCAATAGGTTGGTTGTATCCTAATCTTATGAGTACTTATGGCGATCGCGGTAATGTAATTTGTCTTCAAAGACGCTGTGAGTGGAGAGATATCCCAGTAGTAGTTATCCCTTTAGACCGCACCACAGAAGCGGAAAAAATTGCCCTAGTCGATCTTATTGTGGGAGGAGGGGCGCAAGACCGTCAACAAGAAATTGTCATGCGGGATCTTCAAGGTGCTAAAGCGGAAACTTTGAGAGAAAAACTCCAACAAGGAACACCAGGGGTTTTTACCTGTGGTTCACCGCAGCTACTAGGACATTACTACGAACCAGCTTTAGGACAACGTATTGAAGGCTTGGGTTTATTAGATTTGGTAAGCAAACACCCAGGAATCAATGCAGCCAGATGTATTGGTAATTTAGTTTTTGAAATTACGGCTGAACCCCTAGCTACTGAATTAAAAGCACTTTGGGGAGACACACCTATCGCTATTGGCTTTGAAAATCATGGGGGAAGAACCTATTTAGATACAGTTCAACCTCTAGGAAAAGTCATTCAGGGTTATGGTAACAACGGAGAAGATGGGACAGAAGGAGCTTTTTTTCATAATGCGATCGCAACTTATTCTCATGGCCCTTTATTACCCAAAAATCCTTTTATTGCAGATTGGTTGATTAAAACTGCATTGCAAAACAAATATCAAACTTCCATTCAATTGAGTAAATTAGAAAACTCCTTGGCTTATGCAGCACGCAAGGCGATGTTGCAAAATTTAGGCTTACGCAACTTAGTAACCACGCGGGATGAGCAATGAGGTATGGTTTTAAAGTCTAGAGATGTCCAGGTTTCCTAAGCATAGACAATCGACTTGTTGAATTCCCTTGCATCAAAGACGACCCTTGCAACACTTTGGCTCACAAAAAAGTAAATCATTTACTTATCCTGAAAACCTTATCCTTCATAGCTTAAGGGCGAATCCCAATCACCACAGTTTGGAAATTTTGATGTAAATCTTTCATCAATTTGCGTGCCTTGCAACACAATTTGCATTAAGATTGGCAATTAAATAATGCAAGTTTAACTTGCAACAATAGTTGTTAACTAAAAATTGCAACCATGACTGGACAAACCTTAAATCGTAGTTCTGCCGGGATTATGGTTCTAATCATTCCCATTGCTTTTGGAATCGTTATTTTGTATAAGCTTTGGCCCGCATTGTTAGGTTTAACTGTACTAATTATTAGCTGGAAAACCTGGCAAAATTATCAGTGGCAAAAATGGTGTCAGCAAGTTAATCCTTATTTCAATAACTTAGTTACAGAAAATAGAGGCTATTTGACTCCATTAGATTTGTCATTGAAGGCTAATCTTAGTCCTCAAGCAGCAAAAGCTTTTTTAGAACGGAAATCTGAAGAATATGGAGTAAAACCCCAGGAAATTCCAGATAAAGGTGTGGTCTATTATTTTCCTACAGCTAGTGCTTTAGGTCGCATTTTTGATGATAGTGAACCTTTGGGAGACTTGGAAACAGAAGACACTAGTGCTTCTAATACTGCTGAATTAGCAACTACTGCATCTGTTCCTAAAGACTCTAGTACTCCTTCTTTTAAAGAAATTACTCAACTTGCAAAACAGACTCAAGAAGCTACTTCATCTGTTGTGGAGTCGCAAAAGACTAAAATCAAAAACATGAACCAAGCAGAATTAGCAAAACGTCTTGATGTTAATTCTAGTACTGTAGGAAGAAATAAGATTAAGCCTGAATCTGATTTCGCTATGTGGAGTCAGAGTAAAGACCCAGAGGGAATTGCTTGGAAATATCTAGAAGCAACTAATGAGTTTGCTCCTGCGGAAATAGATTAAAGGAAGAAGCTATTGAGGGATGAGGTATGAGGGATGAAGGATGAGGATTGAGGTAATAGGTAAGAGTTAGCTTTTAATTTCTACCTAATAAGCTGACAAGCCCTTTTCCCTTTCCCCTTTCCCCTTTCTGCTTGTTGCTTTTTTTTTAGCCAGCAGTAGCTTTAGATTTAGCTTTCTTTTGCTTTTTCTTTTCCGCTTGTTTAGCTTTTTTTGCAGCTTGTTTGGCTGCTTTTTTCTCGGCTTCTAGACGTTGCTTTTCTTTTTGTTTGGCTTCTTCAATTTTCTCTAAATAGTAGTGATAGTCTCCTTGATAAACTACTAATTCTCCTTCTTTAATTTCCACAATTTTATTAGCTACCTGAGAAATAAAATAGCGGTCGTGAGAAACAATAATTACTGAGCCTTCATAGCTTTTTAGGGCATCTTCTAGCATTTCTTTGGCTGGTATATCTAAGTGGTTTGTTGGCTCATCTAAGATTAAGAAATTAGCAGGGGTTAATAACATTTTTGCTAAAGCTAATCGGGCTTTTTCTCCTCCACTAAGAGCTTTTACTTGTTTAAATACTGTTTCACCACTAAATAAAAATCTACCTAAAAGGGTGCGGACTTCTTCATTTTTCCAAGTGGGAACTTCATCATGAACTGTCTCCATGACAGTTTTTTCTAGGTCTAAAGCTTCTGCTTGATTTTGTTCAAAATAGCCAGGAATAACATTATGTTTACCTAGAGTAATTGTGCCATCTTCTGGCTGTTCCATCCCCATCATCATGCGAAGTAGGGTGGATTTTCCTGCCCCATTAGCTCCTAAAATAGCAATGCGATCGCCTCTTTCTACGGTTAATTCTGCTCCCAAAAACAGAATTTTATCGTTATAAGTATGGGTTAAGTCTTCAATTATTACTACCTCTCTACCACTACGGGGAGAAGGAGGAAACTGAAATTTTAAAGTTTTGACATCAGAAATGGGCGCTTCTACTAAATCAACTTTTTCTAGTTGTTTTTCTCTACTTTTAGCTTGGGTACTTCTAGTAGCACTAGCACGGAAACGCTCAATAAATTCTTGTTGCTTGGCTATTTCTTTTTGTTGACGCTCGTAGGTAGCAGACTGGGCTGCTTTAACTTCTGTTTTCTGTTGTAAATAGTAGGAATAGTTACCAGGATAGGTCGTAGAAATACCTCTTTCTGTTTCTACAGTTTTGGTGCAGAGACGGTCTAAAAATTCTCGGTCGTGAGAGACAATTACCATTGGGGTATTAATCCCTTTAAGATAATTTTCTAGCCATTCAATAGTTTCTAAATCTAAGTGGTTTGTCGGCTCGTCCAACAGCAGTATATCTGGTTCTTGCAGCAAGATTTTCCCTAAACTCATCCGCATTTGCCAACCACCACTAAATGAGCTTACCAGGCGCTCGCCATCTTCTGGAACAAATCCTACTTCTGGTAATATCTTTTCAATTTGGGATTCTAAGTTATATCCGTCTAAAGCCTCAAATTTACGCTGTAGCTTATCTAGTTTATGAATTAATTTATCTAGGGTTTCAGGGTCAGCAATTTCCATATCATGCTGTACTTGAAGCAATTTTTGCTGTACTTGGTTAGCTTCAGTAAAAACTGTCCAAAACTCCTCTCTCACAGTGCGAGTAGGTTCTACTTCAAATTCTTGAGTGAGGTAAGCTATTTTTAGGCTGCTAGGACGAATTACCTCTCCTGATGTAGGCTCAACTTCTCCTGTAATAATTTTCAGTTGAGTTGATTTTCCTGCGCCATTAACTCCTACTAAACCAACTCTTTCTCCTGGTTTTACTTCCCAGGTGACATCTTTGAGTACTTCTCCTGTGGGATATATTTTACTGATATGTTCAAGTCGCAGCATTGATTACTCCTGAAGCAGTGGCACAGCTTGATTATATTAATTTTTGTGGCAAAATTGTAATTAAATTTAACCTGCTAATATAATGTTATGTCAACTTTTAACAAAATCGAGCGTAATTCTCCCACCTTGTGTAGCAAGGTAGTGAATGGATAGGGATAGGTGGGGCTATCGGGTAATCTTGACAATAAAAAGCTAAAATTTTTATGCTCTCCAGGGTTTCAGGTGCTGTACAATTATCTTGTTGCTGTCTCCCTCGACTATAAATGGTAGATAGTTTCTCACAAGTGTGCCAGGTATTATAAACATTCAATGAATTTGTGATTATTTGTAGTCAAATATGGTAAGATAATTCATGATGAAACTAGATGCGATGACTTAATTTTGATAAGGTGAAAGTCCTTGACACAACCGCGCTATACAGTTTTACTGATAGTCAGGGGTCAAATAAACATCAAATTGACGAGCAAATCAAACCATTATTAAAGGTTTCTCATTTTAACAGCTAGAAAAGTATCCCCAGAAACTGTAAGGCGAGGGGTAGAGGGCATTATGGTAGTTTGTCCAGCCAGAGGAACTCTTGGCAAAGTTAAAAATGTAGTGTAACATTTGACTATATTTTTAATAACTATTTGCTATCGATCTCAGTCTGAGCTTCTATAAGCAGCCAGAAACTTATCTATAATTGTCCATAGTTGTTCAATTTAGACAAGTTTTTGGCTAAACTTGCTTAGTGGAGGCATCGACCTGTGAAACGGGAAACTCGAAAGCGGAATAAGACCCGCAATCTCTACGTGAGGTTTGGAGATACTCCCACCTCACGTAGTAGGTGGTGAGTAGTTCATAGTAATTGAATAAATTGTTGGTTTGTGATAGGATAATATTCCGTTTGCGGGATTAACTCAGTGGTTAGAGTGTCTGCTTGACATGCAGGAAGCCCCCAGTTCAAATCTGGGATCTCGCATCTAAAATTTAATTGCAGTTAACTTATAGAAGAGGCTGGTAAACTGGTTCAAATTGTAACTAAATATAATTAGGTTGGTTTGAACTTGGTTAATCAAGATTTTATGGTTAGATTGTTTTCCAGTAGTTGGTATTGGATTCTATCTCTGGGACTAGCAGGAAGCGCGATCGCAATGCTTGAATTGCCAGCAACGGCGCAACGAAAAATTTATGACCCTGTCCCTATTTCATCGGATAACGAAATTGCTGACACTCTTTCTGAAAGAGATATTCCCACTGGAGAAGGAGGTTTTGCTAGAGACTATTTTATGCAGCTAGAAAAAGGAGATCAAATCGCGATCGACCTGACTTCAGAAGAATTTGACACCATAGTAACCTTAATTGCTTCTGATGGCTCTACCATAGCAGAAAATGATGATGGTCCCGACGGGACGACTAATTCTCTGTTATTTTCCCGTATTACAGAAAATGGCAAATATATTATTAGGGTTCGTGCTTTTGGTGAAACTAGTGGCGGAAAATTCCAGTTAAAATTAACTCGGCTCAAACCTGCGGGACAATAATTAGACTTCTCCACTCTCATTAAAAGTTGTTAAATATCAATCTATTGAAGTTCCCCCAATATTGGGGGAATTGGGCTTTAGCTCAATAATTCTCCTGTTTCTTGCAACGAGTGAAGGCGATGGTAAATACCGCCATGATTTAATAATTCCTCATGGCTACCGACTTCGACAATTCTTCCTCGATCTAGCACTACAATTTGATCTGCTTCACGAATAGTACTAAGACGATGGGCAATAACTAGAGTAGTACGAGTTCCCAAAATCGATCGCATTGCTAATTGGATTGATCGCTCTGATTCATAGTCTAGACTAGCAGTCGCTTCATCAAACACTAGAATATCAGGATTGACAATTAATGCCCTAGCAATACCTAAACGCTGTTTTTGTCCGCCAGAAAGACGCACTCCTCTTTCTCCCACGGTAGTAAAATAACCTTGAGGTAATTCGTTAATAAATTCATTGACTCTGGCGATGTGACAGGCTTGTTCTACTTTAGAAAAACTAATTTCAGGATTACCATAAGTAAGGTTATCTAAGACAGTACCGTTAAAAATATCCACATCTTGATGCACGAGGGCTAATCGACGGCGATAGTTGGTAACATCTAAGGTGCTAATATCTTGTCCATCAACCAAAATTCGCCCCTGATTTGGTTCAAAATAACGGAATAATAATTTAACTAAAGTGGATTTTCCTGAGCCAGAACGTCCAACTAGAGCTACAGTTTGATAAGGTCTGATTAACAAGTTGATATCTTGCAGAATCGGACGATTAGCATCATAACCAAAGGTAAGCTGTTGAATTTCTAGTTTCCCTGTAAACTTATAAGGATTATTCCCCAAATATTCTGGGACTAAACTAGCAGCATCCTTACCTATTGGTAGCTGCATAAATTGGTGAAAACGCTGCATAGAAGCATAACGACGGGCGAAGACTTCTGCTAATTGGGCAATGGGTTCGAGTTCTGCATACGCCATACTAGAAACCGTTAGGGTGGTGATAAAGTGTCCTAAAGAAATTTCCCCTCTTACCGCAGCTATGAGAGTAAACAGCAGAATCAAGAAAACACAAGTTTGAATCATGGTTCGCTCCCAAGTAGCTAAAGTAACATAACCTTTATGGATGCGAAAAGTGATGACTTTATATTCTCTATTGAATCTTTGTCTCTGTCTTTCTAACTCTTGGGCTTCAGTAGCAAAAGCTTTGACTGTTTTGATGTTGGTAATAATTTCTGAGGTACGACTTTCCGTATTTTCTATATGTCTGTCGATGACTTCTTCTTGCTTGACTAAAGTCTGTAAATGTTTGAGACTAAAAGCCAGAATGAAGATAAAGGAACATAAAAAAGCGATCGCAATCCATCGCTCAATTAACCAAATCATCACGAATATCCCCAGTATTCTGGCGAGTTTCGGCAATAACTGTCCCGCAATCTCTGGATATGTCCAAGTATGATTTTCGATTCCTCTGGCGATTCTACCCGCAATCCGACCAGGATTATGTTCGTCATAAAATCCTAAAGGAAGAGTTAAAATCTTAGAGATTACTTTGCGGAGATGATCTCTCCTCGCCCTCAAAGCTATTTCCCAGTGAAACCATGAGCCAATCCAAGGCTGAATAGGCGACCTAATTACTGTTACCAGAAAGATTAAGCCTAATAATACTCCTAAAGATAAAAATTTACCTCTTTCTAGATTAGTAATTTCAGCTACTTGATGAATCAGAAATTGAATGGGTGTGTCTAAAGCTTGATTCGATAAAACATTGAGAATTTGTCCAATAACGTAGGGAACAACTAAATCAATTATTTCAAATAAACTGGATGCCACGATGCTGAAAAGTGCGATCGCTCTATACTTGTGATAGTAACCGAGAATATCCCGAAAAGATGCCATGATTTTGCTCTCGATTTGATAAGTAGGGGCAAATGACCATTCCCCTGTACAACAGCGATAATTAGAATTTAGATTTTGATACAGTTTTTATATTATAAAATACTACAAAAATATTATAAAAGTATTTATGGCGATCGCGCTTTCAGTAATCAGTCGTGAATCTTCACTTCAAGAAAGTGAGGCGATCACTCTTTCATGGCAAGGTTCTCAATTAATTGTGACTGAAGGACTCGGACACAACAGGATTCTTAGGGATGAACAAGTTATTCAACAAGCTGTGAAATTTATCAAAGAGGCGTGAAATATTAAGTAATAAGTATCCACCCCGACCTTAACAGAGAGGCTCAATACCAAGGCATTGAAGTAAAAATTGATTGCTTAAATAGTATTTATTTAATAATTCTTGCTGCTCAGAGTTAAAATTCCAACTAACATTAAAATAACGATATTTATCGATCGCCCTACGAAACTTATTGACCCAATCATCACCATTAGTTGACCACCAAGTTAGTAAATGTTCTTTACCCTGAGCAGGATCGGGAAGTTCTTGTTTCAGGGTATCGAGAGCTTGTTTTAGATCTGGGGAAAAAACTAGATTAGACTCGAATTCTAGAGCAAAACTAAAGTTAAGAATTTGTTTGATGTCAGGATTATTCAGTAAAGATAGAGCCATATCAAAAGCTCGTTCTAAGGCTAAATCTAAAGCTAGATCCTTAGGTAATACTTTGGCTAATCGAGAGTCAATAGCGATCGCCAAGTTTAGATCGCGATTATGAAATAGACTAAAATAAAAAGCTCTGACTGCTGCTGGTTTATAGGGTAGAGATAAAGTTTGAGTTTTCTGATTGATAAATTGCAGAAACTCTTGTAATTGATTGTCTTGTTCCAAGAGGGAATTAACTTGGTTTTGAAGCTGCTGCATAAAGTAATCCGCGTTGGGAAGCATACTAGCTATCAAGATAATTACCTCGCGCCATTGAGGGTTAGTAATCTGGCTAGCTAACTGTTGTAAAGAATGGTGTAACTCTTCTGCATTAGGACTAGAAACTATTTTTCGGGCTGTGAGATATTCTTGAAAAGTTAAGTGGGAAAAAGAATAAATCCCCCTCGCTCTTTCGATGAGCAATCCATGCTGAACTTCTATCGCTCTGAGGATTGCTTCACTATCCAAGCGGAGGGTTTCTGGATCTCTGTAAAAATCAGAGGAAGTCGCTAAATAATCGGCAATTGTTTGTAAAAGTTGCTCAGTCTCAAAGAAATAATTACCCTGCTCAAAATTAACCGCAGCAATTTGACTGAGGAGTTTAATTTTATCGGCTAAAGTAAGATTATAGTAGGCGAGATCCCGTTCAATACCTCTGGAGCGATCCCAACGTACTAATAAAATATCCAATCCCTCCTGATACAATCTAGCTCGTTTATCAGGAAAAGATAATCTTTCTTGAAAGACAGAACAAATTAAGTTTAACAGGATGGGAGTGGTAACTAATTCCCGAATTGCTTGATTATTTTTGTCTTGGAGTTGTTCGAGAAATTTTTCAGCTTTAGTCTTTCCAGTTTGAGCATCTTGAGCAGTAGCATTGAACCATCTTTGGGCAAAGATTTCCACCTGAGTGGGATTGAAGTCAGCTAATTCGACATAGGTAAAACCATGAAAACGATATTGTTGTGCAGCCAGGCGACAAGTAATAATCAGCGAATTTTGATAGTAAAGCTGAGAAAATTTGTGAATCTGTTGGAAAATTTCCTGTTCGTATTCTTGGGGAATTTCATCTAACCCATCGAGGAGAATTAAAACTTTGCCTTGTTGTAGTAGGGTGGTTATTTGTTCTAAAGACAGATTGTAATTATGGCAAAAGCGTTCCAGATAACCTAGTAAACTAAAGTCCTGGCATTCTTGAGCTTGAACGACAAAAGTTCTTAAGAAAATGAACACAGGAATACAGTCCGCTTTAAAATTTCCCCTAATACATTGCAGGGCAAGATGTTGTAGAAAGGTAGTTTTACCAGATCCTGGTTTGCCCAAGAGCATCAATTTATGATGATTAGTTACGGCTTCTATCGCGGGGATAGTTTCAATATTGGGATTGGCGAGACTGCGTTGGCGGGAATTTTGTAAATCAGATATTTCTAACCAACGTTGATTACTAAGGCGGGTGAGTACATTTTGGCTGGTATAAATATTGTCTAGAGCCAAAGGTTGGGCAAATTCAAAGAAAGACTGAATTGTGCCACATTGAGCTTCGATTTGTCCCCGCAATTGCGATCGCGCTTGGGTAACTAATAGATCCCAATCTGGTGCAGTTGTCGCGATAGATACTGTCGATTGTTGCTGTAAAGAATCGTCTCTGGGGGGTAAGGGGGGAAAGTCGGCAATATCCTGCCAATCTAAACTTAATTGGAAACAAAGATCGATAAAAATGTAACGTTCTATAGGTTTCCCTTTAAAAAATTTCCAGACGGACTGACGAGTTGATAAACCTACTTCTGCTGCCAAATACTCTTGAGTCCAACCAGTGCGCTCAAAAGCTTTTTTAGCTTTATCAATTCCAGAGGGGGATGCTTTGAGCGATCGCTTTGCCATAGTCGGTTATCAGGATAAACAATTTGATTCTTTAGGGGATTGCTATTGCTAGGATGTTTCCTATATCTGACAATCGGTTCAAGAGTAACTCTTGGTTTTGAGGAAAAACCCCAGAGAAGTGAATCCCTAACAAGCCTAAGAGTCGATGGCCCTTCTTAATCGGGACAATAGACAAAGTCTGAGTGTTTGATTGCTTCAACTGTTTGATTACAGCAGATGGTAAGTCAGCTTGGGACAGATCTTCAATGACAATGGGTTTTCCTTGTTGATATTGTTCCCCATATTCGGCAATTAAATTAAAGTCTGTTGCCGAAAAATTTTTAATCGATGTAGCTCCTGCTGCCACAGACTCCAGATATTGTTGAGAATCGGACTGATACATTAAGATTCTTGTAGCTTGTAACCATTCCCGAATACTAGATAAAACTTGCTTAATCGAATCACTTTTGCGATCGCCCGAGACTAATTGCTCCAGAATATTGCTAATTAACTTTTCCCAAGTTCTTTGCTGGCGTAATTGTTCCTCAACCGTTGTTAATTCTGTCCAAACTCGATCGCCATCTAGTAAACGGCGCACTCGCTGAGATAATACCGACCAATGAATTGGTTTAGTAATATAGTCTGTTGCCCCTGCATTAAAAGCTTGCTCTACAGACTCTCGATCGTCGAGGACGGTAATCATCAAAATCGGCAGGCGATCGCCCTCTGGTAAACGGCGAATTTTTTGGCAGCAGGTAAAACCATCAATATCTGGCATTACTGCATCTAACAGAATTAAATCGGGTTGGAAATGAGTATATTCTGAGAGACACTGTTCTCCGTTTTCTGCCTCCACTACTCGATATCCCTCTTCTTCCATTGCCAGATTGAGTAATGAACGCATCGTGCGATCGTCATCTACAATCAGAATTAGGGGCATCTTTTCCGCTTGTATTTCACTCATGGTTGCATTCTTGTTGTAAGGCAATTTTGACTTTTTCGTATTCAGTTTCTAACTCTGTTATAGTCTCTGGATTTTCAGGCATTTCGCCAGCGCGAGCTATATTTTCCAGATTTTTGCAGTACTCTGCCAGACTAATAGCCCCTAAGTTAGCACTACTAGAGCGAAGACTGTGAGAGGCTTTTCGTAAAGCTTCTATATCCTGAGATTTTAAAGCTTCAGCGATCGCTGATACTTTCCCTGGTGCATCTTCCAAATACTGGTTAATAATCTTAGTTAACATCTCTGGTGCTTTTGCTCCTACTAGTTGACGTAAAGAATCTAAAACAGTCATATCGAGAACCGTTTGTACTAATTCTGTTATAGACTCCTCAACCTCTAGAGGTTTCTTCGAGATTATGCCCTCAGAAGTTGGATCCATCTTGCTGTCTTCTGTCCTCTGTCCCCTGTTTTCAAAGGGGAAGCCTTGATCGGTTGTGGCTAAAAAAGATGATGTTGTAGGGATTTCTGGTTGAGCAGAATCTCGATTATCAATCGAGGGCATAACTCTTTGTAATGCCCGATCTAAATTTTCAATGCGAACTGGTTTAGTTAAAAAATCCTTCATTCCAGCTTGGATGCAGCGATCGCGTTTTTCCGTCATCGCATAAGCTGTTAAACCAATAATATAGGGAGTTTTAGTGGTTAAATGTTCTAATATTCTTTTGGTGGCGGTAATTCCGTCCATTTCTGGCATTTCTATATCCATTAAAATTACATCATAAGGCAGTGTTTGCACTGCATTAACGGCTTCTAAACCATTACTTACAATATCTGCTCGATATCCTAATTTGTTCAGGATTAAAGAAGCAACTTTTTGATTGACGCTATTATCTTCTGCTAAAAGAATTCTTAGTTTTTTTGGCTTTGTTTGACGAGGCAGAGTATCAAATGTTTTATGTTTATAGGCAGATTCTTCAGGCTTGTTCGGAACAAAACACAATGAATTTGATTGGGCAATAATAGTGAAATAGAATTTTGTCCCACCAGTATCATTCTCAGTAGTTGTTAGTTGCCAATGGGGGGGAGGATTTCCCATAACACAACCGTAACTTTCAACCCAAATATCACCACCCATTAATTCCACTAACTGTTTACAAATAGCTAGTCCTAATCCTGTACCTCCATATTTACGACTTACCGAAGCATCTACTTGACTAAATGCTTGAAATAAAAATTGTTGCTTTTCAGGAGGAATACCAATCCCTGTATCTTGCACCATAAACTGAATTTGATAAGTATTTTCTTGATCTGCTGTTGTTAATAAATTTCCTGTAACAGCAATCTTAACTTCACCAATATCAGTAAATTTCACCCCATTAGAAAGTAAATTAATGACAACTTGTCTTAACCTGCCTATATCACCGACGATTTCTTGGGGAAGAGATGGGTCAATTTGATAAACTAGGTTAACTCCTTTAGCATTAGCTTGAGGTCTGACTAAATTCAAGGCATCTCGCAGACAAGAATATAAATCAAAAGGATATTGTTCTAAGCTTAATTTTCCTGCTTCAATTTTGGAAAAATCAAGAATATCGTTAATTAGAGATAGTAAGGTTTCGCTACTTCGACGAATGGTCTCCACAAAGTATTTTTGCTGAAAATTTAATGAGGTGTCTAATAATAATCCCGTCATGCCAATTACTGCATTCATCGGGGTGCGAATTTCATGGCTCATAGTAGCTAAAAATTGACTTTTTGCCTGATTAGCCGTTTCTGCTGCTTTTTTAGCTGCATTTAATTCTTGATTTTTTCTTGCTAAGACAATTTTTCTCAAAGTTTCTTGTTCTAATAGTTTTGCTTGTCCCAAAGCAATACCAACCTGAGCAGCCACTGCTTCTAGTAATTCAATTTCATCTTTTTTCCAATAACGATGGTAATCACATTGATGTAGAGCAATTACGCCGTTAATCTGTCCTTTGTATGAGGTACGTACTGCAACCATCGATATAATTTGTAGTTGCTCATAAACATGAGACACAGTCTGAAGCAAGGCATCTTCAGAGACATTATGGCTGACAACGGCTTTCTCTTGACTCAATACTTTTTGAGCATGAAGATTATCAACAATCGGAATTTCTAAGTCAAGCATTGAGAAGGCATCATGGCTTAAATATTCAGCAACACAGGGAATTGTGGGGTTCGAGTTTTCTAAATAACGATGAATAACACAGCGATTAACATCAAAAGCTGCACCAACTAAATCTACTGTAGTTTGAACAATTTGTTTCGCATCTAAGCTTTGACGAATTTCTTCACTAATATGTCTGAGCAAAACTGTTTGTACATATTGTTGTTTGAGACGAATTTGAATCTGTTGCCGTTCGATTTCAGTTTCTAACCATTGAGTCATTAAATTTAAGAGTTTTTCCTCCCCTTGAGTGAAAGAAAAATGGTGTGATTCCTGACTCATAAAACCGAGAATACCATAAACTTTGCTTCCTACTGAAATACTTATTCCAAAGTAGATTATCTCAGACTTTAAAGGAGAATTTTCTGCGCTTTGATGAAGATAAACTGGTTTTTTTGTTCCTAGGGTTTTCTGCCATAGTTCCCAATCGATTTTTCGGGGAAATTTACCAAAATTTAAAGTTGACTGTAGCTTGCTATTGAGATAAATAGCTTCTTGCTTCAGAATGTTATCCTCAATTTTGCCCACAAAACCAAATTCTAAGTTAAAGTATTCACAGCCAATTTGGAGTAAATTGTGAAGACGTTTTTCAAAGCTAATATCTTGGGCTGCGATTACCTCTTGTAACAAGCGATCTCGTTGTTCTCTTTCTCTTTCTGCTCGTTTGCGAGGACTAATATCTGTCAGAAAACTTCTAATTAAATCGCTTTGAGGCAGATAATGTACTGATTGCTCGAATACGGCTCTATCTAGACTTATTTCTCGCACAAAAGAATTTTCTGGTTGCTGCTGAACTAAGTCGGGAAGTTCTGACAACAAAGGATGTTCAATTCCCATAGCTTTTAATTGAGGAAACTGGCGAATTGCTGAGGGATTGAGATAGGTAATTTTCCCTTGCAAATTTATTTCAATGATCGGATTAGAAATTAATTCGGGAAAAGAAGCTAAACGTGCTATGGCAAGATCATTAGCATCTGTAGATTCATTTTCGGTAGCAATTAGAGTGGTAAAAGAATTACTAGAATTGGAGAAAAAACTAGAAACATATTCTATTTGATCAAATCTGGCAAATTCAGAATCTGATAAATTCGACAAAGCATAATATTTCGCATAGGTTTGATTGCCAAACTTGATAACATCTCCGTTCTGAAGATCCACAGACAGACGTTTCTGACCATTAATAAAAATACCATTAGTACTTCTTTTTCCATTGAGACTACCATCGATGATGCGAAACAAATAGCGATCGCTTTCGGGGACAGTAATACGTAAAATTGTCCCATGGTGACGGGAAATTGATGCTCCCTGAAGCACAATCGAATTACGGGAAGTTCTACCAAGAGAATAGATTTCTGCTTCTAGTGGATAACTTCTTTTTCCTCCTCTATCTTTTATCATCAGTAAATGACGAATTTTTTCCCGTTCTGACATTAAGTTTCCGATTAAGTTAGCTATTTTATTTCCTTTGTAATCTTTTAATTGAGACTTGACCAGTTAGTCAGTTGGGAAGACAGATATTTTTTGCCGATCAAGCAACTTTTTGGCTCAAAAGTTTGAAAAAAAAACAATTTTACGAAATTATACAAAAAGTTATCGCAAATTATACTTAAAGCGAACGTGATCGCAAACGCGAGGTAGCAATAATTAAATTAATCGCAATTTAAGGTAGTTCCGATGAAACTCGTTTCTGTAATTGTTCCTGTTTATAATGTTGAAAACTATATTTCTCAGACAATCAACTCGATTCTAAATCAGACCTATCCCCATTTTGAATTATTGATTATTGATGATGAGTCCCCAGATTCCAGCGTCGAAATTTGTCAACAGTTTATAGATTCTCGGATTAAAATCATTAGTCAAAAAAATCGTGGTTTAGCAGGAGCAAGAAACACAGGAATTCGTCACGCGAAAGGAGATTATTTAGCGTTTCTGGACTCAGATGATCTCTGGTTGCCTGAAAAATTAGCTCAACACGTACAACATCTAGAATCATCTCCTCAAGTTGGGGTTAGTTTCAGTCGTTCTGAATTTATTGATGGTCAAGGTAAATCTTTAGGTGTTTATCAAATGCCGAAACTCCAAGATATTACCCCATCTCATCTTCTCTGTCGTAATCCAATTGGCAATGGTTCAGCACCAGTAATTCGTCGGCAAGTATTTGAGGCGATCTGTTTTCAAGATAATCTACATGGACAAATTGAAAATTTTTATTTTGATGAAAATTTCCGTCAGTCAGAAGATATTGAATGTTGGTTGCGAATAGCTGCTGAAACTCCTTGGAAAATAGAAGGTATTGGTGAAGCTTTGACTTTATACCGTGTCAATGGGGAAGGACTATCTGCTAATATTCTCAAGCAATTTGATTCTTGGGAGCAAATGATCAACAAACATCGAGATCGTTTCCCTCAATTACTGGCTGAGTGGGAAAATCCAGCTAGAGCTTATCAACTGCGCTATTTAGCTCGTCGAGCAGTACGCCTCAAAAATGGAAAAATGGCAGTCCAGTTAACCCATCAAGCTTTGGCTACTCATTGGCAAATTTTGTTGAGCGAACCCAATCGTACTTTACAAACTCTGTTTGCTGCCTACTTACTCAAATTTTTACCTCTTTCTTTATATCAAGTATGCGAATTTCTAGCTTTGAAATTAACTGGTATTAGTCAACAATTCCGTATTTTACGAGATCGCATCGTTATTAAATATGCTTAAAAAGTTAATAATTAAATGTACCTTAAAAAATCTAGCTTTACTCTATAATAATCCACTCTTAAATTACCAAAAATCGAATCATGACTAATAATAATTACCCTAAAAACAACCTTCTAATTCTGATTGTTGATGATGATGCTAGCATCCGCATGACTGCTGCTGGCATTTTAGAAACCCAAGGTTATTCTATTTTAGAAGCTGATAGTGGAGAAGCCTGTCTGAGCATTTGTCGAGTTCAAAAACCTGACATAATTTTATTAGATGCAGTTATGCCTGGTATGGATGGTTTTACTTGTTGCTTAAAAATAAACGATACTTTTGGTATTCAATGTCCACCAATTTTGATGATGACCGCGCTTGATGACCGTGATTCTGTTTATCGTAGTTTTGATGTGGGAATTACCGACTATTTTGTCAAACCTTTAAATTGGATTTCTTTACCTGAAAAAGTTGCAAAACTTGCTCTAGCTAGAGCCTATAATAACACTTTAAAAAGACAATTTGAAGAATTAAAGTGTCTCAAAGAACAATTAAGCGATTGCTTTGATAACAGCTTATCAAAAGAACAAAAAACAGAATCTATTGAATTTAATTTTGCCTAAATAGTTGGCATTAATCATCAATCAATCCCTTTCAAATTTTATTTATCTCAAATCAAAAAAAATTTGGCTATCCATAGAGTTTAAGATAGAGGATTGGCTATGCCAATCCTAATTTTTAGCATTTTTTTGATGTTATTTGTTATCAGTTAATTTCCTATTGTTATTGTTAGTAAATCCAATTCCCATCATAATTAAACCAGGCCAATAAAGATAAGCTAAAATTTCTAAATTTTCACCGAAAGTATAAAGAAACAAAATAAATAAAATTGCTAATCCTGTTCCTGCATCGGGATTAGTTTGCGCTTTAATTAACAAAAAGAACAAACTTAAAATCATCGGAATAGCTAAAGAATAAAAACCCACCATTCCTTTAACAAAAGCTAACCCTGCCCAGGTATGATGAGAGCCAATTGGCATAAATTCCACTACATGGGGACCCATTTGTAAAACACCGTGACCCCAAATCGGTGCTTCAGTTTCAGCACGATAAAAAGCAATTTCTTTTAATGCTGCTCGAACCCGACTCGAATCCGCTCTTTTGGCTTTAAAACTTGTCCAAAAATCAGCGATCGCATTTATGATGTTATTGGAAAGAATACCTGCAAGGACGCTACCACTACCCATTAAAATCAGCATATAAGGTCTAATTAACCTCGATAATACAAAGATAAAGATTGGTGTACTGACAATACAAACCTGTGCTAAACGAGATTTACAAATTTGGGAAAGATAAACCGCCCCAATAATGCCATACCAACGCCATTTTTGGTTTTTTTCCCGCATTGCCAGAGTAAAGTAAATATTCGCCACAAAACCCAGCGCGGGTCCCCAAGGAGCAAACAATCTTTGACGTATTTGCCCATCATAATCGACGTTATACAGAGAAACATCAAAAAAAGATGACCCTAATCCTGCACCTACAGCCTTCAAGGGAGAAACATACAGAGTTTCTGGTAAATGTAAAATCGGTGCAGCAATTAAGAGGGGTGAAATAATAAGAGTGTGAAAACAAATCACACAAGCAGCACGATAAATCAGTTGGGGGCGTATATTCAAGCAACCTGCGAGGGGATAAAGAGCAATTAATGCCCAGCCTTTTGCCCAACCAATAGAAGATTTAATGATTTGGGAAGTAGGAAGATTGTAATCTAAATGTCCCATAATCAAAGCTACTTCCATCATGAGCATTCCCAGAATCCAAACCCAGGTAATCCAAGGAATCACAATTTTTTCGGCTTCAGGAGTTGATTCATCTTGTAGCCAAAGCTTCAGCAGCAGATAAAAAAATAAAATCCAACCTACTACCGAGCCAACAATATAAGTAGCACCTAAAAGATAAAAGCCATAAGTCCAGGTCATAGCATACCAAACTACTCGTTCGGCAAAGTTTTGTGGTTGAATCTCTTTGGAAAAAATCAAGTTATTAGACTCCCTAGACTCCTGAGTCCAAGGTACTCCGCTGTCTCACGGCGGAAGCCCCCTTGGACTTCGTAAAAATTATTATTCGATCGCTTTTTTGACTATCTGTTTTGAAATTTTTAACAGAGGTTCACGCCACCAAAGTAAAGTTAATCCCGTACTAACTAACAATGAACCAACTGCTGCACCAGCCATTACTAAGGTGGGTTTGGGCGCGCTGGGTTCTTCTGGTAAAGTGGGTTCTTCGATAATTTGAATCATGGGAAACGAGGCAAAAGGATCGCCTTTACTAAGATCGATTTTGGTGAGGGTAGAAGCAAATACTGCTTGGGCGATCTGTAAATTGCGGTCTAGATTATCGTGGACAGATTCTTTTTTGCTCAAAATGGTTAATTCTGCTGCTAATTGTTCGATTTCTTGTTTTAAGGTGTTGATTTGAGCATCTAAGCCTTTTAACTGGGTATTCATTTCAATTAATTGCACAAACAATTCTCCTCGTTTAACTCCAGAGCCATTGCTGTTATCTAAAATCAGCCGTTCTAAGGTTAGTTGCTCTACAGGAATCCCTAATAACTTTTCTCCTCTTTGTAGTAAGGCTTGTAAAGCAATTTCTTGTTTGCGTCTAGCTTGAACTACATCGGGATAATTCGGCCCGCGATTGGGTACAAGGTTAGTTAAAGTGATGGTGGCATCAGTGTATTCTTTGAGGATTTTTTGAAATTCCTGATCAGTTTGTAATACTAAAGCATCTGCTGCTTGTTGTGGGGAGATTTTTAAAGTAGTAGTTAGCTTTTGTAAACTTGCGTCAATCTGTCGATATTGCGCCATCTTATCAATTAACTGGGTTTGTAGATTGCCTATATTACCAATTAAGTTTTTAATCTGATCGGAAGACTTAAAACCAGATCGCAATTTATAATTAGATACTTGATTTTGCGCTTCGGTTAATTTGAGGCGAGAATCTTCCAAAGCTTGTTGTACTGATTTATTCCGTTCTGTTTGTTCTTGTGATCGCAAAATATTAAGCCGATCATAAAGAGCTTGATACAACGCCCAGGCTTTTTGTTTGGCAAGTTCAGGATCGTTAGCGTCCACTTCCATTAGTAGCAATGTCGTATTATTAATTAGCTCGATATTGGGCTTACCAAATTCAGACTTTGGCATATCTAAGGATTGGGCTGCTTGGTTTAAGACTGTCGCGCTAGTAGCCATTAGCTTATAGTTTTCCCTGGGGTCGGAATGAGTACCAAAAGGCGTACCACTAGAAGAATTTGCCTGACCAATACTAGGGAGGTTAACACTAACAAAAGGAGAGCCACTATTGATATGAATTACTAATTCACTGGTAAAAGTTAGAGGAGTTTTGCGTAAATATGTCAGTGCGAGTCCCCAAACAGCAGCATTACAGATACCACCCAGCAACAAATACTTCAGCCAGCGCAATAAGTAGTGTTTTTTAGTTGTTTTCACTTTGACTGTAGTAGCTAGTAACTCCGATGAAGATGCCATAAATAAAATTCAGACAACTAAAAAAATAAACCCTTAAAAGGATTGATAATATCTCCGAGAATGTTGAAAATATCGTGAGTATTAGTAACCAAAGAATCATAACAAGCCACGCCATCTCTGGGCATCAGAAAAGGATTATCATTATTGTTGTGAGAATCACGCAATAATTCTTCTACGCCCCTTTCTAGGTAAGTAGTTTCGCCAGTCAGACGATTTGTCCTTACTAAAATTGCTCTCCTACGAGCATTAGTTATATCCGTTCCCCCCGCACAGTTCATGGAAATAACCGCATGGCTAAAACGCGCACCATAGGGAAAATCAATTCCTTCTTTTAGATTCCCGACACCAGCACTAGAATTATTGTTTGCAGGAACAATTAGATTGGAAACAAAAACTTTAATCCCCGATAGGGTAATTTTAGAGGGACGAACTAACTCCGCTTGAAAACTCTCAGCAGCAGGAACTATAATGCGATCGCCTTCAATCAAAGAAATATTTTCAAATGGTTCTCCAGTAAAAACACCAGAAAGATCGAAAATTTGCTCTTGTCCATTACGAATTAAGCGAATTTCTTTGACATTAGCCGTAGGTAATACACCCCCAGCACCTTCAATGGCATCAATAATAGTTCTTCTATAGGGAAACTCTCCTGTAATTTGATTAGCATCGGGTAATACGGATGATTCTTCGCGACTTAATGGAGGATTAATCAGTACTACTCCTGGTTGAAATAACTCACCAGCAACATTGACTCTGATAGGGGACCATTCCAGTACTTGAATTGTTAGTTGTAAAGTATTGGGAGGAAAAAAACCTCTTGCCACCAAAGCATATGTCAGCTTGTGTTCTACTAATGAGGGTTCTAAACCCATTACAGATATCGAACCTAGATAGGGAATCTCTAAATTTCCTTTTTCGTTAACCTCATATACTCGACTAAAATAGGGTTCATTGGGAATTGATACTTCTAAGCGATCGCCTCTAGAAAGAGGTAAAGCTAAACTTGATGAAGCAGACAATATACCCATCATGACTATGGCTAACTTTAAATAAATGCTACAGCTAAATTTTCGTAGCAAAGCAAGCAACATCTTGTTTCAGCCTCCCATTAGAATAAAAAGCTATCACTAGAAATATTTTTAAAAGCAATAATTGTCACTTCTCATATTGTGGTTAAACTCATAGCTCATCTTTGTACAGATTAACTCCAGTCTAATGCTACGGTCTAAAACACTTATTTGACCACCTTATTTTTAACTATTTTTGCGGTTAATACTAGTTATTTTTGATAAATCCTAAGTAATTTTACTGTTGACAAATAAATTTTTAAAATTATCTTCAGTATTTTTCCTGTTTTCAATATAAATTAACTTGTTATTTTTCTGATGACAACTAAAAAACTATATGCTAAAAACATAAGATATTAATAATCAATTAATTATCTAAATTATTAATTGATTTTAAACTTATTTTTTAGCAAAAAATATCATGGGATTGAGAATAAAGCCTTTTTTTAAAAAAAATATAATCTTGAGAATTGCTTACAGAGAAGCCTATCATATTTGGCGAAATATCGCGGTCTTTTTATTGGCATATTTTCCTAAAAATGATAAATTTAAGGTGTTCACAAGAAGTCATTTATTGACTAATCGACAAAACTATAACTTACAAGAATTTGGCTTAGAAGAACTCATAAATTTTGGTAACTTTTATAGCTTTGAGCCAATTCCAAAACGCATTAGAGAAAAGATATATCCCATGCAAGTAAAAGTTGTCAAACCTTTTGTTTGCGAAATAGAGCAAGCTGAAATACTGGGTAAGTATCCAGTTGCTTTTGATAGGGACAGAAACTTAATTTTAGAAACAACTCTTCCGCGATTTACTCCAGTTGAAACTCATATTGCAAAAAATGTATCTATAACAACGATAATTGCTTCTCAATTCCATAAAAAAACTCAACAACCATCTATAGAAATTGCTTGTTTACTTGTCAATCCTTGGAGTAATAACTTTTGGCACTGGACGATAGATACTCTGACACAGCTTGAAGGAATTGAATACTATCAAAAACAAACTGGACTAAAACCAAAATTAATTGTCGAACCCAATATCCGACCTTGGCAACGTGATTCACTAAAACTTTTAGGATATAACGAGAATGACTGGATGATTTGGCAAGATTTTAGGCGAACTGTTAATAAACTAATTGTGCCTTCTTTTCGCCGTTCCTATGAAGAAACACATGGTGAAGTTTCAATTGCTGCTTGTCAGTGGTTAAAACAAAAAATGCTGAGTAAAATTGCCAGTATAGAAGGAAACATTGCCTCTTTTGCGCCCAATATTTTTATTTCTCGGCGTAAAGCTTTGGGGAGACGAATTATTAATGAAAATGAGGTAATAGAGGCTCTAAAACCTCTAGGATTTTCAACTTATATATTGGAAGATATGAGCTATATCGAACAAGTAAAATTGTTTGCTCAAGCAAAAATAATTGTCGCCCCTCATGGTGCTGGTTTAACTAATTTACTGTTTGCAGATAATCCTATTATTTTAGAGCTATTTGGTTCTTATGTTGGTAATGAATTTGCTAATCTTTCTAGAGGACTAGGCTTTAAATATGGATGTCTTGGCTGTCGAACTCCTCGTGGGGAAGTTCGCCAAAAAGATGGTGATATGGTGGTTAATGTGACTGAGTTACTCGATCTTTTAGAAATGATGAGATAGTGATAGAGAGCGAGCAAAATTTGTAATCAAGAAGTCAATTAGTTTGAATTTCGCGCAAAGAAGTCAGACCCCGCGTCGGCGTAAGACGCAAGGGAATGCTGACTTAGCAGAGGCGCAAAGGAAGATCGCAAAGATATTTTAGGGAGGTCAGCGATCGCTGCTTTAGAGCTAGAGATTAAAGACAGTTAAACAAAATTAATTTCGCTTCCGATAGATTTCTCTACGATGACCAATTTTAATAACCTCAATTGTCAATAGGGATGATTGAATGAATATTATAAATGATGCGGTAATTTCCCAAACTAATACGATAAACTGAGTTACTACTAATTAATTTCTTATTATTTGATGCCTAGGGATTTTTTGCTAAATTTTCTACCGCTTCTAAAATTCAATGATATTTTTGGTTATAGCAAGCGAACTATAGTTTAGGACATCGTAATCTTGAACAAAGGTAACTCTTAACAGGGAATAGGCAATAGAAAATGTCTTAATCTTTGCTTCGACTGCTATAAATGCGATCGCTCATTAACAGAAAAAAGTTAATATAGAATCAAAGAAATAAGTGATAATCTTAAAGTTGTTTATGGTCACAATAAAAATAAAATTTTTGCTGAATTAAGATTTGATAGCAAAAGAAATAGTATTGCTTTATTTTTGTGGCTACCTTTAGTCAACAAAAAGTATTCTATTGGAAGAATGAGACTTTGGACTGACTGGAAGACAGTTAACAGTATTGGTCATGTACCAAAGGGATTAGGTTATATGATTTCACGACAAGAAGAGAAACTAAAAATTATTAATCCAAAGAAAAGATATACAGTTAATCCTTCTCCTAAGTCTGCTATTGCAATGACATTTGAATTATATAAAATTTGGTTAAAAAATAGACAATGTACGCAAGCTTATCAAGAAGTAAAATATCGCTCTAATTCTTTGGAAGAAATACTTTACTATGCAATTGAAATATGGCAAAGAAAGATTTAACTCTAATTAGTTTTCTTAAATACATATTGTGTAGCACGAATGGTAAATAAAGGCAGAAAAATAGTATGAACGATTAACACTGTAGCTGCGACACCGATGCTTTGCCAAGATACTCCTATTACTAAACTAATACTAAATAAGATGGTAAAGAGAATATTCCAATATAAATCTATTTGTGGTTTATCGACGGCGATTAATAATTGTGAGGCAGAATCAGCAAAAGGACGGGGAATTGCAGACAGACAAATTAAGATTAGGATGGGGATTGCTTCGATCCATTTTTCGCCAAAGATGATTGGTACGTAAAAAGGTGCAAGCATTGATTGCAATAGTACTAAAGGTATGATGACTGAAGCGATTATTTTCATGCTGCTATAGTACCTTTGTTTAAATAGTTGCAGATTTTCGCGAGCATCACACAGATGGGGAAGTAACGCTGCTTTGATAGATACAATGATGCCAAAACTAATACCTAAACCAGCATTAAAAGCAAAGTAGTAAAGCCCTAAAGCTTCAATTCCTAAAAAGCGTCCTACTATTAAATAGTCTAAATTACTACGTAAATTATTGAGTAATTCCACTCCTAAAACGCTACGTCCAAATCGAATTAAATCGCCCCAACCTTTAGTAGTAAATTTTAGTTTTGGTCGCCAAGAATGATTCGTCATCATGATATAAACCCACAGAGGAGATACTATGAGTTTGGGTATAATAATTGCCCACATTCCGAAACCAGCAACAGCAAAGATTAGAGCCAGGATATTATCTGTAGAAAACTGGATCATTCTGGCGTTTGCGATCGCTTTAAGGCGGTTTTCTCGTTGAATCAGTGCAGATTGGACTAAACCATGAGGAATTAGTAATAAGGTGACTGACATAATGCAAATGGGGACAATTAATTGCTCATTGCGGTAAAACCAAGCTATGGGAAATGCAGCTAAACATTGAATGACGAATAAGCCAAGGGAAATTGTCCAATTAAGCCAATAAGCAGATTGGGCTAGTTCTGCGACTTCTTCTGCTTTTGCTTGCACTAAACGAGTACCAATACCAGTACGAATAAACACCCGAATCAGATCGTTAACTGTCATTACAATAGCTGCTAGTCCATATTCGTCAGGAGTTAAGAAACGGGCTAAAATCACAGTGGCGAGTAACCGAGTAACACGAATTACGCCTCCTGAAATACCTAACCAGCCAAGATTACTCAGAAAACGATTATTAGTTTTTCCTAAGGCTTTAAATTTTTTCATTGCAGCACCTCTTCTAACAAGTTTTCCCAATCGCTTAAAAATTTTTGCCAACTTCCGATTATTGACTGTCTAGCTGCTTGTCCCCAATGGGTTAAGTTTTTTTCTGGTAAAGAAGCGATCGCTTGTGCTAATTGTTCTACATCGTTAGGTGGTACTAATAAGCCATAAGAACCTACAAGTTCGGAAAAAGCATCAATATTAGAGGCTATAATTGGTTTTCCTGCTGCTTTTGCTTCTAGACACACTATAGAACCAGTTTCCCAACGCGAAGGAATCACAATCACATCGCATAAAGCTAAAAAAGCGGGGATATCTGTAACTGCGCCTATGAGTTTGACATGGGGTAAATTTCTGGCTAATTTTTCGAGTGAGTCGGCTTCAAAGCCATAACCCCCTAGGTATAAGAAAAAATCCGTTGCAGGCAGTAACGCGATCGCTTTTAATAAAATATCAAAGCCTTTTTGATGGGCAAAGCGACCATAAGCACCTAAAATCAAAGGTTTTTGGGGGCATTTTTCAGGTATTTTAAGTAAATCTTCAATTTTCACCGCACCACTGACAGATACTTGAATTACTTTCACTTTGTCAGGATTAACCAACTTACGAGACAACATCCACTGTTTTTGGGCATAGGAAACACAGATAACGCGATCGGCTATGCTATAAGCTAGTTTTAACATCAGATGAAATCGCCAAAGAATAGATACCTGATCTTGCTCGAATCCCTGACAATAGTGATGATCGAGTATTACTAATTTGCTATGGTGTTTTAAAGCGATCAGTTTAATAAGATATTGCCAAGTACAGGGATAATGAAAAACAATTAAGTCTGGTTGCCGTGATTGGCGACTAACTTTAAACTCATTTAAGCGAGAAATTATAAAATCGTACTTTTTATTTAAACTGGAAGTTACTAACCTTTTCACATATAGATTTGAACCACCAGTTAACTTATCTCCAATTAGATGAATAACTAGGGGTTTCATTATGCAACCTCTGTTAACCAACCAGAAAGATCGCGTTTTATCAAGTCCTGACACTTTATAATATCTTCTCGATACAGATCCCTTAATTGCTGTCTTACGTCCGAAGAAATTTGAGGCTTAGTTAAATTATTATGCTGAATTTTTTGGCGTAATTTAGTAGGAAATAAAGGCTTGAGAATAGTTTTTAATGGGTTAGGTTTTGTTAATAATTGATGAATAATTTTGTTTTTGGGCATTCCCGATTTATTAGGACGTAAAGCCATATCAGGAATAAAATTAGGGTCAACTTCTAAGAATTTTAAAATGTCTTGTAATAGCTTAATTGGTTGTTCTTTTAAATCTTCGTATAAATTAATTTTTATTTGATTAGGAGAAAAAAGTTCATAATAGCGTTGTAATTGTTTGCCATAAAAACCGATTTGTTTGTAATGCCAAAACCATTCCCAATTATTAGCAATTCTAGTAGCTTCATCTTGCAGGGCTAAAGCAAAATCTTGATGAGGTTCGCGATCATCTCTTACATTATGTAGAAAATTGGCATAGGCTCTTTCTACGGGGTTACGTAGAATCACAATCAAACGAGTATCGGGGATATATTTTTTAATTCTGGGTACTGCTTGAGGAATATAAAGATAAGAAGGACAAGCTTCCCCGATCGCTAATTCGTTAGTAACTTGGGCAAATTTTGCTTGATAGGTACTTAGATCGGTAATGGAAAAATCTTTTAGGGCTTCATCTCCAGGTCCTTGAAAATTAATTACTTCTCCTTCAAAAGCAAAAAAATTAGTTTCTTTTGTCGGTGTCATGTAAATTTGAGGATGCTGTTGGAGATATTCATGTAAAGCCGTTGTCCCCGCTTTAGCTGCACCAATAATCAAAAAATTCGGCATTGTCATAGGAGCAAGTCTCCGATGTTTTTTCAAGTTAACGTTGCTCAATTAGCTATTTTAAAAATCAAAATTTGAGAGATTAATAAATTTTAGATCGGCAACATTTATAGAGTTCCCAAAACTCCGCTCAAAATGAATATTGCTTATTGAAATGAGAAACTATCAACATATCGTAATCTTTTTAATACTTATAGCGATCGCAAAGAGGAATTAAGTGCTGTTTTAAAAATTTCTCTTCTTCAAAATTAGCAAAATGCTGACGAATAAATGTCCATTCTGTTGACCAATTCAGGTTCTCTTTTCTAGAAATTTCTCGCGATAATTCAGGATGACGAGCATAAAATACAGCATCGGTTAAATCTCGATATAAACCTTCAAAAAAATAGTTCTCAGTCCGCTCCCAATAGTAACCTTCTTCCCATAGTTCTTCATCCCACAATAATTCATCGCCATAGTAATCATATTGTTCCCAATTATGATAGCGATCGCTACTAAGTCTATTAGTTCTATTTCGGCGGTTGAAACGCTGCCAGCGATCGCGGTTTTCTAGCTCTCTTTCTCGTTCTGATAATAGGTAATAGTGATTAATGTGAGGTTGCTGACAACTTTGATAAACAACCTTATTTACTACACGCCGAATTTCTGCTCGTTCTCGGCGATAAAGAGTATGGTATATTCTAATCCGTTTGTTACGCATTTCCGGACGTAATAACTTAAAAAAGTAGTTTGTCCAGTAATCAACTTTTTCTAGGGTTTCAGGGGTTTGATGACAGTCTAAATAAGATTCACAATTTCGATGGGCTAGTATTTTTGATGGTGTAAAAACCTGAATCCATACTATAGCCAAGATACTAAATGATAGTAATCGATTAGTTTTCATTGTCTTGTCAGCGAACAAATTACGGTACGAGTATAACTACTGCGATTCAATTTTTATTTACCTCGATGTAAACAGGCAATCTGCCGTTGGCTCAACTTGGGAGTGAGCCTTTTCCATTCTTGAGGAGAGAGTCGAAATTGACTTAAAGATATTTGAGGAATTCTCGAAGTATAGCCAAAAGTAATTGAATAGCGGTTGCGCTTTGCTGGCTTTGCTCGATGAAAAACATTGCAAGGATCGGTAATGATGATACTTCCTGCTTTCGCAGCGCAAGTTTTCCAAGTTTGAGGCGGAACAATTTTTGCGATCTCTGGCTCGGGAACAAATCCTGATTTGTAATCTAGAGAACTAACAATTTGTTTGGTAAAAGAGCGGGGTATATATTGAAAAGGGCCTCCCATTTCCCCTACATTGTTAAGATAGACAATAACTTTAATCATCCGCTCATCATCAATATCTAAGTGCCAATGTCTAGCATCTGTGATCGGAGCATCCGCAGCATCTCGTCGGAGATCGACACCATGAAATCGTAACGGCAAACCAATATAGTTTTCTACTATATCTAATAGTCTCTCTCCTAAACCCCATAACAAGATTTCAGTATGTAAGAATTTACGACTAGAAGGAATACCTGCTCGCCAGTTTTTTAGATGAGAAAGAGTATATAAATGAGGATGTAAAACTATTAGTTCTTTAATCAATCGTTTGGTGTGAGGTAATCTTAATTCGGATAAAGAAGTCACATAGACTCCTTCGCTCTCAAGGGTAGAAACAATTTGGGAATCTTCCCTTGATAGTTGAGGAAGGCGATGGAGGTATTTGTCTCGTTTCACTTGGCGAGCGCGACTACTGATAGACGGCAACCGAAAATTTTGGTGAGCAATTTGCTTAATCTTATAAGTAGCAAGTTTCGCTTTGCGATGTATTTGCTTAAAATTAGATGTGATGGGGTCACGATTCGGCAAAGCACCGTCAATGGTAGCTTTTAAATCTTCGGGATTGTAGGGCTTGATAATATAACCTTTTGGTTTAGTTTCTCTAGCTCGTTTCAGGCTGGTGCGATCAGAGCAAGAAGTTACATAAATAATCGGAACTTGGTAAGCAGTTTTAATCTTTTTGCTCGCAGTAATACCATCCATGTTACCTTTTAGCATGATATCCATTAGTACCAAATCGGGGTGGGTTTCTGCTACTTTTTTAATCGCTCCAATTCCAGAATCAACTATTCCCACCACTTCATAGTCATAACGCTTTAAATCAAGAACCAAAGTTTCCGCAGCAATCTTTTCGTCTTGAACAATTAAAATGTTAATCGGTTTCATCTTGGTGATCTTAATTCAAAACTAATTAATTTTTTCTTTAAGATAACCAGAAAAGCTGATTTTGCCCACAAAAAAATCACCCGATTAATTGTCGGTGACAGCAAGCGTGTGAAACGTGGAGAATTGCCGTTTAAACGCCCCGCCCGATTCGGAACATCCGCGCTATATCTCTCGTGTTTTAACCTAGAGAGCTATCATAAGTAGCCGAAAACTTATCTATAATTGTCCATAGTTGTTCATTATGGATAAGTTTTGGTATATCGAGTTAAAGAGTTTGCCAAATTAATCGGTAAATCCCCGTCAACTTTGCGTCGTTGGGAAAAAGAGGGCAAAATCAAGCCTCAAAGGAGCAAAGGTAATCAAAGGTATTATACCGACAAAGATTTACAAATAGCTTTAAATATTGAATCTGCTGGTAATGCAGGAAAAATCATCGTTTATTGTCGAGTTTCATCAGAGAGAGATGGTCGAAGATTTAATGTCGATAATACATACATTTTCGGGTAGATTGTATGGACTGAGAAGTTACAAAAAACAAATAAAAAAGATAGCCCAAATAAGTCTTGACTCAACAGATTTAACCAAGTAAACTTTTCTATATGAAGAGGTATTACTGGTTTAATGTACGCTATTAAGGTAGAGTTAAAACTCAATAACCGCGAAAAAACTAAGATGAATCAACATCTAGGATTCTCGCGGTTTTGTTATAATTATGCACTGTCTTTATATAACCAGTTAGACCACCAAGAATATCAAGGAGGTAGCTCCAAGAAAATAGATTTAATTAAAAAAATCTTCACCAACGTCACCAAGAAAAATCCTGATTTTGCTTGGACTAAAACCTTATCTAGTAGAGTGTATCAAAACTCTTTTCGTAATCTCAAAACTGCCTTTTCTCGGTATTTTCAAGGACTGGGAAAATATCCCAAATACAAAAAGAAAAAGCATCTACAGAGTTGTACCGTTGATTCTTCCAATGGAGTCATCTTACAAGAAGGTGGCAAAATAATAAAGTTACCCACATTGGGAACTTTTAGAATCAAAGAGTCAATACCTAAGTGCGTATCTCAAACTTATACTGTCTCTAAAAAAGGAGATAAGTATTATGTTGCTTTTGCCATCAATGCAGAATTAATCCCACCAATTGTCCATGAAGTATTTGAACCTGTAGGATTAGATGTGAATCTTAGTAGTGGCAAATATTGTGTCCTATCTGATGGTACTGAAATTACTTACCCTAAACCTTTAAAGAGCGCGATAACCAAGCTGCGTAAGTTACAGTACCACAATAGAAATAAGCAACTAGGCAATAGAAAGAAAGGCATTCGTAGCTCAAAGGGTGCCAGAAAATATTATTGTAAATTAGCCAAATTACAAAAACAAATAGCCGATCTGCGTAATGATTTTCTGCAAAAATTAACTACAGATTTAGCTAGGAAATACCGTCATTTGAAACTGGAAACTCTCAATATAAAAGGTATGATGGCTAATAAAAAATTAGCTTTTCATGTTGCTGATGCTAGTTTTTACAAGTTCAAATCTTTGTTGGAAGCTAAAGCAATTAGTCATGGTGGGATAGTCGAATCAGTTGATATGTGGTATCCAAGCAGCAAATTGTGTAGCCAATGTCAACGAAAAAAATCTGACTTAAAGCTGAAAGATAGGATATATCGCTGCGATAGCCCTTTTTGTCAGCCTATATGTCGCGATTTAAACTCTTCGATTAATCTCAAAAATGCTCCACTAGATAAGATAGTAGCTAGGGTCTGCTCGCCCCGAAATAACGCTTGCGGACATGATACCGCCGACGGTCATGGTTTGAAGCAAGAAGCAAACTCTATAGGGAGACAGCTTTTGTTGCCTCTGTCCAACTAAATGGATAACTATGGATAAGTTTTGTAGAGCAGAAGTCAATACTAGATGAAATCAGCAATTGTAAGATCATCTGGAGTCTGATCCCTAATAATAGTAAGTAATTGATTGTTCTCAGTAAGACTAATTAGCACATCATTGCTATTAGATTCACTTCCTTGAGTAATTGTTAAATCGGCAAATTGTAAGCCAGTTGATAATTCAATGATATCTTCTCCATCTTCAAAATCTAGAATCGTATCTACACTACCATCATTTCTCAAGATAAAGACATCTTCTCCTTTTCCACCAAAGAGAGTATCGTTACCAAGACTACCATAAAGTACATCTTCTCCTTCTCCACCAAAGAGAGTATCGTTACCAAGACCACCATAAAGTAGATCCTCTCCTTTCTCCCCATTCAAGAAATCATCTCCTGAGTCTCCAAACAGTGAATCTCCCCCTCTCCCACCAAAGAGAGTATCGTTACCAAGACCACCCAACAGTGAATCTCCCCCTCTCCCACCAAAGAGAGTATCGTTACCAAGACCACCAGAAAGTAGATCCTCTCCTTTCTCCCCATCCAAGAAATCATCTCCTGAGTCTCCAAACAGTGAATCTTCTCCTTTTCCACCGAAGAGAGTATCGTTACCAAGACCACCATAAAGTAGATCCTCCCCTTTCTCCCCATCCAAGAAATCATCCCCTGAGTCTCCAAACAGTGAATCTTCTCCTTTTCCACCGAAGAGAGTATCGTTACCGAGACCACCATAAAGTAGATCCTCCCCTTTCTCCCCATTCAAGAAATCATCTCCTGACCCTCCAAACAGTGAATTTTCTCCTTCTTCATCCTCGTTTTGATCATCTTCGCCAGAAACAGTTTCGTCATTGCCATTGCTAGCTAATAATTCTTGCCCAATTGCGGTAGAACGCCAGTCTCGATCTGGATTTACCCATTCATCCATAGAGGAGACGACTCCATTAGCTCCTTGAAGTTGAAAGACAATATCGTTATAGTCTCTGTCGCTTTTATTCCAATCTACCCGTAAATCCTCGTAAGCAAAAATGCCACGACCATCTACTGCAACCATCTGTCCTTCTGCTGTACCAGGGTTGGCTTCGGGAATAGAAAAGAGAGGCAATTTACGATCTTGCCAAATGTTTTCGGGGTTGCTAGCAATTTCCTGAACAGTGGTATTTTGAATTAGCATAAAAGCAAAGCGACTCCCTTCAGTCATATTGAAGGTTTTTTGACCGAGATACTCCCCATCATTAAAACTTGCTTCCCAAGGAAGTGGACTATCAAAACGCGCTTTTTCTGTGGAGTCTTGGAGTAGAATATGTCCTTGTTCGGAGTTAGTTAGGGCGCGAGTAGCAGCCTCTTGGATAAACTCTAAAGAACCAGGAGTATAGGTTTCCATTCCTTCGAGATTAAAAACTGCTAGTTCTCCTTCAAACCAATGCCCATCAAATAAGAAGTCAAACTGAATTTGACCAGAGGAATCTACCTCAAAAACACCATCACTGAAAGTATAGATATTGTGGCTGTTTTGATAACCATTTAACTGTTCTAAATCTTCAGTTCTTTGGAGATCGTTCCAGACAAGTTCACCTAGCTCGGTAAGGATATTAGTATTCGTACCATCAAAATGTTTTGCGTGTCCTTTCCATCCTGTAGTTAAATCATTGAGATCGTCAGCTTTGAGGTTCCAAACAATCCGACCGATTTCTCGCTCTTGTACAGCTTGTAACATTTGCTCAGTTGCAGGCAAAGTACTTCGATCATTAGTTTCTGAACCATATTCGCCGACGATAACAGGAATATTTTGACTCTGGAGAAGATCGAAATAAGCCCCAATATCATTACTATTCCACTGATCGTAAACATGAACAGAAAAGACAATATTTTCGTTACCTGCCATCACTTCACTAGCATGGCTAGCAATTGTTTGGGTGTGATAGTCTTGTCCCCAGGCTTCTCCATCCACAACAATCATATTATTAGCACCTTCAGCACGAATAATATCGATTAGTTCCCGATGATAACTTACCCATTTTTCTTTATTAGGAGTATCATTACCTGGTTCATTATGTAGGTTAAACCATACGTAGGGATTATCTTTGAACTCTTGTGCCATATCGCGCCAGTATTCTTTTAAGATTTCCCATTCTTCGTCTTCGTAATAACTACCAATAAGATCGTGGGCATCAAAAATAACTGTTGCACCCTGACTGGTATAAGCATCGACAATTTTATGGTTAGTCCTATAGTCATCGTCTGCTGGGTGGGGTTGATCGTAACTACCTAACAAATAATTGGGAACTCTAATAGTATTAAATCCCCACGTATTGAGATAATTATCTACATTTTCAATTCCCTCCCAAGTGAACATATTACCTCCCTTGATAATAAATTCTTGTCCATTTGGGTCGTAAATTTTATGGTCTATTATTTTAAATTGAGAGTTATTGCTATTCATGGTAAAGTATTTTTCTCCTACAGAATGATAATCGTGTTTGAGTTCGTGTTTGATTTCCTGTTTGTTATAGCAGAAGACCCCAAAGATTAAGACATTTTCTATTAACCCCCCATTCCCTATTGCCAGAAACATTGAATCTAGAAAAGAAACTTTACATTTAAAGTTATATAAAGTTATAATATTCTTGAATTAGCTCGATTCACCAAGAAAAACTCATTCTTTTAAACCAATGAATATAGCTAATTTTTTATTCATAAACGATTGAAGATAACGAAGTTTATCTAATATTTTATTGCCATTTTCTTTGATTATATATCAATTGTAATACATCATAAATTATTAAAAAAGATAAATTTATATTTTGATAATATTTACACTTTTTGTCATTAATTTATCTAATTTTAAGTGCATTTTTAGGAACTTCCATAAAGTTTCTATTGCCCATTTTGGCGATAAAGTTATGCAATATCTTCTCGACTAAATTCACTTTCTGATAAATTAGTAACTATCCGAAATTCACTTAAGAGTTGTAAGTCACAAAAATTGATAACTCTAGTTTCGATTTGATGCGCGTTTTGAGCAAATTAAACAATTATTATTTTCTAGAAATTTTAGATTTATATCATTAAAAAAGACCGCGAAAGTTACAAAGATTATCGCAATCGGGATGATTTTAAATTAGGAAGACAAAAAAATTCTCCCCGTCAGCCTTCACCATCCCACTTTTAATGCAACACCATTAATTATTCACGCCTTACACAGAGCGATCATAAAGGGTTGTCCATTCTGGAAACTGGCGATCTAGGAGTTGGCATAGTTCCTCTGTCTGTTGGAGTAAGATAGGGCGTAGATAAGCAATGGCAGCTGGTGCTTGGCTCATATCTCGTTTGACAGGTCGAGTCAACTTGCGGATATTTGCAGATAAAGATTGGGGCAGCAGTTTAGTTAAAATTGACCACATAGGAGTTTGTCGCAGCATAGCAACCAAAGGCGCACCAATGAACATGGGAACTTCCTCTTGCCCCACATTATATTTACCAATTTCTGGAACTTGAAAAGAAGAATCGACTTCTAGCCACTCAAAGATAGATTGCAGCATCTCAGTTTTATTGGCATTCAAAGACTCTAGAGTTAAAATAAAAACGCGATCGCGTCCGAAAAGTTCTAAATAGGGCTTAAGTTGCATGGCATAGTAGCCCACATTGGCAATATCGGGTTCATTTTGAATTGTCGATAACATATCCCGACCTTCTAAATATCGCTTAACCCTTTCCCAATAATGGCTTAATGCTCGCTCGACGGGGTCACGCATGATGTAAATAATCCGCGCTTCAGGACTAAAGGCTTTAATTCTAGCGGTAACTCCAGTGAATTCGGGGATTTTGCTATAATTCGTAGATGATTCCCCAATAATCTTCGCGTTTCCTGCATCTTTAAACAAATTCAAGTAATCTTCCTCTGTTTTACAAATCCCCCGAGAAGGGTCTTTCCCTAAATCAGCAAAATATTGAGGTTCTTTAAACTGGCTCATATAAATTTCAGGGTGGGTTGCCAGATAATTATGGAGTGAGGAAGTTCCAGACTTCATGGCACCGACTATGAAAAGGTTGGGAATCTTGATACTCATCTTTTAATACCTATTATTTTTTAATTAAAAATTCTCGAACCATCTGTTTAAGAGCTAGTTTTGGTTTTCCGCCCCGACTTAAAATATCGGGGCTACCAACTGCGTTTAATTACCGTGTAATTAGCCCTAGCAAGTTTGATGTAGTGAGAGAAAGTACGCTAATCAACCCCGTCCATTATATCCCTGGACTTTACAAGTCGCTACAGCAGATCGAACGCTACTTTGGTACATGATTTTTGATTGAATTTCTATAGTGTTTTTGCCATCAAATCCTTACCTATGAAAGAGAATTGATATTGCACCATCGCTTTTCTCAATTCTCTTTCATTACAACTTAAAACACAAAATTATTAGCATTATTCATGGCAGTAGCATTAACGTCTTGGAAAATAGCAAAATCAGAGTCGTTATATTGCATAACTGCATCTGCACCATTTTGCGTAAAGCTGACTTGACCACTACTGAGGGGATCTGATGCACCTAAAATGGCTGTCAGATCGATTTGGTCGCTGCCTACGGAGAAATCGGTAATAGTATCAACTCCTTCACCAGGAGAATTGAAAACTAAAACATCGTTGCCATTGCCAGTGGTAATAGTATCGTTACCAGCAAAACCGATAATGCGATCGCTGATTCCAGAACCAACTAATGTATCTTCTTCTGTTGTCCCTTCAACCAAGTTTTGAGCGGTACTGACTGTTACCAAAGCGGTATCAGTTTTGCCCGCATCATTAATTCCGCGATAAACAAAGACATCAGTACCAGCAAATCCTGGAGCTGGAGTATAGGTAATAGTATCATCATCATTAATAATCGCAGTTCCATTGTCGGGTAATTCAGGAAAACCAACAGGTTGGAAACCAGTCTCTGTCAGATCGTTCCCCAAGACATCGATGGTAATAGCTGTATCTGCGGTAGTTGTCACGGAATCATCAAAAGCTAAACTGGTAGGTAAGCCACTCCAGTAAGATGCTGCCCCGATATGACCTCCTCCAGTAGTGCTAGTCACAATAATTGATTCGTCAGCAGTTACGGTAACATCACCAGATAAACCTTCAATTTGATAAACTAAAAACTCAGAATCTCCCTCTACAGCAACTCCACCAGTAATAGTAGAATCGTTAACATTAACTGTAGCAGTGTTACGAGCAACGATATTTAATTTACCAGGTCCTAATAAATCAATACTAGGAATTAAGATTTCTTGATTACCTGCATTGTCTGCCACTGGTAATACTAAGTTGAGTCCTGGTGCAGTATTGTTGTTAGCACTGGTCATCTGGTAAACATAGGCTGGCTTACTGGTTTCAATTAGTAAAGCATCACTATTAGAATATTCATCACCATCGAGTATGACAGTATCTCCTGCATTGAGAGTGGTAAAAGGATTAGATTCCCCTCGTAGATAGACTTCAGTATTGTCTTCGGTAGCGATAATAATTGGTCTTTCTAGTAAGTTAGCGTTAGAGGTAGCTTCCCCTTTAACTACAATGTATTTTGAGCCAATCAAATTGGTAGGAACAATCTGATCCACTCCAATATCTCTACCAGTGCCTACTGTTCCTGATAACCAAGAACCACTGTTGACCGCAATAGGTTTATCAGAGACAATTAGAGAACCTTGTAAGCTATTGGGTAGGCTCTGGTTGTCTTCAATATTTAAGCCCACGACGAAAGATTCATACTTGTCGAGAGTAACTTGACCTGGATAGCCATTAACAAATTCGACTCCTTCAGGAAGGTCTTGAAAAGAGACAACAGTATTATCCTCCGATGCCATAACAGAGATAAAGTGAGACTTACGCCAAGCTTGTTGGGTATTAGTTACTAGATGTCCCGAACGAAACTCAGTTCCTAATGCTAATTGACCTTTAGAGGATAGAGATAAACCTTGAACATAGGTTTGGTGACGTACATTGGCAAAGAAAGCCTGGTCTCCAGTCAGAATCAAACCTTCAGTTTTATCAACTTGACCAACTTGGTTACTGTCCATGACCCCTAGAGAAGCATGACCTCTACCAGTACCGAAAGGAGCAGAACTCAGGTCAATAATAGCAGGAGAAGATTTAGAAATAGTGATAGTTTCGTTGATGCCACCCGCTACTCCATTGGCACCATCAGCATTTTGAATCACCACTTGGAAAGGAGTTTCTTCATTAGTAGATAGTACTAAATAATGGTCGCGAACATCCTCCTTGGCATATAGAGGTGGTAACAGGTGAACGGAGTCTAAAGTCCCAACATTATTCTCATTACTATTGCTATTAAAGCCTTTGATAGTAACATCTACTGTCGCGGTATCAGTTTTACCCGTACTGTCTGTAATTGTATAAGTAAAACTATCAGTGGCAGTTTCACCTGCTTGCAAGCCATCAAATTGACCATTAGGATCGTAGATAATGCGGTCATTGACTTGGCTAACTAATCCCAGAGTCCCAGAGCTATCAAAACTAGTAAAGCTTATGGTGTCACCATCAAAATCATAGTCGTTACCAAGTAAGTCAGAAAGAGAAAGTGTAATCGCTGTATCTTTGAAGGTTAAATCTGAGTCATCGTTAGCAATAGGAGCATAATCTATCTCCAATTGAGGGTCTTTTTCATCTTCGTAGCCTGGAGCATACATGGAAGCTCCTTTTATACTGAAAATAGTATCATTATAGTCGCGATCGCCACCAAAAAAGACATTAAGGTCTTCCATACCAATCACTGTCAGGTCATCAGTGCTGGTTTGATGCTCAATCATTTGTACTGCGTTGAGCATATTAGCACCTTTCATAGAGAAGAAAGGACGTTTTCCTTGGCTTTCATCCATAGTGGGATTACTTGCTACTTCTAATAAAGTTGTGTTAGGAACTAACATCAACCCATATCTACCCCCTGCGGTTAATTGAAAAGTTTTTGTGCCTTGATAACTTCCGCTGTTGAAATTAGGTTCCCAAGGAAAGTTACCGTCGAAGCGAGAGCCTTCCACTTGGTCTTGAAATATTACATGACCTTGGGTAGAGTTGGTCAAGGCTCTAGTAGCAGCTTCCTGAATAAATGCCAAAGAGCCAGACTCATATTGATTCATTCCCTCTAAACTAAAGATACCCACTTCGCCTTTATACCAGCCACCGTCGAAGAGAAGATCGATCTCAACTTCACCAGATTCACCAATAGTCAAATAGCCATCATCAAGAATGTTTTGTTTAGACTCTTCTCTAATCTGTTCGCCAATACTTGACATCCGAAAGTTTTTGCCAGGGTTGCGAACACTACCGTAATAAGGAGCATCCCCTGTAGCACCAATTACCTGAAACACGACTTCGTTATAGTCTCGGTCAGAGCCTGGTTGATCAACACGAACAGCCTCAAAACCAAAGGTTCCATTAATATCTAATGCTGCAAATTGTTGGGGAGAATCACCTATTGGATCAGGATTAGCTTCTGCAATTGAAAATAAAGGGAGTTTTCCAGATTGATTATAACGTTCAGGATGGTCTGCAAGCTCTTGAATCGATGTATCCTGTATTAACATAAAACCAAATTGATCTCCAGCATTCATGGAGAAAGTTTTTACACCCAGGTATTCCCCTTTGTTGTAGTCACGTTCCCAGTGTAAAGCAGAACTGTATTTTGCACCTTCGGTGGAATCTGACATGACAACATAACCTTCATTGGAGTTGGTAAGGGCGCGTCTGGCAGCTTCTTGAATGTATGCAGTGGAGCCGAGACTGTATGTATCCATCCCCGCAAGATTATAAATAGCTAGTTCTCCTTGAAACCAACCACCATCAAAAATATATTCAAAAGTAAATTCTCCTGAATTTCCAACTGTAAAAATTCCATTATTAGATGTTGTAGTACTCATGATTTTTAAATAATGTATTTATTTCTATACTCTTTAAATTTAAAAAAGTACTGTTTTTGTTAATGTTTGACTTATGTTTGTTTTCTTAATTATCTTTTGAAGATTCGATAAACTTAATTGACAGTAATATGAAGATTTGAAAAAGAATCCAGTTGATTAATGTTAATAAGAATCTGATTCCATAAACAATAAAAAAAAATAAACCAGTAATGGTTTATTTAAACACACACTATTTTTAGTAAATAATCAATGCTAAAACTATAAATATATATTAATAATAAATTTAATAAGCTCCACTATTTTTAGTAAAAATTAAATTAATAGTTTTAAGTATTATTTTCAAATCATAAAATAAACTCCATTTTTCTTGATATCGTAAATCTAAGCTTACCACTTCCTCAAAATTATTAATTTGAGAACGTCCATTAACTTGCCATTCTCCAGTCAAACCAGGTTTCACATACAGACGTTGATAATGCTCTAAGGTATAGTTTGCTACCTCGCTCACCGTAGGTGGACGAGTACCAACAAGACTCATGTCTCCTTTTAGAATATTCCAAAATTGTGGAAATTCATCTAAGCTAGTTTTTCTCAAAAATTTACCAACTCTAGTGATACGAGGGTCATTTTCATTTTTAAAGAAAGCACCCTGAACTTTATTCTCAACGCGATGTTTTAATTGTTCAGCATTAGATACCATTGAGCGAAACTTCCAAATCTTAAATTTTTTTCCTCTGTATCCGCAGCGAGTTTGAGTAAAGAAAATTGAGCCACGACTATCTAGCTTGATAGCAATAGCAATTGGAATAAATAAAATACTTGTAATTAGCAATCCAGTAAAGGCTCCAATAATATCTAATAAACGTTTACCTTTGGAGTTTATGGAAGGATGTTGGGATAATTTATAGTTGATTTTTTGGTTGTGAATATTAAAAATAGTAACTAAGGATAATTTCTTGTTCATAAGAATGTAAGTCATTGTCTTCTTCTGTTATATAACTTGGGAATTTTAAGAAAAATTCCTTGCTAAATACTATTTGCCTAGGTATTGAGATAATAGTTTTGGGGCTACCATTTAGAAGGCAATAGCCTCCTCTAAATAGGATGAGCCGATTAATTCTTCTAAAAGTTGTTCTTTTACGAAATCAGTTTCAAATCTTTCTTCTAAGGAAAAACTCAGCTGTGTGTAATATTCTGCTGGGGTTACTGGAATTTTCACTGCTACTGGCTCTGCTAAAAAACCAGCCAAATCATTTTGAGAATAAGCAATAGGAATTCCTTGCTTTTCCAGTTGAAGAGCTAATTCAATTTGATGATCATCTACGTGTTCTTTGTTCCCAACTTGACGAGGAACTAAGATAAAAGGCTTATTAACTGAAGCTAGTAAATCTATAGTTCCTTCACCACAGTGGGCAATGATCAATCGAGCTTTTTCTACTAAGCTCAAAAAATCAGTTTGCTTTAAGACTGAATAATTTTTTACTCCCTTCGGCACAATAGTGCAACTACCATACTGAATTACAATCTCTTCTTGTTCTGGTTGAATCAAGTTTTGAGTAATGAGTTTATCTATCCATGCCATGAGACGATTGAAAGGAAATTTTTCTGTACCTACTGTGACTAAAATCATGATGCTAATTACTGTTAATTTGTTGATAATTTTGCTATGGGATTAATACTCTACATACGAATTAATTGTGCTTTAGAATACTTAGCTGCTACTTGCGCCCATGACACATAAACTACATCGAGGAAAGGAAGAACTAATTTTGCCGATAAACTTAGTTCTTGAACCCGAGTAAAAGATTCAATAAAAGCAGTTTTTATTCCTGCTAATTTCCCCATAATGATAAATGGAACTGCTACTCCTGCTCCAGTAGATAAAATTAACTGTGGACATTCTTGTCTAATAACCTGCCAAGCTAGCCCAAAATTACGAATTAAATTCGGTAAATTCCGATTAGTAGGACTGTAAGCCCAATATACTTTTTCTTCATTCAAAATTAATTCGGTAGAAGATGTCTGAAAAGTCACCCAGCAACAATCGTGTTTTCTCCAAAAGTGATGTAATTTTAGTAAAGCTTGGAAATGACCACCAGTGGAACTAATCAGTAAAATTTTCATTTTTGACTTTTTGTTTTACTCTTGATTAGTTTTTAGTATCCTATGTTGAAGTTGAAGATCCTGTTCGTATAATTGTTTGACTTCTAGAAATTATGTATAACTTGTGCATAATTGATATGTATAGCAATAGCCATAAAGCTTAGGACAATAGAACTCTTGCAAAAGTTTTTTATGGTATGATGGTGAATTATTTTAATTTAATTTTTGCCGATAAAAATAATGGGAATTGAGAGATTTTTTGAGTGATTTTTAAAA